>Ga0307994_1001864_pt1 | contig 12253 bp, 11 predicted proteins | sample EllFjometagen261_FD_203171 | JGI IMG/M metagenome (GOLD analysis project Ga0307994, IMG submission 203171) | Marine microbial communities from Ellis Fjord, Antarctic Ocean - #261 | ecosystem: Environmental > Aquatic > Marine > Unclassified | place: Southern Ocean | collected 2014-11-02
AGTTCGAGGCCATTGCGGTCGACGTATCGGGCCGTCACGAGCAGTTGTTCGTCACTCATGATGATCGTGTTGTGGAATCGGTCAACAAAGACTGGACCGCGGTAGCCGCGCTGGGTGATGAAGTAGCGGGCATAGACAGACTCGACCAACTGCATGAACTCAGAGAGTCTGCCGTCGGGGCAGTGCAGGATCAGGTGGAAGTGATTACCCATCAGACAGAAGCCAGCTACTTGCACACCGGTCCTGGCGCTCGCTGATGCCAATAGGCGCATGAACAAGTGGCGGTCGTCGTCCTTGAGGAAAAGGTTGCCTTCGCCAGCGACATGATTGGTCACATGGTGCCAACCCATCTTCGGATCAATCCGGTGCAATCTGGTCATACGTCGACGCTACGACGCGGGTGCGACAGTCTGCCGAGCTGCGTGTTGTACCGGAGGTTGTACGCGGGTTAGAGGTCTTTGATGCGGGCCGCTAGTTGGGTTGCGGCGGCGGTGGGGGAGAGGGAACGCTCGGCGACGGCATCGAGGATCTCGGTCACACCTGTCAGGCTGTTGCGCGTGAGCATGTCGTCGACACGCGACTCGAGTTCGGCCATGAGACGGTTGCGCACTTCGGTGACATCGCGGTTGATGCGCCGCGCCGCGAGCTGGCCGTTGTCAATGATCGCGGCATGGTGGCGTTCGATGGCGTCCCACATTTCGGGAGCGCCCTCGCCAGAGAGCGCTGTCGTCATGACGATCTCGGGCCGCATGCCGGTGTGTTGGTCGTGGCCGGACACATGGCTCAGGTCGAGCATGAGATCTAGGTCACGGCGGACATCGGTGGCGCCGGGCCGGTCAGCCTTGTTGACGACAAACAGGTCGGCGAGCTCAAGTAGACCAGCCTTGTTCGCCTGTACTGAGTCGCCCATGCCAGGCGTGGCGACGACGACCGTGGTGTCGGCAGTGCCAGCGATGTCGACCTCGACCTGGCCAACCCCAACCGTCTCGATCACGATTGGGTCATAGCCAGTCGCATCCAACAGGCGCACCACGCCGGGTACGGCAAGCGAGAGCCCTCCCTGGTGGCCGCGGGTTGCCATCGACCGGATGAACGTGTCGGGCGACGCCACATCTTCCATACGCACGCGGTCGCCCAGGATCGCGCCACCAGTCAGGGGCGACGACGGGTCAACAGCGAGCACGGCCGCCCGTTTGCCCGCTTCGCCAAGCAGCTTGACCAGCTGGCCGGTGAGCGTTGACTTCCCAGATCCGGGTGAGCCGGTGATACCGATTACATGAGCGTTGCCTGCACGAGTGTGCGCCATCTCGGCCACGACCTCAGCTTCGGCAGCGTCACGCTCGACGAACGTGATTAGTCGGCCGAGTGCGCGCCGTTCACCGGCGAGCGCTCGTTCGAAAATGTCGGCTGGGGTTAGTCCTCGCAGGCTCACTGCGTTGCTAAGCCTTGGGAGCTTCGGCGCGCACGGCTGCCACGGCGTCGCGGATGGTTTGTGCAACCTCTTCGGCAGATGCACCTGGGCCCAAGATTGCGGCGACACCCTTTTCCAGCAAGGGCTCGATGTCTTCGTCGGGAACGATGCCGCCCACGACGACCGGAACTTCGAGGCCCGCTGCGGCCAGCGCATCGACCATCTTTGGAGCGAGCGTCATATGGCTTGCGTTGTGCATCGAGAGGCCGATCGCGTCGGCGTCTTCCTGCTCGACAGCGTTCACGACATTCTTATAGCTCTGGCGGATGCCGAGGTAGATAACTTCCATGCCAGCGTCGCGCAAGATACGGGCCACGATCTTGATGCCACGGTCATGGCCGTCGAAGCCAAGCTTGGCGAGCACGACGCGTAGTTGCTGAGGTTCAGGCGATGCCTCATCGGCCATTGGGATCTCCTAGTGCGAGTTTCGAGCGCAGCGAGAACACCCGGTTAGTGAGGGAAGCGAACGGCGCCATTAGAGGAAGACCTTTTCTACGTAGGTGCCGAACTCTTCTTCGAGCGCACCGACGATCTCGCCTTCAGTGGCGAAGGTCTTGACCGCCTCGATCATGGTTGGCATCAGGTTGATCTCGGGATCGGCGGCTTCGGTCTTGAGTCGCTCGAGTACGCGGGTGACGGCGGCGCTGTCGCGGCGCTGCTTGACGTCGTTGAGTCGCTTGAGCTGGTAGTCCTCGACTTCGGCGCCGATTCGCAACAGGTTGCGTTCGCCATCGTCGCCTTCGGTGAACTCATTCACGCCAACGATGATGCGCTTGCCCTCGTTGACCTCGCGTTCGAAGCGGTACGCAGCGTCGGCGATCTCGCCTACGAAGTAGCCATTCTCGATACCGGCATAGGCACCTTCGAGAATCGAGTCGTTACCGATGTCGAGCAGATGAGCAAAGACTTCTTCGGCTCGACGTTCCATTTCGTCGGTCATCCATTCGACGAAGGGTGCGCCGCCCAATGGGTCGACGACATTGGTCACACCGGTCTCGTGAGCCACGATCTGTTGGGTGCGCAGCGCGATACGTGCTGCGTTTTCTGTTGGAAGCGCCATGGCCTCGTCGTAGGCATCGGTGTGCAGCGACTGTGTTCCACCTAGCGCCCCAGCCAGAGCTTGGATGGCGACGCGGCCGATGTTGATCTCGGCCTGCTGCGCCGTCAGCGACACACCGGCGGTCTGGGTGTGGAACTTCATCATCATGCTCTTGGGATCTTTGGCGCCATAACGCTCTTTCATCCACCGGGCCCAGATCCGGCGGGCAGCACGGAACTTACCGATCTCTTCGAAGAAGTCGCTGTGTGAGTTGAAGAAGAAGGAGAGTCGCGGAGCGAAGTCATCGACGTCGAGCCCGGCGGCGACGGCAGCTTCAACGTAGGCGAACCCGTTGGCCAGTGTGAAGGCGAGTTCCTGGGCTGCGTTCGAACCGGCTTCACGGATGTGGTAACCCGAGATCGAGATCGGGTGCCACTTAGGCATCTCGGCCGAGGTGAACTTCATCATGTCAGTGATGATGCGCATCGAAGGCCGCGGCGGGAAGATGTACTCTTTTTGCGCCTGGTATTCCTTGAGGATGTCGTTCTGGATCGTGCCAGCGAGCTGCGCACGGTCGACGCCGGTGTTCTCGCCCACGGCGATGTACATGGCCATGATCATCGCTGCGGGGCCATTGATGGTCATCGAAGTAGACACTGAGCTGAGGTCGATGTCGGCGAACAGGTCCTCCATGTCGGCCAAGGTGTCGACGGCAACGCCGCAGTGGCCGACCTCGCCGAGCGCCCATTCGTGGTCGCTGTCGCGGCCCATCAGGGTTGGCATGTCGAACGCAGTCGAAAGGCCGCCACCACCGGCACGCAACAATTCCTTGAAACGAGCATTGGTGTCTTCGGCGGTACCGAAACCAGCGAACATGCGCATCGTCCACAAGCGCGACCGGTAGCCAGCCGCGTGCAGGCCGCGTGTATAGGGGTACTGGCCTGGGTAGGGCCCTTCGCCATACAACGGATCGACGGGCACGCCCGACATCGTCTCGAACGGGACGTCGCGCAGCTTGGTCGCGTCGTACGCCTCTTGCCATGCAGCTCTGGCTTGGTCAGGGGCCGGATCGCTCACGGGTGCTCCAAATAGTAGGAAGTCCAACTGTTTGTCATCCTAGTACTTGGTGACGCGACTACTCTCGGTCGCGAGGGGAATGCAGATGGCGCTTGAGTTCGATCCGATTGAAGAAGCTCGCTCGAACTGGCAGCAGCATCAATGGGGTGATGGTCGGGCAATGGTCGCGGCCACGTCAATCACGCGAGCCCACCAGATCCTGTTGGCCGAGATCAATGCAGCGCTTGCTCCGTTTGGGCTGACCTTCAGCCGGTTCGAAGTGTTGGCACTGCTGTTCTTCGCTCGAACCAATGCGTTACCCATGGGCAAGGTTGGTGATCGTCTTCAGGTGCATCCCACGAGTGTCACCAGCCTGGTCAACCGGCTTGTCGACGACGGTTTAGTCGCACGGGTCGCACATCCAACCGATCGTCGCACCACTCTTGTCACGCTGACAGAGCGTGGTGCCAAACTGACCCCCTTGTGTGCGAACGCACTCGAAGCTGTTGGCTTTGGCCTCGAAGGTCTCGACGCCACACAACTCGATGTCATCGCGGACACGGTGTCCTCGTTGCGGCGGGCGACGGGCGACTGGAACGATGGCGACTAACGTCTATTAACTGGTACCAAACATGCTAATGTGATACTATTGTTTCAAAAAGGGCCATCTCGCCACGGGCGGCATATGCGCCACCACCCAACGTGGGCGATCTTGAGTCCTTCCCTTGTTTTTCTGGGAATCTGCTAGGTCACCCGCGTGTTGGCGCTTACCGTGACTCCTACCCGAGGTCAGCAACTGGCAGAGAGCTTCGGGACCCGATTTCAAGGAGCAGCGATGCGGGGTTTAGTTAATAGAAGTGGGCGCGATCGAGTGAAGCGAATTTTGTTTGCATGCACGATCATTAGGCGATGTTGGTCGCCAGCATGGTGTCGGTGGGAGTGATCGGCAAAACGGCCGACGCACGTGGAGCCGAGTACAATGGGCCCCAGACTCAGAGCAATGGGCCAGCGTATTTTGGTCCTGCGCCAAACCCGTTTCCGTACTGCGACAGTCCAACCTATTTCGATCCGTTCCCCGAGAACGTGACCCCGATTGGGCGGATGGACGTAGGCGACATGGCCTCGGTGACAACCGGTGGTGTGACCATGGATCTGGTCATCGCTAGCGGAGGTAACGAGTTCAGCCAATACCCAGGTTTCTTCCCCGAAGGCGGCGATGGCGGAAGCGGCGACCAAGCAAAGGGAATCGAGCTCGGAGAAGGCGACATTGCTGTCGTCAGCCTGAGTCAGCCTCTCTTCTACAGTCAGTGGATCTTCACTGATGTCGATCAGCCAGGAGAAGGTTTCACTGTTACCCCGGCGTGGACTGCCCCTGGTGAAAGTGCCGTATTCGGTGGCGACCCGGACTTCACGTTTGCGGGCACCACCGCAATCGCAGTTGAGCTCGACGACACGAATGGTCAAAGCGAAAACGCCGAGTCGATCAACGGTCGTGTACAAGTTGACTTCCTGGGAGCCGTGACCGGCATCACGATGGAACGAACCTCCCCAAGCCAAGGTCGTCGTCGACGGTCCAACGTGGAACGGCGTGGGCTTCGACGTGACCTACGAACTTCGCATGCGCAACAACCTGCCCTCCTCGGCAACGATCCAGTCCGTCATCGATGACGCAACCGCCGGAGCCGGTGTATCGCTGGTGACCGGCATGCCTCAAGGTGTGTCGCTGGATGATCTCCAGCTGACTGACAATCTGGCCGACGCCGGATTCTCGACCATCGAGGTAATGAGCCTGTCGACGAACGGCGGCCTGGTGCTAAACCAGAACTTCGATGGCGTGAGCGACCTTGAACTGATCTCGAGCGGTGGCATCGCAGCCGAGCAAAGCGAAGTCATCACGCTGAGCGTCCAGTACACCCCAGACTTTGCTCAGGCCAGGTGGAACGAGTGTGCGAGCCAGTATGACCTGCTGAACCAGACTGAGCTCAGCGCTCGTGCGTCAAATGTCGACGTCGCTGACCTGTCCGATAACGGCACCAATGCAGCGCCAAGCGACACCAACGGCGAAGGCGGCGTCGACGATCCGACACCGGTTAGCTTCCCAAGTCCTCCTGGTGGCCTTGACATTGTCAAGACCGCCGTCGCTGGCCCGAACGGCATCTGCCCGATCTTCGCCGATGGCGTACAGGGTGATGGTCCGGCACTTGCTGTAAAGGTTGGCGATGTTGTCACCTACTGCGTCACGGTCCAAAACTCAGGTCCCGTTCTCATCTCGAACGTGATCGTCACCGACGCACAAGCGCCTGGCGTTATCGTGCTCAACGACCTTTCAGCTGGCGAAACCGACACGACGAGCTACGACGTGCAGGTCGATCTCTCGACCCCACTACTCAACACGGCCACGGCAACCGCCGAGGATGTCAGCGGTCCAATCCAACCTGTGCAAGACACCGCTCATCGATACCCGCAGCGCGAGTATCTCGCTGATCCACTCGGTCTCCAAGGCCGACGAGGACTGCATCACAAGCACCAAGGGCGAGAACAGCCTGGTGGCCAACAGCGAGACGCTGGCCATTACCTGGTGTGCAAAGACCACCAACGACGGCAATGTTGCACTGACCAACGTGCTCTTCGACGCTCCCGATATCGGTAGCGGTGATCCCATCGACGTGCTCGAAGGCACTGGCTCGAACGTGCTGTTGCCCGGTCAGAGCGTGGTCGTTCTTGTGCTTGGAGAGATTCCAGACATTGGCTTGATTAGTAATGCAACAGTCGAAGCGGACCCATCCGATGTCCAGGGCAACGTGCTCACTGGTGTTGCTCGACCGAGCGACGACGACACCGCAGAGGTACGCGAAGCTTCGATTTCTCTCGAGACTACGGCAGCGGCTGGGGCTGGCTCAGACTGCGCCGACGCTGTCGAGGTGCTACTCATTCCGAGCGGCGAGGACATGACCTGGTGCTTCGCAGTAAAGAACACGGGGGCTATTAGTTTGCTGGTCAGGGAGGTCACGGACCAAGCACTCGGTATCACCGCTGCAATTCCACCTGGGCTGCAAAACTTGGAACCGGGTATCACGATCTTCGTTTCGGCGAATGATGTTGTCCAGGGCCCAGTGGTTATCGACGCAGATGTCAAGGGCAAGCCCCTCGCATCTTCGGGCGCTGTCCTTGATCAGGCTCCAGAGGTTGCGGACATGGACCCAGCCAGGGTCGTCATCCCAGGAGCCGAACTGGCGCTGGTGAAAACGATTTCGACTACTGGTCCTGTCACGGTCGGCCAGACTGTTACCTACACCCTGACGATTACGAACAATGGCCCGCACGCCGCAAGTGGCGTTCGAGTGGTCGACGATCTTCCTGTCGGAATTAGCTACCTCTCGTTGCCAGGTGACGCTGACTGGGCCTGTTCATACGACGGCGATCAGGCTGGTTTCGGTTGCCTTAAGAGCACGGATCTGGCCAGCGGCGTCTCAGTTACGCTGAGATACACCGCACAGATCAACTCATCACCACCGGCGAACACCGCTCTGATCAACGTGGCCGAGGTCAGCTCAGACACCCCAGACGGCGATCTATCGAACAATAGGGGTGAGGCACAGACGGTCACCGGCACTGGAGAAACAGCCATCCCTACTCCTCCTCCTCGACCACCTGAATATCCCGGCCCGTTCCCGACGCCAGTACCGCCGGAGACGCCGCCAGACGAGGTTCTTGGACTTGCCATCACAGGTTCGTCATCAAACCTTCTCGGCATGTTGTCGGTAGCGATGCTGGCACTTGGTGGCCTGTTGAGTGTTGGCTCTCGCCGCAGTCGCAAGGACGACTGATCTAGTCAGTTGAGCTAACCAAGGGCGCTTTGCGCCACGTTATTCGATAATCGTCCGGTGGGATCTCCCACCGGACGATTGTCGTTTTTGGTCTCTGTGTCGATTTGAGGCCAGGCGTCGTTGGTACGGTCTCGGCCGTGCGAACCTTCTCTCTGCTTCTGCTCGTGGCGTTAATGGCTGCTTCGTGTCGGGTTGCCGTTCATGAGCTCGAGGTTGTAGCCACGGCCCCCGATAGTGGCACTGGTGCCTTGGCAGCCGACACATTGCCCGCTGTTGGCCCGATCCCGGCATCGTCGCATTGGCATGCTGCCTATGTGGTGCGGATATGCGACGACGTGTTGCCACCGTTCGAGTCAGATAATGACCCGCTCGGTATCCACAGTCATGCTGATGGCCTCATGCATGTGCATCCGTTCTTTGAAGAGTCCGGCTACGAGCTTGCTCGTATGGGCCTGTTCGCCGATGCGATGGAGTTCGAGCTGAGCGACGGCGAATTGACGTTGCCCGGTGGGGGCACGTGGCGCGACGGCGACCTGTGCAATGGGATCCCTGGTCGCGTCTTTGTTGACCGGTGGGCGTCGCCCGACCCGGAATCGCAGGTCGAGCGGCTCTTCCAGGGGCTCGATGAGATCCGTTACCAAGCCGATGGCGAGCTCTACCAAATTGCGTTTGCTCCCGCCGACTCGTTCCCTGTGGTGCCGCCGGCGACCGCGCTGCTACCAGAAGTCAGCAATGTGGCTCTGGCACCCGAGCCGTGGATCGATCTCGAAGGGTTCAATGCGGACACGGGGCTCGTCGACGCTGCGATATGGAAGATTGGAGCAGTGGGCGCCGAACCTTGCGGAACAGCGACACCTGAACGCGTGCTGTTTGGCGCAGTGCGATGTTTCGAGGTCGTCGGCGACAAGCTTGATGGTGGCGACGCAATCGAGAGCGCTCGAGCTGTATCGCTGAATCGCCAACCAGCCGTCGAGTTGCAGATGACGTCCGAACTCCAAGTGCTGATCAACGATCATTTCGCCAGCTCGACGAACCCGCTGGCTCTCGCCATCGAGGTCGGCGGCTTCGTACTGAGCGCGCCGCAGATCCAGCGACCGCCGGTCAGCGACCGGCTTGTGGTTTCGGGCGGCTTCAGCGTCGACGCAGCCGAACGCCTAGCCGAAATTTTGAACAGCTAGCAGGGTACGGAAAAACACATACCGCTCGTCTCGCCGATACGCAACACCGGCCTTCTTTGGCACCTTGCGAGACGCCTATCAGTCGGCGACGCGCCGGCCGCCTTCGACCAGGTTGATCTGCCACAAGACTTCGTCGAGCGCATCGGCAGAGCGAATCGGCAAGTATTTGAGCGGGTTTTCGGGCGTAACACACGACGGCAACGGTGTGAGCATCGTCCACGGTGCCGGGTGGCAAAACTGCACGACCGACAGCCGCTGGCCGGGTTGTGCTGGGTCAGCGACTACACGATGCATACCAGAGGGGACTCGCCCGTTCGTCAGACGTTCGAGCATGAGTCCGGTGTTGATGATCACATGGCCGTCGGGCGGAATGGCATCGACCCATTCACCGTCGATCTCGACCTGCAAGCCGCGAGCGGTGGCCCGGGGAAGTGCGGTGATCAGATTGATGTCGGCGTGGGCGCCGGCCCACACGTGCTGGCCGCCAGGCGCTTGCTCCATCGGCGGGTAACGAATGGCTCGTGTCAGGTTGGCCCCGACAGCCACTGTCTCGTCGAAGAGCGACTCATCGGCACCGACGCCGACGGCGATGATGCGCAGGAATCGTCGCTGGAGATCGGCGATCGAGCGGTGGAACTCGAGCAGTGTGTTGGCGATGCCGGGCACGTCTGCTTCGGGCAATACGGGCTCGTGATAGCGGGTGGGGAACTGGGTTCGCAGCGGATGCCCAACTGGCAGGCTGTCGCCCCAGTTGAGCATTTCTTTCCAGTCAGGATGGTCGCTGGACGCGGCAGTCTCGACGAGTAAGCCGGTGTAGCCGGTCTGTCCGTGGGTGCCTTTGGCTACCCAATTCTGCTTGGTGTTGGTGTCCAGGGAAAAGAAGGCAGCGAGCATGCCATAGGCGTCGTCGATCAGCTCTGAACTGACATCGTGCGCGGTGTAGACAAAGCCGGTCTCCAGGCTTCGCATCGTGCCTTCGACCACGGCCGCCCGTTCCGCAGCGGTGCCCAGTTCAAAAGCAAGCAGATCAACATCGAGAATTGCGTCCATTGGCAGCCTCCAAGATCGAGAGACCCAACGGTACCCGCGCTGTTGGCCCAGTGCTGTTCCCCCGGACGCCCGCATCGCTCGGCGGCATCCAGGGAACAAGTCCTACACTTGACACGTTCGGGACAGTGTCCACCGATGGCAGAGTCCTTCGGTGGCTCCCCGACTGAAGGAGCCGGTGTGAGGCGAAATATAGGACCAGTGGCGGCAGCGATGATTTCAGCCATTCTTATGGCGGGGAGCGTGTCTTTCGTTGGGACGCCAACGGCAGAAGCGCAAGACCTCAGCCAGATCGTGAGCGAGCTCGAAGCCAACGGTTACTACATCGAGTCCGGTGCCGATGCCACAGCGAGCGAGATGCAATCACTTGTCGATCAAGGCAGCGACACGTCCGAGCAGTGGTACTTCGTGGTGCTATCAGGTCCTGCGCGGGCCGAATATGCCGCGGACGTGCGTGACGTGGTCCGACCCGTCGGCAATGTGATCGTGCATTCGGTCGAGACCGATGCAGAAGGCGATTTCGACGCGGTCAACTTCGCCACGGGATCAGCCAAAGCAACCGAAGAACGAGCGCTTCGAGCATTCGATACTGACTGGTCCCGCCCCGCTGACTATATGGACGACGTCATCGCTGACTTCGCTGCAGCTGCTAGTGCTGGGACCTCGTCTGATTCAAGCACCGGCTCATCGTCAGGTCCCGGGAGTTCCGGTGGAGGCTTTCCGTGGTGGCTCCTGGTCGTTCTCGCAGCGCTTGGCGGCGGCGCCTGGTTCATGAGCCAGCGCGGCAAGAAAAGGAGGGAAGATGAAGCGCTGGAAACGGCGCAGAAGATTCGGGCTGAGCTGCAGAACGAAATCGACGAGCTCGCCAACGACGTGCTTGTGTTGTCTGGCCCGACCGATCTTTCGGACAAGCCCCAGGCGATCGAGTACTACCGAGAAGCGACCGACACGTACCTGGATACCTCCGAGGAGATCCTTGGCTTCGGGGAACTCAAGCACGTTGACCTGGCTGAGCTCTCTGACTTTGGTGCACGCGTTGCCCATGCTCGCTGGCAGATGGATGCGGCCGAAGCAATCATGGATGGCGAGCCTCTGCCGGAAAAGCCAAAGGTCGAACCACCACCGCCACCTGCGCAGCCGCCTCAGCAGCCCACGCCACAGCAACGCCAGCAGCACTTGCCACAACGCGCTCCTCGAGAGCGCGTTCCCTACAGCCCATCCCCGCGACGTAGCGGTGGCGGCCTGCTCGATGTGTTGATCGCTGGCGCTGGCACGATGGCCTCCGGTCGCGGCCGCTCAGGTGGCCGTAGTTCTGGCTCCAGACGGAGTCAGTCCAGTCCACGTTCTGGCGGCGGTTTTTTGGGTGGTAACTCTCGCAGCGAAAGCTCGGGCCGTAGCTCGAGTCGTCGTTCCACATCTCGGTCCAGCAGCTCTCGCCGTCAAAGCTCAAGCAGTCGTAGCTCGGGCAGCCGTTCGACTAGTAAGCGTCGTCGTCGCTAAGCCAACCAATGACCGGGGCCGGTGGCCCCACGGCGCCATAGGTGACTCGTGAGCGGGTCAGCTCGCTCTCAACGTACAATTACCTACCAGATCGCAACCCAAGAGGGGCATTCGTGTTCAAGCGAGTATTCAATTATCTCCGGACCCTGTTCCGGGTCAAGGCCGAAGCGGCAATGGATCCGGAAATTGAGATCGAGCAGGCCATTGATGACGCCCGCAAGCAAGACCGCCAGCTCCGTAATCAAGCTGCCAAGGTCATTGCTCACCGGGAGCAGCTCGAAAGTCGAATCGAGAAGTCAGCGGACCAAGTCGGTGAGGCACGCGAGATGGCCAAGCAAGCACTACTGCGTGCCGAGCGCTCCAAGGTCGAAGAAGACATGGCTGGCCTCGAGAAGTGGACGAACACGGCATCGAGCCTTGCCATGAAGCTGCAGGCTTCAGAGAACAGTCTAGAAAGCCTCAAGAGCCAGTACGAGATCGCTGTTGCTCAGGCCGATGAAGCCAACAGCGCGGTGCAAGGCAACGCAATGCGGGTGCAGGAACTTGCCGCCAAGCGCATGCAGCTGCTGGGCCAAATCCAGCAGGCCAAGATGCAGGAAGAGGTCAACAAGGCCGTCGAATCAATGTCAGGCGCACTCGAGACTGACAAGCCGAGCCTTGAGCGTGTCGAGAACAAGATTGAAGAACGGCTGGCCAATGCCAAGGCACACGCCGAGATTGCTCAGTCGACACCCGAGGGTGCCGAAGCCGAGCTTCGCGAAGCTGTGTCGTTGGCCAAGGCCGACGACAAGCTTGCCGAACTGCGCGCTGAGCTCGGTCTTAGCTAACCAGGTACCGGCGATACCAGTGCTACCGGTAATGCCGATCTCGTAGTCTGCGCTCTATCAACGGAGTGAAATGCTGGCGTAGACGACTGGCTTGAAACCTTCGGGTGTCTCGCCGGCGATGGGATATGTGACGGATCCTTGGCGATTGGTCATAATCCGCCGTGTAACGGGACCGCCGTCATTGCGGCATCGCTTCCTCTGGGCGGGGGCATATCGACCTATTGCTTCAACAATGGGCCATCTTAACCGAAAAGTTGAAATACTATAATTGGCGATGGGCGTTTCGCCAGGCCTATCGCGCGCCATTT
>Ga0307994_1001866_pt1 | contig 12248 bp, 10 predicted proteins | sample EllFjometagen261_FD_203171 | JGI IMG/M metagenome (GOLD analysis project Ga0307994, IMG submission 203171) | Marine microbial communities from Ellis Fjord, Antarctic Ocean - #261 | ecosystem: Environmental > Aquatic > Marine > Unclassified | place: Southern Ocean | collected 2014-11-02
AAGATATGGGAATAAAAAAACAACCCTGATTGGGTTGTTTTTTTTATATTAATTATAACTGCTAATTAGTTCAGGTTAGGTTTTAGATCATTCTCAAAAACAAACTCTTTCTTTTCATTAATATCCATTTTGATAATAGAGTCAGGCTTAATCACTCCTGAAAGAATGTCTTTACTTAACTTATTCAAGACCTCTCTCTGTATGGCTCTCTTGAGCGGACGTGCACCAAACTGTGGGTCGTACCCTATCTCACCAAGCCAATCTAAAGCCTTGCTGCTTGCCGTAATTTCTATTCCTTGAGTCTTTAGCATTTTTTGCAAGCCTACAAACTGAATATCAACTATTCCTCTAATATTCTCTCTTGTGAGTGGTTTGAACATCATAATCTCATCGATACGATTCAAAAACTCTGGGCGGATAGATTTCTTAAGCAATTCAAAGACTTCCACCTTAGTTCTCGCCTCTATTTCATCTACATTTTTATCCGTTATCTCACTAAAACGTTCTTGAATCAAGTGACTACCTATGTTGCTCGTCATGATCACTATCGTATTCTTAAAGTTCGCAAGACGTCCCTTATTATCGGTCAATCGACCATCATCTAGCACTTGTAGCAAGATATTGAAAACATCTGGATGTGCTTTTTCTATTTCGTCTAACAGAATAACGGAGTACGGCTTACGTCTCACGGCTTCTGTCAACTGTCCACCCTCGTCATAACCTACATATCCTGGAGGAGCTCCTATTAGTCTACTTACCGTATGCTTCTCTTGATACTCACTCATATCTATACGCACCAAGGCATCATCCTTGTTGAATAAGTATTCCGCTAATGCCTTAGCTAACTCAGTTTTACCTACTCCAGTAGTTCCTAAGAATATAAACGAGCCTATGGGTTTCTTAGGATCACTAAGTCCAGCTCTACTTCTCCGTATGGCATCAGATATGGCTCCTATAGCATCATCTTGACCGACTACACGATTATGTAATTCGTCTTCTAGATTCAATAGTTTTTCTCGCTCACTCTGCAGCATACTCTGTACAGGAATACCTGTCCATTTACTGACTACCTCGGCTATGTCTTCACTCGTTACTTCTTCTTTCACTAGCGAGCTATTAGCTTGTCTTTCGAGCAATTCTACTTTTAACTTTTCGAGTTGCTCCTCTGCTTCCTTTATTTTACCATAGCGTATCTCTGCTACCTTACCAAAATCTCCAGCTCGCTCTGCACGATCTGCTTCCATGCGAAAAGCTTCTATTTCTTTCTTCTTAGTCTGTATTCCATCCACTACAGCTTTCTCCTCTTGCCACTTGGCTTTCATCTGATTACGTTCTTCAGATAAATTGGCAATCTCTTTATTAAGCACAGAAAGTTTTTTCTCATCTTTCTCTCTTTTGATAGCTTCACGCTCTATTTCGAGCTGCATTATCTTACGCTCTATCTCATCTAGCTCTTCGGGTACAGAATCTATCTCTAGTCTGAGCTTAGCTGCAGACTCATCCATAAGGTCAATGGCCTTATCAGGCAAAAATCGATCAGAAATATACCGTTGGGATAATTCTACAGCTGCTATTACAGCTTCGTCTTTGATTCGGACCTTGTGGTGCACTTCATACTTTTCTTTGATACCACGCAGTATGGAAATAGCATCTTCAGCACTTGGTTCATCTACCAGTACCTTTTGGAAACGTCGTTCTAATGCTTTGTCCTTTTCTATGTACTTCTGATACTCAGCAAGTGTAGTAGCTCCTATAGCTTTTAGCTCCCCACGAGCCAAAGCAGGTTTTAATATATTGGCAGCATCCATGGCTCCCTCTCCACTAGCTCCTGCTCCTACCAGCGTATGTATCTCATCTATAAAGAGTACTATCTCGCCATCAGCAGAGGTTACTTCTTTTATTACTGCTTTTAATCGTTCTTCGAATTCTCCTTTGTATTTAGCTCCTGCTATCAAAGAACCCATATCCAGACTATAGATCTGCTTAGATTTTAAATTCTCTGGCACGTCCCCACTTATAATTCGGTGAGCTAAACCTTCGGCTATAGCTGTCTTACCTACTCCTGGCTCTCCTACCAGTATGGGGTTATTCTTCGTTCTTCTACTTAGTATTTGCAATAATCTACGTATCTCGTCGTCACGTCCTATTACTGGATCTAGTTTCCCACTTTTGGCTTCGTTATTCAGGTTACGAGCATACTTATTTAGCGAGTTATATTGCTGCTCGGCACTATCGCTAGTTGCTCTGCTCCCGCCTCGTAGTTCTTTGAACGCTTTGACTACATCTTTTTTAGATACTCCAGCATCTTTAAGTAGGTTAGCCACTTGGTCCCTCCCTTCTATAAGTGCCAGAAATATGTGCTCTATGGTCACAAACTCATCGTCAAACTCTTGCAGGTACTTATTAGCCTTTACCAAGGTTTGCTGACTAGCATTGCTTAGGTACTGACTACCGGCTCCACTCACGTTAGGATAGCTCTGCAGTATTCCGTCTAGTGCTTGTTCTATTCGTTGTGTATTGGCATTTACTTTCTTTAGAGCGTATGAAATTACTTCTTCGTCTACTATAAATAAGGCTTTTAATATATGCCCTGTTTCTACAGCTTGCTGCTGGCCTATCATAGCCAGTTCTTGTGCCTTTTGAATTGCTTCTTGGCTTTTTATTGTAAAATTTTTAGTATCCATTGTTTTTCAATTTTGAGATTTGAGAGGTTAGCTATGAGACTTACTCACTACCAACGTCATATCTGGTTCCAGCATATTACTTCAATACGCTAACCACATTGACTATTCCGTCAGAATGTCTTCAAATATCTAGTAAACTTTTGAACTACAAGACATTATGACGCAAATCATATCTACAATAAATCAAAATCAGGTCAAAATGACGCTCAATTACGAAACTGAAACCTATACTTGATTAAATAATGAAACCAAAAGAGGATAAGCGAGAAGAAGGTAATGTTCGCTGCTGATAGACTAGCTGATTCTAGAGCAGTATTAGGCAGAAATCTCAACACTATAAACTATAGATAATTCCTATAACTTTGCCTTGAATGAAAGCTATTCTACATAAAACAAAACACGCACTTGTTATTCTATTCTCCTTTTTACTTGCCATACTAGCTTTAGAATCGTGCAAAGAAGAGCCAACCATCAAGACCCAAGAGCCTGGTTACTACACAGCTTATAATTACTTCCCCAGCGAAGATGGCTACAAATGGGAATATCAAAATACTACTACAAACGGTAATGACTCCATGCTGGAACAGGAAATACTCATAGGAATATACAGCCAGCCAAGTAAAAGCATTAACTATACTGTAGACAATCAAACTAGAGGTTATGCTAATTGGTATAACTATGGAAGCAAATTAATATGCTGCAATGGGAATACATTGATAGACTATACTAAACTAGAATGTGCTGAGGATTCTATCCTCATTCAAGAACGATCATTCCCCAGCGGTGACCAGCAAGTATTCACTCAACTCTATCAGTTTTGTGAGCGAAAATATCCGCTGGTAGAAGGCTATGAAGGTACTGCTAGTGTAAAGACGCTACAAACCAATACATGGAGCGACGGAAGCAAACTTGTGATAGAAAGATACTTCGGATTTGGGATAGGCCTGCTCTATGAGATACAAGTAAGTTATGACGTAGGTGGCAAGGTAGACCAAACAGAAATTAAGGAGCTAATTTCACATCAGTTTTAGCATCTAAAGTAATAACTTCGCCCCTTAATATGAATCCATTTTTCGAAACATACGATACCATTTTTGGGACTATCCCATTTACCAAAATAAACATAAAGCACTACGTACCCGCTGTAACTAAAGGCATAGAAGAAGCCAAAGCTGAGGTAGATGCACTAGTGAGCAATGCTGATGCTCCTACTTTTACCAATACTATAGGAGCCCTAGAAGATAGTGGGGAAACGCTTACCAAGGTGACTTCTGCTTTCTTTAATCTGAACTCTGCAGAGACCAACGACGAGATGCAAGCCATAGCCCAAGAGATAAGTCCTCTGCTCACGGCTCACGGAAATGAGGTAGCGATGAACGCCGGATTATTTGCCAAAGTAAAAGCCATTTTTGAAGGAGATCAAAGCAACCTAACGACCGAACAAAAAACGCTACTCGAAAAAAGCTACAAAGGATTTGCAAGAAACGGTGCTAATCTAAACGAAGCAGATAAAGAGAAACTAAAAGCTATAGACACCAAGAAGGCACAACTATCCCTCACTTTTGGTGAGAATGTGCTCAAAGAAAGTAACGCATTCCAGATGCATCTTACCAATGAGGCTGACCTAGATGGATTACCAGACGGAATAAAAGAAGCGGCAGCAGGAATGGCAAAAGCTAAGGAATTAGAAGGATGGCTTATCACGCTAGACTACCCGAGCTACATCCCTTTTATGACGTACAGTACCCGCAGAGACTTACGACAGAAGATGCATAGGGCTTTTGGAAGCAAGGGTTTTCAGGATAATGAGAACAATAACGAAGACGTAATACAAGAACTGGTAAGCCTTCGAGCGGAACGAGCAGCACTGCTAGGCTACCAGAGTCACGCTCACTATGTGCTAGAGGAGCGAATGGCAAAGTCTCCAAGTATTGTGTTCGACTTCTTAAACAACATACAGGAGAAAGCACTTCCATTTGCTAAAAAGGAATTTGAAGAACTATCTGCTTATGCTAAGAAACTGGATGGTATAGACCAACTACAAAAGTGGGATTCCGGCTATTACTCTGAGAAACTAAAGAAAGAGAAATTTGCTATAGACGATGAGTTACTCCGCCCCTACTTTCAACTAGAGCGAGTAGTAGCGGGTGTGTTCAAAGCAGCAAAAAAACTATTTGGCATCACGTTTCACCAACATACAGATATAGACCTGTACCACGGAGATGTACAGACCTATGAAGTGAAGGACGAAAACGGCAAACACTTGGCGGTGTTTTATGCCGACTTCTTTCCTAGAGCAGGCAAACGACAAGGTGCTTGGATGACAAGTTTCCGTAGCCAGAAAAGGATAGAGGATACCGACCAGCGTCCACACGTGAGCATCGTATGCAACTTTACCAAACCAACGGAGACTAAGCCGTCTCTACTTACTTTTAATGAAGTGACTACGCTCTTTCACGAGTTTGGGCATGCACTGCACGGTATGCTAGCCAAAGGCACGTATGCTAGCCTGAGTGGCACAAGTGTGTACTGGGATTTCGTAGAGCTACCTAGCCAACTAATGGAAAACTGGTGCTATGAGAAAGACTGCCTAGACCTATTTGCTAAGCACTACGAAACTGGAGAAAATATCCCTGCGGAGTACATCGATAAAATTAAGAAATCTTCCAACTTCATGGCCGGAATGGGAACCATACGCCAAGTAGGTTTGGGTAAGATAGATATGGGATGGCATAGTATAAATTCCAAAGGTCAAATTCCAAATTCCAAAACTGCTCACCTTTCATCGAAGCCGGTACAGAGCGAAGTCGAACTCAATGTGATAGATTTATCAGTCAAAGCATTCGAAACCAAACAACTGGAAGGGCTAGACTTTTATCCAGAAGTAAAGGAAACGATGACAAGCACAAGCTTTTCACACATCTTCCAAGGTGGATACAGTAGCGGATACTACAGTTATAAGTGGGCAGAAGTACTAGATGCAGATGCATTCGAAGCATTTTTAGAAAAAGGAATCTTTGATAGAGAAACGGCCAAAAGCTTCCAAGAAAACATACTATCTGCCGGCGGCACAGAGCATCCGTCTGTTCTCTACAAACGTTTCAGAGGAAGAGATGCTAAGTCAGATGCTTTGTTGAAACGGGCTGGGTTGGTGTAGGACAAGGTTAAATTAGAAGGTTTAATAAGGGAAGGTTTCTGCCACGGCGGACAAGAAGGGTGAATTAGGAAAGGTTTAATAAGGGAAGGTTTCCGCCACGGCGGACAAGAAGGGTGAATTAGGAAAGGTTTAACAAGGGAAGGTTTCTGCCACGGCGGACAAGAAGGGTGAATTAGGAAAGGTTTAATAAGGGAAGGTTTCCGCCACGGCGGACAAGAAGGTTGAATTAGGAAAGGTTTAATAAGGGAAGGTTTAATAAGGGAAGGTTTCCGCCACGGCGGACAAGAAGGTTGAATAATAGAAGGAATTGATTCTGTAGCTATTCGATAGTTCTTTCAAAGTCTTGGAATTAGGCTCAGTACGATACTTAATCTGACGTACTAATGGCAGGCTAAATCTTCGAATACTCCACTATGCTTTATATTCGTAAAATGAAAAACATCTCCTATTTCACATTAGCCTTTTGCTCATTACTACTCTTTACACAATGTAAGAAAGAAGAAATCACATCTGACGTACAGTTTTTAACTAATTCATATTTTGGCGATTGTTTTTACTATCCCTCTAGCAATGACAAGAATGTAGTGCTCAGAGATAAAGAGTCATACGAGTCGTACTTTGCAGCGTTACGCCAAAGCTCATCTAATAGGGACTGCTCAGAAGCTATGCCTACAGCTATAGACTTTGATAAATATACACTTATAGGACACTGGACCAGTGGCGGTGGATGCTCTGTGGAGTATGACCGTACACTAGAGCAAAAAGGGAACAAAGAAGTCACCTACCATATTACAGCCACGTATTCTGGATTATGCATGATGCTGATTTCTAGTATGAATTGGGCTTTGATACCGAAGATAAAGGATAGAACAGATGTAATTTTTGATGTGGAGGAAGCACATCAAAACCAGTAGGTGTAAGAAAGTAATTCAATTTAGAAGTATTGAATAACAGAAGGTCCACCCTTACACGCAAACCTAAAACAAACTAATCCCCTATATTTCATTTAATGCTTCTCACCATCCATGTCATACTCGGTTTCATCGGTCTTACTGCTGGCATCTTTGTGTTGTTCTTAAAAAAAGGAAACCAACTGCATAAGAAAATAGGTTCCGTCTTTCTATACGCTATGCTATTATCTGCTCTTACGGCTCATTATTAAATGGCAACGGGAGTATATTCCTACAAATTAAAATCAATTAAGCTAATTACAAGCTATCAACTATAAGAGTAGTCATACTAAAACTACTCTATAAAAGTCAATCGTTTTGTAAGACCCCTTTTAGCACTACTTGCTAGTGTATCCAAATCCAATGCTCTGTTTACCTCGGGAACATCTGTAATTTCAGCATTATACCTGAGCCAATAAATTCTAGCCATCGTAAATTCTTCTTGCACTCTTTTTATGAGAACAAGCTCATCACCTGTTACTACTTTACCTGGACGTAATACACGCACATACACGCCACAGTGAGGTTGATTAAGGAAGGGTTTTAATATTGCCTGAGTACCAAACCGAATACCGAGCTTATAACATGGCTCTCTAGGTTCTGAGACTTCCACGAGGGCCTCTCCTATTTGATATTGATCTCCTATGTACATCTCTCGTTCATCTAATCCTGCCACGGTGAGATTTTCACCAAACATACCTAGACTCCAGTCAGCATCAGGAAACATACGTTTCCACTCATCATATATATCTGCGGTAAAAAGGTAGCACGCTTTATCTACTCCACCATGATATTTTCTATCTACCACGGCGTCATCATCTACATCTTCTTTGCCTAAAAATATCTCACTCACAGGTTTCTTAAAAATGCCTGTTAGTTCTTCTTTCCCTTTCCAAAGTACTATTTTGGGTGCGGATATATTGGTTGAGATTACCTTCAATTCACCTTATTTTTAATCTTACACATATAGTGCCTGCATAGATAACTCCATTGACTGTAAAGTTAAAAAACAAAGGAGTAATCTAACGCGTATCTGGCACACTTATACTTCATATAAATAGTATCGAGAGTATGCATCTACTGGATTTGTGCTGACTTGCTTTACGTCCATTATTTAAACAAAGATAGAATAGTACACGTTTGATCAGAACATATGAAGTTAAAAAAATGTAAAACCTGCTCCAAAGAAGTAGATACAGCTTATCGCATTCAGATTAAAAAAGGTAAACTTTGGGTATTTGTATGTGCCGTATGCCTTCCTGTCTATCAGGCAGGTAACTTTTATTCGTACGGTGGCACTTGGAAAGGGTATAGGCACTGAATGTTTTAAAAGTACTTCTGCTCTGCAAATAGCCTTACAGCTTTCTTAACGCATAACTCACGTGCCGTGTAGTCTCCGAGGTGAGATAAGTAAACTCATAGTTATGCTTTACACAAAACTCATTGACAGCCTCTACTACCCCATAACGTTTTAGTCCTGAGTAGTTTATACTCGTATAGTCATGACCACAAATGTATCCGTCAGGTTTCACAGCCTTAGCTGCCGCTTCTAATTCTGCTCTGGTAGTAGCGTACGTATGATCCGTATCTATGTACACCCAGTCTAATGTGTTTTCATCTACAGAGTTAAGATAATCTACTGAGGTAGTTTGTTGTAAAAAAGTTTTTTCAGGAATCATAGCATTAGCCACGCACTCTTTTTTTATACTCTCATCTGGCCAAGTATCTACCAGCACCAGTTTTATAGGAGTGCAACGTTGGATAATTTCTTTTGAAAAAAGTCCGTGCTCCACGCCAAGCTCAGCTAATACTGCATTCTTTGGTAGTACATCTAATAGGTCTAAGCGACTAGCCAATACGGTACAATTCTGTACGTGCTTTTGCTCTAGAGCTACTTCTATGTGTTTGGGATACATCTTGCTCCAGCCATTTTGTAGGCTATTAAATAAAAACTTTTTAAAAATATTTGCCATTCTTTTACCTCGCAAATGTAAAAGTAATAACTTCGCTATCTAAATGAATTTCACCGATAGAATCAATAGAGTAGAGGAATCTCTTACCATAGGTATGGCTAAGAAAGCTCGCGAGCTAAAAGCATTAGGCAAAGACGTGATAAATCTAAGCTTAGGTGAACCAGATTTTGATACCCCACAGCATATTAAAGATGCTGCTATAGATGCTATAATGCAAGGTAAGACCAAATACACTCCGGTAGGTGGTATCCCAGAACTAAAGGATGCAATATGCCAAAAGCTTAAAAGGGATCAAAATCTAGACTATACTGCCAATGAGATAATGGTAAGCACAGGTGCTAAGCAATGTATTATGAATGTAATGCAATGCATTATACAACAAGGAGACGAAGTACTTATTCCGCTACCCTACTGGGTAAGTTACTCTGCTATGGTAGAGTATAGCGGCGGTACGTGTGTCTACGTTCCTTCCAAATTTGAAGAAGGATTTGCTATAGATTTAGAAGCTTTGGAACAAAAAATAACACCAAAAACCAAAGCCATTATTTTCTCAAGTCCTAATAATCCTGCGGGCTCTATGATGAGCGATCAGCAACTAAAGAAAATAGCCGCTATCGTAAAAAAGAATCCTCAAATTACAGTAATCAGTGATGAGATCTATGAGTACCTCATTTTTGAAGAAGAACACAAGAGCATCTCTCAATTCACAGAAATAAAAAATCAATTAGTGATAATAAACGGGGTGTCCAAAGGCTTTGCAATGACTGGATGGCGAGTGGGCTATATGGCTGGCCCGGCTGCACTTGTAAAAGCATGTGACGTACTTCAAGGCCAGTTTACCTCAGGCACTTGTAGCATAGCTCAATGGGCATCTGTAACTGCTCTCACTGGCGACCTGAAACCTACCTATGAAATGGTAAAAGTGTATAAGAAACGCCGAGATATAATGGTAGAACTCCTAGGCCAAATAGATGGACTAGAAGTAGACACACCAAAAGGGGCCTATTATCTTTTCCCTAGAGTATCTTCATTCTATGGCAAAACCATAAATGGATACACCATTAATGATAGTCTTGATTTTTGTAATTATATTTTAGAAGAAGCACTAGTAAGTACCGTTCCAGGTGTTGCTTTTGGTATGGACGATCACATACGAATAAGCTATGCAAGTGGAGAGAAAGACTTGAGAAAAGCTGCCGACAGAATAACTAAAGCACTTAGCTAATGAACATATCTAGACTCTTTGATCAATTTGAAAACACTAAAGTATTGGTACTTGGTGATGTAATGATAGACGCCTATTTCTATGGCTCTGTATCGCGTATAAGCCCAGAGGCTCCTGTGCCTATAGTAAATCTCACTAAAAAAGAGCAACGCTTAGGCGGTGCAGCCAATGTCGCTTTAAATCTAAAATCACTCGGTGCAGTACCCATAATTTGCAGTATAAAAGGGAATGATGCTGATGGCCAACGTTTAAAAGAACTTTGCCGAGAAAATGGTTTAGTTATAGAAGGATTGATAAATGACTACAAGCGTGAGACTACTGTAAAGACTAGAATTATAGGCAATAGCCATCAACTGTTGCGGATAGACGAAGAAGACACTGCAGACATAGATGAGTCAGTAGAAGATTTAGTCTACGAAGCAGTGAATAGCTTTATAGACCAAGTGGATGTGCTTATTTTTCAAGATTACAATAAAGGACTTTTAACTGCTGAATTGATACAACGCGTAATAGCTCTATGTACTAGCAAAAAGGTGCCAATGGTAGTAGATCCTAAGTTCAATAATTTCTATGAATACAAAGGAGTTACACTTTTTAAACCCAATAAGAAAGAGATACAGCAAGCCGAAAATATTACAGATAAACTAAACTTAAGAGACATCAAGGTTTTAGCAAGTACTGTACGTCAAAAACTAAATGCCAATAAAATAATGACTACCCTATCAGAGGATGGAGTCATTATTATTAACGAAACTGAGACTATTCATTTACCAGCTCATGCTCGTAAGATATTAGATGTAAGTGGTGCAGGAGATTCTGTACTCTCTGTAGCGGCTCTTTGTGTGGCAGCAGGGATTGGTGACGAAATCACCGCTGCTCTATCTAACCTAGCAGGTGGTATAGTGTGCGAGCAAATAGGTGTAGTGCCTATAGACAAAGATCTGCTCCTTGGAGAGGCGATGGAGTTGAATGTAGCTAGTGGGTATTAAGGAGTTCTCCAATATTTTCAATAAAAGAGCATTCAATATTCACCTTATGCAAATATTGAAGTGATGGGGTAGACTGCTACTCCAATAAATCTGGACGTCTTTCTTCTGTAATTTTTAGAGCTTGATCCTCTCTCCATTCTGCTATTTTACCAAAATGACCACTTTGCAAGACTTCGGGAACTTTCAAGCCTTTATAATCTGCTGGGCGAGTATATACAGGTGGGGCGAGTAATCCGTCTTGAAACGAATCTGTAAGAGCACTTTCCTCGTCAGATATTACTCCAGGGATAAGTCTACAGATACTATCTGCTACCACTACTGCGGCTAGCTCTCCTCCGCTTAGCACATAGTCTCCTATGCTTATTTCTTTTGTGATTATCTCGTCACGGATACGCTGGTCTATGCCTTTGTAGTGACCGCAGAGAATAATAATATTTTGTTTGAGTGAAAGCTGGTTTGCTGTACTTTGATTATACACATCCCCATCTGGACACATATAGATAATTTCGTCATAGTCTCGCTCCGCTTTTAGTGCGTTTATACAATCAAATACGGGTTCACAGCGAATAACCATTCCTGCTCCACCGCCATATACTGTATCATCCACTTGTCGGTATTTACCTAGTCCAAATTCCTTTAGATCGTGAAGTACTATTTCTACTATCCCTTTATCCTTAGCTCTTTGCACAATACTGTGATTGAGCGGACTTTCCATTAGCTTAGGTTGCACCGATATAATATCTATTCTGTGCATCATATTTCTAATAAGCCATCTGGCAGAGTAAGCCATATCTCCTTATTTTCCATAGAGATATAATCAATAAAATCATCTGCAAGTGGAATGTACTTAGTCTCACCGTTATAGTGTACTAGTAGCATTATCTGCTTAGGCAATTCATGAACGTCTTCTACTTTTCCTATTGTTCCCTTGTGCTTGTCTATTACCTCAAAACCTATAAGAGACAACTCAGATTCTTCTGGTAGCACTTCCGTATCGGTATACACTTCGTTGTTCGATATTTCCTCTGCTTTTTCAAAAGTATCTACAAATTCTAAAGATAAGATAGGTTCATCTTGCTTTCCTTTAATCCCATTCATTTTATAGGGAATAAATTGACCTTGAATTTTAAAAAAAAGAAAATCGTCCCGTTTTAGCGGGACGATTTTTCGGTCCAGCGTTAGCTGAACGTCTCCTTTATAGCTATGAGGACGACTGATGTATCCAATACATATCAGGCTGTCCTTGTTTACCATAACGTATTATGCTTTT
>Ga0307994_1001874_pt1 | contig 12210 bp, 14 predicted proteins | sample EllFjometagen261_FD_203171 | JGI IMG/M metagenome (GOLD analysis project Ga0307994, IMG submission 203171) | Marine microbial communities from Ellis Fjord, Antarctic Ocean - #261 | ecosystem: Environmental > Aquatic > Marine > Unclassified | place: Southern Ocean | collected 2014-11-02
GCATGAAACTTGCCGATGGCTTCGACTTCCCAGTGGGGAAGCCAAACGCGGATGGCTACTACAAGGCGCGGGGCCTGCGACTGACCCCGCCCGTTCACTTCGGCGAAGACTGGAATGGTAATGGCGGGGGAGACTCCGATCTTCACGATCCCATCTACGCCGTGGGCGATGGCGTGGTCACGTTTGCGGCTGATGTGCGTGTTGGTTGGGGGCGCGTGATGCTCATTCGTCATGCTTACCGCGATCTCGGGACCGGGCAGGTCAAGTTTGTCGACTCCCAGTATGGTCATCTACGGTCGATGCTGGTGAAAAAAGGGGATATGGTGAAGCGAGGTCAAAAAATCGCGACGATGGGAAATAATCGGGGCATGTATGCCGCTCATCTTCATTTCGAAATCCGCTACAATCTTAAGATCGGGATGTGGCGGGAGAGCATCGTAAAGTCTCGGGAAAACTGGGCCGATCCGACTCAATTTATTCGTAAATATCGTCGCCTAAAGAAAGAATGGCGGCCTGTGATTGTTCCTACTGGAACTTATCGCGAATACCGCGGGCACACCGGTCTTTGAAAGATTTTCTCATGTCCAAGCAAAAGCTCAAACTCGCCTTTACCGTGGTGCTCGTTATCATCGCGGTTTACCTCAAGCTGAAGGATTCTACGAAACCTTCCGATGGCACCCAGCGGACGGAAAACGGTGAACTCGTTAGTCAAGAAGACGAGAAGCAAGGGAAGTTCTCGCAACCACACCGTCGAACCGGTCTTTGGGATCATCAAGGCAGTGATGGGCTTTCGTGGGTTCAGTCTGCGTAGCAAAGAGAAAGTCAGCGGCGAATGGACGCTGGTCTGCTTGGCCTACAACCTCAAACGCCTCCACGGGATGGTGGGAAGTGTGACGAACGGAGCAGGCGGCCCGAAATCGCCGTCTATGGCCAGAAAACCCTCTGGAATTCCACTGGTGAGCGACTGGCTTGGTGAAATTATCTATTCCATCTCTCCGCGGTCACTTCGCTTGCTCGCCGAATTCTCCGCGGAACGTACGCTAACTCCGACAGGCTCCTAGCAGTCGTAGAGCCCTTGTTTCTTTTCCGGAGTCTCATCCCGCTCTTTGCAAATCTCTCGCTTTGGCATTATCTTCCTCCAAGAAGCAATGCCAACCGCCACTATTTCCTCCATCCTCACTCTTCTCGATGACGAGAACGAACAGGTTCAAGAGGGCCTTCAAAAGGCGCTTCTCGATTTCAACGGCGATGCCACCGATGACCTCGTCGCCTCCGGTCTCCGTTTACCCCGCAAGCAAGCCAAGCTCCTTTCAAAATCCCTCCGACCGGGACGACGCACGGTCATTCGCGAGGAATGGGCCTACCCCGCCCGACAACTCGACGCGGTGGATGGCGATTGGGAATCTCTCGAAGCCCTGCTTCGCCTCCTTTCTGATTTCCTCCATGATGGCATCACGATGCGGCAATCACTCTCCGACGAACTCGATCTCCTCGCCGAAACCGCGACGGGAAAAGTGCACTCGCCAATGGACCTTGCTAGGCACCTTTTTACAACCGCGACTCTCACCGGCAATCGCCTCCGACCCTTCGACATCCGGAACTCGGATCTTGCTTGGTGCATTCAGGAAGGAGTAAGCAATCCACTGGGGCTGAGTCTCATTTACATGTTGGTCGGCAATCGTTTGGGCATTCCGGTATTTGGATGCAACTATCCCGGCCATTTTCTCTCACTCATCGATCACGAAGGAGAGGCCACCATCATCGACCCCTTTCACAATGGGAGGGCCACTCCAGTTAGACAGCTCATCAAGGATCATCCGGAGATTTCCAAGGATGCCCAAAAAGCACTGAAACAGCCCTGCACCCTCGGAGAAATGCTCTCTCGTGTTCTCGCGAACCTCCACCATGCCTTCGCAAAGGTGAAGAGAAACGAAGACGAAAATCTGGTGGAAGAACTGATGCTCACGGTGCGCTCATGAGAATCGCAAGCGAAACTCTTGAGCAATCAGGACATCAATTGCATCGCCTCATTTTGAGACCCGCTGGACCCTCTCGCGGCACCCTCATCTTCTTCCATGGCCAAGGCGACTTCATCGATCGCTACCCACCGATCCTCGAACCCTTCACCAACAACGGCCTCACTTGCATCCTCACGGATCTCCCAGGTCACGGCCGCTCTTCAGGAAAACGAGGCCATGTTCCCGGACTCAAGTTTATCGACCAACTCCTCGACAATGCTCTAGTGGCAACTGAGGGATCTTGTCACATCGCCGGTCATTCCATGGGTGGCATGATGGCCCTTCGCTGCTTTCTGCGAGACCCGTCTCGCTTTCAAAGCGCGTGGTTTAGCTCTCCCCTCCTGGCCCCAGCTCGACAGACAACGCCATGCATGAGCCTCGTTCTTCCACAAGTTGCCCGCCTTTTTCCATGGATCACCTGGAGCACGGGCGTGTCCTCGGAGCAATGCCGTAGCGGCGGCAGTTCGGAACCGGATGACAAGGCTCTCTACCACAACAAAATTTCCCTCGGCTGGGCACGAGACCTAATTGCGGTGGGACAGGAGTTAGAAAGCCGGTTCCAATCCATGGCCACGGGCAGGCCCATCCTCTTTACCCAGGGTGGAGCGGACCCCGTCTGCACCCCCGAGATCCTTCGAAGCCGACTCGTAAAACTGCCTGGCAATCAAATCACCTACCGCGAAATTCCCGACGCCCTTCACGAACCCTTCATGGGAGACCGCGCAGAAGAATTCCGTCTCATTCTTGAGAACTGGCTCAAGGACTCTTCACCAGGCGAATAGTATCGGCGTGAAGAATCTTCTCCAAGCCCTCAGCGGTCCGTAAAAGAAGCTCACCATTCGCCGAGAGACCTTCTATCACCCCGGTCTTCCTTGTTCCATTCGTCTGCAGCGTCACTCTTTTCCCCCGAAGGACACAGCGGGTATTCCAGGTCTCAAGAAGCTCCGCAAATGACGAACCGATCTGCCTCGAACGAATGCGCAATCGATCTAGAATCGCAACAAGAACCGCCTCTCTTTCTGCCACCTCCCCATTCTCGAGAGCGATCGAAGTGGCAGGATGAACCAAGTCTTCTGGAAATTTCAACGTGTTGATGTTGAGACCGATCCCGATGACGACAGAGTCGCCGGCGCTCTCAACCAGAATCCCACAAATTTTCCGTTCATGAACCCAGACGTCATTGGGCCACTTCACCTCCGCCGCGAGACCAAAGCCATCAAGTGCCTCAGCCACCGCAAGTCCGGCCACGAGAGAAAATCGCGACCACAACTGCATCGGTTCCTCAGGCCTTAAAAGAAAACTACACGCGAGACTCTCACCCGGAGGACAACTCCAGGCCTGCCCCCGTCGCCCTCTTCCAGCGGTCTGCCTTTCCGTTAATACGAGACTCCCATGAACGAGTCCTTCGCGGGCCAGTCGCCGGGCCTCGTCATTGGTCGAGGCACACTCATCGATGAAAATAATCTTCGACGCCCACTCCGGAGAAAGCGCCCGAATCCGTGAGCCGTCCCAGCCTTTTTCACTCGTCATCATTCAGAAATTCGAGAGAAAGATCCAAAGCGACCGCAGAATGCGTCACCGCGCCCACTGAAATATAGTCCACCCCGGTTTTGGCAATCTCGGCGACCGCCTCAAAATTCACTCCGCCGCTCGCTTCCAGTTCAGGATGATCCCCCTTGCGCAAGGCCACCGCTGCCCGAAGTTCATCAAGCGACATGTTATCGAGGAGAATGTAGTCCACCCCTTCCAGCGTTAAAAATGCTTCCACCTGATCAAGGCGATCTGCCTCCAACTCCACTTCCACGCCCGGCTTCTCCGAGCGGAGACGTGAAATGGCGTCCTGCATCGCTGCCAAGTCCCCTTCTGCCACGATGTGGTTGTCCTTCACCATGGCACGATCATACAAGCCCATGCGGTGATTCTTCCCGCCTCCTGCAAGCACTGCGCCTTTTTCCAAAGAACGCCAGCCAGGAGTCGTTTTACGGGTATCAAGAATGCGGGCCGATGTCCCCTCGGTGAGCGCGACGAACTGTCTCGTCTTCGTGGCCACCCCGGACAGGCGCTGGAGAAAATTAAGCGCTACTCTCTCAGCCGTGAGCAAGGAGCGGGCTTTCCCTTTTACCTTGAGAACCTTGGTCCGATGAGAGACCACCTTTCCGCTTTCAAGAAGTATCTCCACGGAGGTCTCGGAATCGACACGTCGAAAGACTTCGGCCGCGATCTCGACTCCCGCAACGATTCCGATGTCCTTAGCAATAATCACACCGTCAGCCATTCGATCCTCGGGAACGAAATATTCCGAAGTGACGTCGCCTGTTCCAATATCTTCCGCCAACGCGAGATCGATAAGTGTCGAGGTAATCTGATCCACGTCGCGACGTTAGCCCATCTCGCCAAACTTGAGAATACGGAATTTCTAGATCGTCGTCTTGCCTCGACCCCAGCATCGGCAGCGCTCATTGCGCACAAGTTGAAGCCCCAAAAAAGCGACCAAGGATAAGTCCGAGGTCGCTTTGAAAAGTTGGAATGAATCAGCCTAATTGTCCTTCTTATCGTATTTCAAGAAGACCTTATATTCAGCTGGGATCTTTTCCCCGCCGCCGAGCGACTTGTCCCAGAGTTTCACCAAAGCGATTCCTTCACGAATGAGGAACGCGCCATTTGAGTTCTCATCGTATTCTTCGCTGCCGTAGAGCTTCATCGCGAGCACGACGTCCTCGTGATTCTTTAGAATCCGCAGACAGGCGAGAGCCGCTTTGCGCGTGATCACCTCGGAAGCCGCAAAGTCGGCCACGAAGGCGCCATTGTAAGCATTGAGAGCCATCCCGGGCTTCTTGATTCCTTCGTATGCGAGGCCGGTGCAGTAGGAAACCTGAGCACGAAGCTCTCCCGCCAGTTTCTTTTCCTCCCACTCAGGGTCGCCGGCAATGGAAACGAGACGAGACCAGGCGCTGGTCCGGACCGCATCCCAGAACACTTTATAAATCTCAATCTGAGCGTGATCCTGCTGATGAAGAAGTGGACCCGCGATGAAACGCTCCAGCGCGGTATCAAGGGCGTTTAAATCACCAAGCTTTCGGTGGCACTCCAAGACAAAGTAGTTTGCCAACGTGCTATAGTTCCCGGGAACTTCATCGACCTTGGCGTAGGTCGCCGCACAGATCGTGAACTGGTCCCTCGCCTCAACATACTTTCGGGCACGAAACAGCTCCATGGCCTGAGTATACTCAGCAGGCTCAATGAAGTAGACGTTCGTGCTCGCAAGACGCACGTTCTTGTAGGTTGTGGACTGCTTTTGCTCACGGTAGCGGAGGCTCACCTTCGATGAAGCGACGATATAAGCGGAGAAGCTATCCTCCTCAGTCATGATGAGAGCAAATGGCTCCTTGGTCTCCGTCTGCCCAAAGACAAACGAAGACGCGGAAACGAGGGAAAGGGCGGAAAATAAGAATTTTTTCATGGTTCTAGTGGAATCAATCGTTGTTGGTTTCGTCTTACTTCTTCTGTTCCTCGAGGATATCCTTCATCGATTTGATCTCGGTGCGTGCTTCGTATTCTGAAACGAGCGACTCAACTGCAGTCCAGCTGGCGGTTTCCGGATCACTAAGCTTGCTCTTAAATCCTTTGGTATTATCAAGCCACTTCCAGCCTTCTTCGTAGACCTTCTGGCGGTCTGACTTTCCCTCCTCGCGATTTGTGCCATTACGATCCCACAAGAGTTCCATCCAGCGCTTGAGCGATGGGCCTGAGACCTTGACATAACCCGGAGCAGTTGTCCAAATCTGACCGTAAATGAGGATGGCGTCCTCCGATTTCCCAAGCGCGTCATAAGACTGGGCAATCAGAAGGCGGACATCTGCGCTATTGCGCTGTTTGAAGGACTTGTCATCAAGATACTCGCGACCACGTTTGATCGTCTCGTCGTATTCTTTGTTACCGAATGAGATGGTGACGATTCGGAAGATCGCTTTTTCTTTTTGATCCTTCTTAGCGTCGGCGTAGACTCGATCAAGAAGCGTTACTGCTTTCTTCTGCTCAGCAGAACTTCCGCTTCCGAGGACATCTGCGAGACCGAAGAGAGCTGGGAACTCATAGGAAGGATCGGAGCTATCAAGTGCAGCCTGATAATAGGGTTTTGCTTGGCCCGGCGAAGAAGTCTTCTCGCGAAGGAAGTCGCCGATGCTCACAAGGATGTAGTCTGAAAGATCCTTCACATCGAAGTCGGTCTTCAGCTCATTAAAGAGAACCTTGATCATGGCTTGAGCCTTACTGATCAGGACCTCATCCTTGGTCTTAATTCCCGCTTCCAGCTTGTCTTCGAAGACCCCGATCACCGCGATCCGGAGCAAGGCTCGACTCGCCATATCGCGGGAATCAATTCCCGGGAAGGCATAGTAGTGCGCCTTCAGCTCATCTTCACTGTGCTCTTCAAGGTAGGCTTCGGTGTATGAATTGATCGACTGCTCAAGTCCAGGAGTTCCCTTGATCTTGGAGAGTTCGGCAATGACCTTCTGAAGTCTCTCGAGACCTTCATCAATGCGGCCGGCAGCGCGCATCGCAGGAAGACCGGTAACCGCGAGTTGCGCACGGTAGGGCGAATCCGCATAGCTCTTCCAGAAGCGATCATAGAATGGAAGCGCGTTCTGAACATCTGGGTTTGGCTTTCCGTCGACCTTCTCCGCACCGAGAATATTGACCAGATAGAGGAGAGATTCGGCAGCGACGATCGCGTTCTCTTTCGTCTCCGCGAGAGCAAGTGCTTTCTCGTAGTAGGCCACCGCTTCCACCGGTTGGGAGGTATTCTCAAGGATGTTTCCTTTGAGAGCGTAGATTGATTCCATCGCCGAGAACCCGGGGAACTCGGTCTCAACCCGGGTCACCTTTTCAAGAGCCTCGGGATATTCCTCTTCGGCAAAGTGGCAATTCGAGCGATCAAAGAGCGCAAAGGGAAGATAGGCATTGGAACTTGCGTCCGGATAAGTCTTCAAGAAAGTGTCGAGAAGAGCAGCGGACTTGGTCCAGTATTGCAGACGGAAAAGATTAGAGGCCTGAAAATAGAGAGCCGCCTGGCGACGATGTGCTTTCGTCTTGGCATACGTTTTCACATGATCATCAAGCTCCTTCTGCGCGATATCGAATTGGCCGGTGTAGTGGTAACTCCCACCGAGTACGAAGAGGCAAATATCGTGCTGCTCAGAGGGCTTGGGAAGTTTATCGATCATCACGGAGGCAACCTCGATGCACTTTTCATATTCCCCTTCCCAGAAGAGACTGGAAAGCGTGAGGCGACGCACTTCTTCGGCGTAATCACTTGTAGGAAAGTCTTTCAAAAAGCGGCTGCCATACTTCTCGGTCGTCAATACTTCTCCGATGATCGAAGAAGTTCGAACGAGGTTATAAAGATTCTTCTCCCGTGCTGGGACAATCTTCTTATCCTTGAAAATCTTGGCATTGGGGAAGTAGAGCTCAAGTTGTTCGTAGACAGCAAAGGCCCCACGGGTATTTCCGTCGTCCTCGTGCATTACGGCCGTGTTGAGGAAAGCGTAAACTTCGTTCATCTGCCCGGTTTTCTGGGCGTCCTGGAGGGCTTCGAGATCTTTCTCAAGGTTCTCTTTTCGAACGAGCTTCGAGCCATCACGGATCAAGCGCTTGTAATCACCCACCATTTTAAGTCGGGCTTGCACATCATCGATCGCAGCGACCGTGCTGGGAACGAGCGAGTAGAGCTCGAAGGAAGAGCGCATCATGTCGGCACCCTTGGCATCGAGAGCAAGCTTCATGAAGAGAGGAGCAAACTCGTAGGCCTCGAAAGGATCCAACTTAATGTGGCCGCGATTCTTGGCGATAAAATCGAGCAGGGCTTTTTCGTCATTCTTTTCGATCACCGCTTCCACCATGGCATTGAAGGTCAGCAGGATATTCTTATTTGAAGTCGGGAACTGAACCTTATTGGTGATGGCCGTTTCGAGATTTTTGTTTCCTTCCGGAATTTTCCGCAACTTATAATAGCAGATCGCCATGTTCGTGTAAAACACGCCAGGACTGTATTTGTCCCGGGTCTTGTCCCGCTCGGCGAGGAATTTCTTGTAGCTCTTAATCGCAGTGTCCCACTCTCCTGATCCCTTGGCAGCGTGCCCCCAGTAGAGAAGAGACTTTTTGTGGTACATGTTGAGACTCTCGTTTTCTCCTCCTTTGCCATTGGGATACTTACTGTAGCAAGTTTTAAAGGACTTCATGGCATCCGGATACATCCCGAGCATGAGTTCACAATAACCGCGATTGTACCAAAACGATCCGAAACGAGGTCCGAAAAGAGTCATGGCGCGACCATCGTAAAGTTCGGTCGCCTTCTTCAGAATGGCATGGGCTTCAGCCCATTTTCCCGCTTTCATTGCGGTGATGGCATTCGTGTTAAACTCGCGCACCGCTTGGGCCTGCACGGGAGCGACAAAAAGCCCCAGCGTCAGAAGAAGCAGCGCGAAGGTGCGTCGGAGGTTGGTATTGAGAGTCATGTGTGGTGTTTTAAGGTTGAGTTTTTGGAGAAAGAAAGGCTGCTGAGCACAGCAGCCTTTCTGTAAAGGAGGTAACGGTAGGAGCCCAAAAATCTTAGGCAGATTTTTAGGCGCGCATCTTATTCTTCGTCGAGCAAATCAGTGAAGGTGACTTTCGAAATCCCCGTCGCAGCAAGCGAGTTGAGAACATCAATCACCCGCTGCTGACGTGCTTCCGCTTCCACGTAGATCTGAACGAGAGGCTCCTGGGAGCTCGCCATCGCCGCGTCACGATAAGTTTCGAGAAGAGGTTGAAGCGTTGGAAGAACGCGAGAATCGGGATCCGATTCGACGAGCTGTTCCGGAGTTCCGTCTGATCGAATCGAGATGTAGCCATTTTCCTCCAACTTAATAAAGAAGGGACTGATCTCGGGCGGTGTCTCAGATGGCGCCACCGAAGGGAGTGCCATGTCGAGGTCCTGCTCCTTCTTCACAATCGTCGTGGTGACGATGAAGTAAATAAGGAGTAGGAAACAGACGTCGATCATCGACGAGATGTCCAAACCTGGTTCATCTTCGTCTGGAGACTGCATTTTTTTATGGCGGGCCATATTATATCAGGGGTAATTATTTGTCGTTGATGTATCCACCGAAGGCGACTTCCGTCACGCCCACGCGGGCCGCAACTCGGATGACCTTACGGCAATATTTGAAAATCGTGTTCTGGTCTCCTCGAATGTGGAGCCTGGCAACGTGACCGACACGCTCTGCGTCATCTTTGCTCTTCGTGATGTATGCCTCTAGAGCGTCAGGATCATCCAAAGAGACCTTAAAGTTCTCCGCACGGAGATCGCCATTCTCGTGGATATTCACGACAATCTTACCATACTTGCTCTTAGGCGTTCTCGCCGCAGAAGCGATTGGCGGAGTGACATCCGGGTCGATCTTGATGGTCTTGGGATTGGAAACAACGAGGAAGAAAAGAAGGAGCAGGAAGACCATGTCAATCATGGGCGACATGTCCAACTTGTCCTCATCCTGCTTGGCTGCATTTGCAGCGCGGAGTCGATTGGAAGCCATTGTTCTAGAGAGTTAATTGAATTCACCAAAGTGGGCGCAAGAAGCACCCTACTGCTTAGACGGCGATACCCTCTGGAATCTTAGCCAAATGTGCGTCGGCGTTGACCGTCTGGATGGAAGCGTTGATGAGATTCTCAGCTGTTCCGTGGCAGTCAGCAACGAGAGTGTTGAAGCGGTTCTTGAAGAAGAAGTAGGCAAAGAGAGCCAAAATAGCGACAATCAGTCCCCACATCGTGGTCAAGAGAGCGACCGAGATCGATCCGGCCAACTCACTAGGGTCGGCTGAGTTGTTCGTAGCGAGAGTTCCGAAGGCCTCAATCATACCAAAGACGGTTCCGAAAAGACCGAGCATGGGGGCGGACTGAGCCACGAGTGAGATCATGTTGATGAAGGTCATCTGCTTGCGGGTCTCGTTGATCGAGAAGTCAGCGATCGCATCTTCGACACGCTCACGGCCGAGGTCTTCAGGCTGGGTAGCGTCGATGTTTGGAAGCGAGTAAGCCATCATGCGTCCCAAGTAGCTTGGGTGAGAAGCAGAGAGCTCAATTGCGGAGCGAACCCGGCAGTTCACCATGTGATCCAGAAGTGCTCCTTTGAGATCATCGGGCGCATACTTTGCCTTGGTGAGATTCATAAAGTTGAAGACCGTCAGGCTGATGAGGGAGAGGAGGCCTATGGCAACGATAAAAATCGTGAGAGGACCACCATCAAAGATAAAACGCTGTAGGGCGTTTCCTTTCTCTGCTGCCATGGCTGAGCCGGAGGCGAGGACGGTCATTGCGGTACCAACAGTCCATGCGTTGGCTTTTGGAAGGGACATATTAGGGATCATGTTTTTTGAATTTCGTTTGGAGTGTTGCAGGGTGACATTCTGGAAATGGCGTCATCCGAGTAAAGGAGCAATTTGCCTAAATTCGCCTAAATTCTTACTATTTCGAGGACCTCCCACGTCAGCCTAAGTAACGATTTACGCAGCGATTTATTAGGAGATTCTAAAATCATCCAACCCAACCCCGATAGATAAAAGGAATTCTTTCAAATTACTTTCGGGTCGCGACCGGAGTTCGCCTCTTTGGGAAAAGATGACGGCAAATTTCGCAATCCGTCCCATCGCAGCCTCTCGCACTGCAATACTCCCTTCCGTAGAAAATAATTTGAAGGTGAAGCTTACTCCAAACGTTTTTAGGGAAGAGTTTTTTAAGATCTGACTCCGTCTGGGTCACACTCCGACCATCGGTCAACTTCCACCGCTGCGCGAGCCGATGAATATGCGTATCGACAGCAAAGGCCGCCTCCCCAAATGCCTGGGACATCACGACGGATGCCGTCTTATGCCCCACCCCAGGAAGCTCTTCCAAGGCCTCCATGTCAGCTGGAACTTCTCCTCCGTGCTTTTCCACCAAAATTTCCGAGAGTCCCCTGATCGAACGCGCCTTTCGAGGAGCGAGACCACAAGGCCGAACAATGGCATCAATTTCCTCAACGGTGAGCTTGAGCATCTTCTTTGCGCTGTCCGCTTTTTTAAAGAGCGCGGGTGTCTGAAGATTCACCCGCACATCCGTGCACTGAGCCGACAGCAGCACTGCTACCAAAAGCGTGTAGGAATTTGTATGGTCGAGAGGAACCGGGGTCTCGGGATAGAGTTCTTCCAAACGCTTCAAAATGTAGGCGGCCCGTTCCTTTTTCAGCATGGCGGATTCCATCGGGTCAACGCCGTGAAGGCAAGCCCCCACCAATTTATCGACACAAAAAAGCGGCTGAGCTCGAGAACCCAACCGCTCAAAAATTAGAAGCACAACTTAGTTCGAAGCGACTGATCCGCTATCGAGCTTCGCTTTGGCCGCGTAATACATCTTGCGAGTGTGCTGATAGCCACGACGCCCCTTCAAGATATTGACAGTCCGCTCATACGATCCCCACTGAATCACCGTGATTTCCGCCGGACGGGTCCCCCATCGTCTCATCGTGCTGAGATTCGGGTGATAAATATCAACCGTGTTGGTTCCAACAAGAGACGAACCGTAGTCGTCGACAACATAGGTGTATGGAAGGCCTTTGATCTTAAACTTGGTACCAACCGGATAGCGCGACCAATCAGCGGCAGCACTTCTGACCTGACCATATTTTAGGTAGGTTCCCAAGGCATTCTTGCGCCACGGCGCACCCACTTCCATTTCTTCATGAGAGTATGAAGTCGTGCGGACGAGGCGCTGGCGCTGGCTGCTCTTGTAAGTCGCCATGCCATGCTTGTCCTTAGGAAGACGAGCAGCTTTATCACGAGTCGACGATGACACAGGAGCGGGATGAAATCCGTTCGGGCTTTTGCCCCGGGGAACGGAGATCCACCTAGTCAGCTTACCGATGGAAACGATCTTACTCTTCCCGTCATGGATTCCACTCCGATCAAAAACGGAGCTGCCTAAATCCCCACAACTGGAGAGAAGGATGCTAATGGCAATACTGATCATGGCTGCTGTTTTCATTTCAGAGGAAGTTGGTTACGGCCCCCTTCGAGGGCCTCTTGAGACGTAAATGCGTGAATGTCTAGATTTTTTGAAACAAACTCAATGCTAATTTGTAATGATCGGATTTACTTTTTATGTGGGGAAATCCCAGACCTC
>Ga0307994_1001875_pt1 | contig 12208 bp, 14 predicted proteins | sample EllFjometagen261_FD_203171 | JGI IMG/M metagenome (GOLD analysis project Ga0307994, IMG submission 203171) | Marine microbial communities from Ellis Fjord, Antarctic Ocean - #261 | ecosystem: Environmental > Aquatic > Marine > Unclassified | place: Southern Ocean | collected 2014-11-02
CTGCTATCATTCAGCTACTTTTAGGTCAGGCTCTAAAGTTTCGTGTCACCAACAATTCGACCGTCTTCCATTGTAATGATCCGGTCCGCCAATTCGAGAATCCGGTTGTCATGTGTCACCATCACTGTTGTGGTCTGGCGCGATTTCCCAAGTGCCTTGAGCATGGCGACAACGTTCATACCAGACTCCTTGTCGAGAGCAGCAGTTGGTTCATCCGCAAAGACAATTTCAGGGTTTGAGACCAATGCGCGAGCAACAGCGATGCGCTGTTTCTGCCCACCCGAAAGGTTACCCGGCAAATAGTCCATATGATCTGCCAAACCCACAATGGCCAACATATGTTGGGTTGCGGCCAGTTGGGTTGCGGCGTTACCTGGTCCGTGGACCTGCAATCCCATCTGCACATTCTGGGTTGCGGTAAGACTTTCATGCAAATTATGTGCTTGAAAGATGAAGCCGAGCTTGCGGCGGAACCCGGTCAATTGCGTCTCTGACGCACCGTTAATTTCTGACCCTAGCAAACGCAAACTACCCTCCTGCACTTCGCGGAGGCATCCCATCAAAGTGAGAACGGTGGTTTTCCCCGATCCTGACGGACCCATAAGAATGGTCAGCTTGCCCCGTTCGATTTCGAGGTTCAACTCCCAGATCGCCTGTTTGCACGCCTCGCCCTGACCGAAGTAATGGTTAAGTCCCTGCACTTGGATTGCTGCATTTGACATCAGAAAAGGTCCGCCGGATCTGCACCCACAAGCCGTAGCGTTGCGATTGCACCTGAGATTATGCAAGCGACTAGCGTTCCGATAAACACCATGATGATCCGTTGTGGGTCCATCTCGATGGGGAGACCCGTGGCCGCACTCATACCGATGTAGAGTCCGAGTGAAACGATTAGTCCGGGGATAAACCCAAAGACCGCTAGTACGATTGCTTCTTCAAAGACGATACCTAGAAAGAAGCTTTGCCCGTAGCCCATCGCCTTGAAAGTGGCGTATTCGTGTAAGTGGTCGGCGACATCGGTGGATAGCACTTGATAGACGATCACGATGCCCACGATCACCCCGATAAGTACACCAAACCCAAAGATTATCCCCGTTGGTCGTTCAGTCGTCTGGTAGGTTTGATCGGCGGTGGTGGCTGCCGCGAGTGTTTGCACTTTGACCAATGATGCAGGCAAGGCGTCACGCAGTCGCGCCGCCACGACATCGACGGAAATGCCATCGTCTACGTTGATTAATATATGGTTGGGAGCACCACTCGACCGGTTCCCAAAGAAGCGTAAGAAGGTTTGGTCCGACACAAACAATGTTCCATCAGTGAAAAAGCTACCGCCAAGTTCTAGCACGCCAACCGCCGTAAGTGTCTTGTCGGAAATCTCAAAGGAGAAGGGTTTTCCAGTAGCCAGGCCCTCAAAGACGCTGGGGGCGACTCCTCGTATTGCCGTGTCAATGAGGGCAGTGTTTTCGTCGCGTAGCAATCTTAATTGCTGACCGATATTCGGGCTAAGAAAGTCGCCTTTAGATGTGTCGATCCCAAATGTTTGTAGCGTTGAAGATGTCCCGTCGGCCAGCTTGAATTCCATGTTTCCTATGTAGAGGGCGGCCCCATCTACGACCCCTGGAACACTTAGAGATTGGAACAGACGCGCCCGCGCGACGTTACTGCCGTCGGTGATGGTGTTTGCATCTTCAGCTGAAATCAGAATGTCGGCCTCAAAGAATTCGTATGGCGCGATGACCGAGTTATTGAGTGCGCCCAAAATGCCTAGTTGCATGAACACTAAAAGCGTTGCGAATGACACGCCTGCGATCGCAGCGATAAAGCGGGTTTTGGAGTGGATCAGTTGCAACCACCCAATCGGGAGTCGTCCGAAGATCCGCGTTAGCAACTTGTTCACGGTCCTTTGCCCGCGTCGATGCGGACGATGGTCTCAAGGTTGGTGAAGCGTGCGGCTTGCACGGTTGATGCCGCATCAAGCCAGATGATCACATCAACGACCCGCGCGTCAGTGTTAGCGGCGGGATCGTTCGAGGTAATCGACTGCCTCCCAATTTCCAACCCGATGGCATGCACCTTGCCTGTGAGTGACCCAGTTAGCGCATCTGCAGTGATACTGACGGGATCTCCAATCGAGACCCTTCCAATCAGGGTCTGATAAACCTCTGCTTCGGCGACCATTTGACTGATGTCACCCATATTTAAGATGCCCTCACTGGCAGGCCGTTCGCCCACGTGGCTGTTAATTTTTAAGATGGTCCCATCAATGGGGGCTAAAACAGTGGCTTGAGACAGGTTGGACATGGCTCGTTTAACATCAACTTGCGCGGCAACGAGGTTGGCCTTTGCCACAGCGATGTCTGCCTGCACTGCTCCAGATATCAGGTCATAGCGTGATAGGGTTGCGAGGTTGCGTTCCACGTCGCGCGCAGCCTCTGTGGCACGGGCAACAGCTTGATCAAATGTGACCCGTGTTGTGACACCGCGTTCGAGTAGAGTGGTTAAACGTGTAAGTTCTGATTGCGCCTCTGCGGCAGTGGCTTGAGCGCGCTTGACTGCGGCCTGTGCCTCGGCAAGGCTTGCGTTGATGGATTGGCGGGTTTGCAGCAGATTAGCTTCACGAATAACAACAGTGGCGCGGGCCGTCTCAACTAAGTTTTGTAACTGCGATTTGTTATCGAGCACAGCAAGCGTGTCACCGCGAGCCACTTGGTCGCCCACGGCCACGTTTAGGGTCGCAATTCGTGCATCACCTGCGCCAAAGGGTGGTGCGATGCTGATCACATCGCCGCGGGGCATGATCCGTCCAAGAGCCACAATGTCACCTTCGCTGAAGACTGCGACCTCTTGCTGGGTTCGCACTTGTTGAATTGCGACGGCGATAGGCGTGCTTGTCCCCCCGCCCGGTTCCAGCCCTGTGATACCAAAGAATGTCTTAAGCGCGGGTGGTTGGAAATAAAGCCCAATTACGGCACCTGTAAACAGAGACACCATCACTAAGGGCACCAGACGCAGACGTGATCTAGGACTGGGCGTTGTTTGGGTGCCCGTACCATTATCCACGAGTGGCAGTTTCTCTGTTTGAGTGATTTGGTCAGTTGCCACAACAGGTACCTTTCGCTATTTTCCTTAATGACGTATATGTTATTAACGTGTCGTAAGACAATGGGAGTTCTGACTTGACTGGGACTGATTATTATCTTGCATATTTGGACCCTTTAGAATGGCTGCCATCGTTTTCTTGAGCAGTTACAGCCAGCATTAAGATGGACAAAATTAACAATACGATTTTCATTTTAATTCCTTATTATATTCGAGTTTAGTCACGATTTCGGCTATGGCGGCGAATGCACTTTGACCAGGTTATAAAACTAGAATACTGGATTTTTTAGTATTAGTCATGGTGCTATGCATCATCTTGTTGTGTGGGCTACTATTGGATCCACTTTTTGTGCTGTGGGCGAGAAGCATTTGCTCGCTGTAAAGTGCGTTGAAGTCTGCATACTGAGAGGTGTGTTAATTCGACCCCACAAATATACCCACATAGACTTTAATTTAGTGGTGATTTGAGACCAGATTGTAAGCAACCGGAACATTTGCTAAAGAGGTTTGTATAACCACCACGTCTTTATTTTAAGGTGCTTTATTCAGGCCGGAAACTTATTAAGTGAAAGCTAATATTATGCAAAAACTATCACCCCAAACTATAGCTGTCCATTCAGGAACAAAACGAAGCCAGTATAATGAAATGTCTGAAGCTATTTTTTTAACACAAAGTTTTAAATATAAAACTGCTGAGCAAGCAGAGGATCTTTTTCTAAATCCAAAAAAGGAAGAGTTTGGCTATTCAAGGTACGAAAATCCAACAGTAAGAATGTTCGAAGAAAGAATGGCTGCAATAGAAAAGACTGAAGATGCATATGCAACTGCAACGGGTATGGCAGCTGTTCATGGAGCGTTATTCTCTATCTTAAAAGCTGGTGACCATCTTGTAGCTTCAAGAGCACTATTTGGTTCGTGTCTCTATATTATTGAAGAACTCTTGCCCAGGTTTGGTGTGGAGATAAGTTTCGTCGATGGGACTGACCTTGATGATTGGGAGAGATCTATTACGACAAATACCAAAGTAGTTTTTTTAGAAACAATATCAAATCCTACTTTAGAAATTATTGACTTAGCTACCGTATCAGAAATTGCACATAGAAAAGGCGCTTTGGTAATAGTTGATAATGTTTTCACAACACCAGTGTTCTCATTAGCTGCATCTCTAGGGGCTGACGTAATTATATACTCAGCAACTAAACATATCGACGGGCAAGGGAGGTGTTTGGGAGGAGTGATTTGTGGAACTGAGGAATTTATTCAGAAGGTAGTACTACCGTTCATGAAACATACAGGTGGTTCTTTATCACCATTTAATGCTTGGATTTTGCTTAAAAGTTTAGAGACAATTAATCTTAGATGTCGAACGCAGGCTGAATCAGCATTAAAAATTGCAAAATCATTAGAGAAACATCCAAAAATAAAAAACATTACTTATCCGTATCTTAAGTCACATTCCCAATATTTACTTGCAAAAAAGCAGATGACTGGAGGAGGAACGGTAATTGCAATTGAACTTACTGGTAACAAAAAGACCACTTTTAGTTTTCTTAATAATCTAAAAATAATATCAATTTCGAATAACTTAGGAGATAGTAGAAGTCTGATTACTCATCCTGCTACCACAACTCATCAAAGATTATCTATCGATCAAAAAAAGCATTTAGGTATTAGTGACGGTCTGGTCCGGTTAAGCATTGGGCTCGAGGATGTGAAAGATTTAATTGTAGACCTTAAGCAATCATTAGCAACTGTATAGAGTTATATTTTTGAACGGATAGACATCATTTTGGAAAGCCTTTTTGGATACTTTCATTTATCCTTTTAAATCAAGATTTTGGTGTTTTAGCTATTACACAATTTCAGGTAAAAACTTGAATATAAAAGAGATAGTATGGGTGACCTATGTCCAGATCTTATGGCGTAACTCTTTAGATTGAAATTGGTGCGTGAGTAGAGATGCAGTTAGCAAACAAAACCCTCTCCAAATGAATCCACCACTCTAGCACTAAAGGCCCAAGGCCCGAGGCGCGCGGCACTTGGTTCGAAACCCTGGGTGCGTCGCGGAGCGGCCTTCAGTCACTTGGATTGAGCTCAGTAACCCCTAGGCAAGGTTACAAAGTCGCCCTGCTAAATAATTGACGCCACTCAGCGAGAGCAGCGGCACGGTTCAGCTTGAAATTAGTGCGTAAATAGACGTGGAGCACATATGTCCCACCCCTAATCACCATATGTCTCTTACGTTTGAAGGTCAGCTTTGAACACGATGTTGCATTTCCAAGACTATCTGCGGCATTCTTTAAGAATGACTAGATTGAGGTCTGGTTCACGCGCTCGATCAATGCCTCACCCCTCTCCTTGCGTTCACTGTAACGTTCAACCAAATAGTCAAAACGTCCCCGCGTCAGTAACGTAAATTTGAGCAGTTCTTCCATGACATCGACCATGCGGTCGTAGTTGGGGGATGGTTTCATTCGGTCATAGTCGTCGAACTCCAGAAATGCCTTGGGTGTTGAAGATTGGTTTGGAATTGTCAGTAATCGCATCCAGCGACCAAGGATACGCAACTGGTTAACTGCGTTAAAGCTTTGCGAGCCGCCGTTGACTTGCATGACGGCCAGCGTTTTCCCTTGGGTCGGGCGGACGGCCCCCAATGACAAAGGTATCCAATCGATCTGGGACTTCATTATGCCAGTCATCGCCCCGTGACGTTCCGGAGAACACCAAACCATACCTTCGCTCCATGTAACCAGACCACGCAATTCCTGCACCTTGGGATGGCAGGCATCCGTGTCGTCGGGCAAGGGTAGGCCACTGGGATTGAACGTTTTCGTCTCGGCCCCAAAGCGGTTCAGCGCGCGTGCGGCTTCTTCAGTCATCAACCGGCTAAAAGATCGGTCGCGCAGCGAGCCATAGAGCAACAAGATACGCGGCGGGTGATCCAATCGTCCGCCCAACAGAAGACGGTCTGTGTCGATGTCGCGAAAGTGGTCGTCTTCGATATTGGGTGTGTCGTTCATTGTGCTGCGTCTCTTGTTGTTGAAAGTGCACGACCAAGGCGGTCCAGCGCCTTTTCCAATCGGGCGCGAGGGCACGCGATGTTTAGCCGCCCAAACCCTGCGCCACTGCTCCCAAAAGCGATGCCCCGGGTTATGGCCCATCCGGCCTCGCGTCGCAGGAATTGGGTCAGTTCGTCCGGCTGCAGACCCAAATTCCGAAAATCTAACCACAGCAAGAAGGTGCCTTCGGGTTCAATCAAAGAGACCTCAGGGATGTCAGACAGACGCGCACGCACCAAGGACACGTTGCCCTCGATATACGCGATGACCGCGTCCAACCACGGCTCGCCATTTTTGTAGGCGGCTTCCATTGCCACACTGGCGAAAGCATTGTTCTTGTTCACGGTCAGGCGGCTGTTTTCGGCGATAAAGGCGTCTCGCCGCGTCTTGTCAGGAACGACCGTGAAGGCACCGCAACAGGCCGCGATATTAAAACTTTTAGCAGGCGACAGACAGGTGATGCTGTTGAGCGCATCGGCCTCCGATATACTTGCGAACGGCGTATAGGCGTGATCTTGAAAGGTGATATCCGCGTGGATTTCATCCGACACGACGACAACGCTGTTCTTTCTGCAGATCGCCCCCAGGCGAACAAGCTCGGTCTTGGTCCATACACGGCCCACCGGGTTGTGCGGATTGCATAAGAACAACACCTTTGTGCGCGGATCAGCGGTGCGCGTCTCTAGCCCGTCAAAATCCAGTTCATACCGGCCAGAGGACAACACCAGTGGATTTTCAATCATGCGGCGTCCATTTTCGGCAATGATATCGGCAAAATCAAAAAATACGGGCGGTTGAACAATGATGCCGTCGCCCGGCTCCGCAAACAGATTGGCGGCCATCGAAATACTGTTCAGCACGTTTGGCGCACGCAGAATATGATCGGGGTGAAGGCCCCAACCATGCCGATCTCTTACCCAGGCGATGAGCGCTGGCAAAAGGTCATCAGGCACTGTTTCATAGCCAAAGACACCATGGTCCAATCGCTGCGCGAGTACGTCCAGGATGGGCTTAGGTGCCCGGAAATCCATATCCGCAACACCTGCAGGAAACAGCCCCATTCCGTCGGCCCCAAGCACCATGCGGTGCACTTTGAGTGCCGGAACCTCGCGGCGGTCAATCACCTCATCAAAATCAAATTTCTCATCCATTTGGTTCCTCTTTCAGTAGCCATGCAAAGAACCAGGTTGCCAAAACGGCAGCGATTAACTGCACGCCAATAAAGGCTGCTACATCAACAGGGGCGATCCCTGCAAAAGTGTCCGAGAACCCGCGTGCAATCGTGACCGCAGGATTTGCAAATGAGGTGGAGGACGTGAACCAGTAGGCGGCTGTAATATAAAGCCCAACAGCCATCGGCACCGCAGAAGGCCGCGCTTTGACGCAAGCGAGGATCGTGCCGACCAGACCAAAGGTCGCAACAAACTCGCCCGTCCATTGGCCAATACCACTGCGCGATGTGGTAGAAAGGTCCAGCAGGGGATGTTCAAACATCAGATGGGCTGCAAGCACACCGACGATGCCGCCAAAGACTTGGGCAGCGACATAGAGCAAGCCGTCACGCTTTGTGATTTCGCGCCGCAGTGCAAAGCTGAGTGTCACGGCGGGGTTGAAGTGCGCGCCCGAAATCGGTCCGAAAATGGTGATCAGCACCACTAGGATTGCGCCCGTCGGGATTGTATTGCCCAGCAGCGCGATAGCGACATTACCACCCGCCAAACGTTCAGCCATGATGCCGGAGCCAATTACGGTAGCCAAAAGCGAAAAAGTTCCCAGCCATTCTGCCATGAGGCGTCTTTCAAGTGTCATTTTGTCTCTCCTGTAAGCGCTGCGAACCGCGCGAGGTCGATATTGCCACCGGTGATAACGGTCGCAATGGTTCTATCTTTGATGTCGATTTGACCGTTTAGGATTGCGGCAAGACCAACAACCGCGCCGGGTTCCGTCACGATCTTGAAATGCTCAAAGGCAAAGCTCATCGCCATGCGGACATCTGCGTCGCTGGCCGTCACACCGCCTGAAAGCAGGTCAAGGTTGATCGGAAAAGTCACACCGTTTGGGGTAGGCGTCATGATCGCGTCGCAGACCGTGCGTTGGCCCACAGGGTTGCCAAGGCGTTCGCCAGCGGCAAGCGAACGACGCGTGTCGTCAAAAAGTTCAGGCTCAGTCGCATAGACTTGGGTCTGCGGGGATGCTTCGGCCATGACGACAGCTGTTGCAGCTGTCAGACCGCCACCGCCACAAGGCACCAACACCGCGTCCAGCACAGGCGCGTCCTCAACCAGTTCCAAGGCCGCAGTTCCAGCGCCGGCCAGAACCTGACCGTGGGCGCTCGGCGGGACTTCGATGCGGCCAGTCTGCAACCTTATGCGGGCTACCACATCAACGCTGTTTTCTGTGTCGCGGTCAAAGGTGACAATCTCTGCGCCAAGGGCTCGGATGGCGTTCATCTTTGCGGCGGGCACATCACTAGGCATGACAATAACAGCGGACGAGCCCAGCAGTTGCGCTGCGCGCACCAAACCAAGGGCATGATTTCCAGACGAATAACTCACCGTGCCGCAAGCGCGTTCCTCGAGGGTCAGGTTCAAAATCCGATAATAGGCGCCCCGTATCTTGAATGATCCAGTCCGTTGGAAATTCTCCGCCTTCAGCAACAACCGTCCGCCAAGCAGTGCATTGACGTCGGCATTCTCAAGCACGGGAGTGCGCACGACCACATCGGCAAGTATAGCCTGCGCAGAACAGACGTCGTCGAGTGATACGGGGTGCTCGCTCATTCTTGATCCACGCGAGGTTCGACATCAGAGGCGATTTGATAGATGGCGTCGCCGCGCACGACCTGTGCCATGGCGCGCTTGCACAACGCGATCCCTTGATAAGGGGACGTGACCCTGTCCGGCTCTGCCTCAGGTGTGTTTGGGTGATGAATCAGGCCGACAAGCTCGCCCGCCGCGACATCGTCACCGATAGATTTCAATGGCTCAAACAGACCTGCCTCGTATGCATAGACCGACCCTTTAGCGTTCAACTCGCGCGTGCCTTGAGCTTGGTCGGGCACATAGTCTGGCAACATCCCAAGAGTGTTCAAAATGCGGCATAGCCCCCGTTCGGTGCTTTTTAGGATATCAGGCGTGACCTCACCACCGCCACCAAGCTCAGCCATGACGTTAATCACACCTTTTCGATTGGCGGCCCCCATCGCTGTCCGTGCAGTGCTACTGCGACCACCGCCGCTGGTAAAAACCCACGCATAGGGCAAATCAAACGCGTCCTGTAGATTAGCCAAAGCCTTCGTTTCTTTAGCGCTATGCCCTGGCCCGCGCAGGAGAGTTGGAGGATAGAAAAGCGAACTGCCACCTGAGTGCAAATCTACCGAATAGTCGGCTAAGGGCATTAAGACGTCTTCAATATAGTGGGCGATCATTTCAGTGGGGCTCCCACTGGCATTGCCGGGAAACAGCCGATTGAGGTTTCCGCCATCAATCGGCGAAGTACGCGAACCGGCCTCAGCCGCCAGTATATTTACCATGGGTAGCAAGATCAGCCGACCGCGGATATCTGCTGTCTCTAGCTCTCGAGCGAGTTGCGAGATCGCAATTTGGCCTTCATATTCGTCACCGTGATTGCCCGCCATGATGACAAGCGTAGGGCCATCACCATTCTTAATAGCGGTGATGGGAATCGGAATCCAGCCATAGGCCGAGCGATGAATAGAGTGTGGTATGCGCAGAAATCCGGACTGCTTGCCGCTCGCTTCAAAATCAATTTCAGACGTAATCGATGTCCCAACCATCCAGGCATCTCCCAAACTTAATTCGGCAATTACCGAAGTATCCTTTGGCTAGGATAAGCATGACATCTTGTCAAGCTTCATTATTTCGGGCAATAACGAACTATGGAACAAACCAACGCCATCGAAGCCTTTGCATCCCTTGCACAACCAACGCGTCTGGATGCCTTTCGGTTGCTCGTCAGGGTTGGTCCAAAAGGATTGCCAGCATTAGAAATCTCGCGGCGGTTGGGCACGAAGCCGTCCACACTGTCAGGCCATCTGTCCATTCTGAAGCGCTCTGGCGTCCTGACAGCGACCCGCCATCAACGCGAAATCCACTACGCAGCAAATCTTTCGAGCGTGAACGCGCTCGTGCAGTTCTTGATTGCGGACTGCTGCGGCGGACAAATCGAAAACTGTCCAGAAATTGTCGCTTTGCTTGATAGCACGAAAACTTCATAAAGCGGTCATTCATTGTTTGGCACGAAGTAGCAGCTTCGTCCGCATAGTAGACCTAGGACACTGACCCCGCGAACGTCCGGTTTTGGGAGCAAGCCACAAATCAACACCCTGACCCGACGGTTCATGGTTTGGCGAATGTCACTCTGGACTTATAGCGAGAGCAGAAGGTGTTGCGACATTCATATTCAATGGTGTTGGGAACATGACGGAAGCTGGTGGCGTGTCATTTAGAGGTGGTGCTTCATTTGAAACTACATCTGAAGCGTTATCTGAACTGAATGGTAAGTATTATATGTTTACCTACGAATCAGATCCAGAAGGTAATGCAGAATGGAATCTTTTCTGTTGGCGTAGTAGTGTCCGAAATATGACAAAAGAATACACAGGGAAATGCCTTTGCGGCGAGGTCAAATACACGGCTGACGGGCCGCCTATTGTCGTTGCTCAATGCCACTGTGAAGAATGTCGCCGATTGAGCGGGACAGGTCATACAGTCGGTGTCATGTTCGTTTCAGATGCGGTTAGCGTGAGTGGAAAATTGAGTGAATTCAGTTACTCGTCTGACAAAGGCTCAGAGGTTACCAAGGTATTCTGTGCGAGTTGCGGCAGCCCAATTTATGGTAAGAACACGCGACTACCTGATCATCTAACACTATCTCTTGGCACAATGAACGATGCTCACGGGCTGGAGGTTGAAGTTGTCATTTTTGAGCGTGACAAACCTCATTGGGATCAGCTTGGCGAAGATGTAGTTTCCTTCGCGACGCAGCCAGATTGGGAGCCCGAAACTTGAAGCCGCACAATATGTGGAGCTGCTTTTGGGAGGTAGCTAAGTCCGCACAGCAGACCTATATGCAAAGCGCAGCGAATGTCGGCTATTGAAAGAGCATCAGTTCGCACCGGCAAAATAGGACCGCTTCCAGTAGATCACTGACAGGAACAATAAGCTGGCAATGTTTGGAACCAATATTTTCGCAAACCCAAGCTGATCACTCACGGTGAGCAAAGCAACAATACCGTTGAGAACGAATAGCCCAATATAGAAAAAGGCCCACTTCACACCCCAAGGTTTTCTGTTCCAAAGTGCGTATAAGAACACCGCTGGCCCAATGAAATTCAAAAACAAGACCACAAGTAACGCGCCAATGCCGAACACAAATGTGCCGAGCACCGGCAAACCGTTTTCCATCAGGTTTGAGAGGTTCATCGCTGATCCAATGGCCCACAACAGCATCACAGCAGAAAGAACTTTGAGCGCTAGCGGAATGGGCTTCCAACCCGTTGGCCGTGAGATATCCGTGTTCATGTGTTGCTTCCAAAACGATCTGCGAGTTTGTCGAAGGCTTGGTTCCATCCACCATCACCAGCCGAGCCTTCTGGCACACCGAGATGAAGCATCGTCATAGTGGTCATGCCATCGGCTTCGCTTAACTCAACGATAACTTCGGTGATATCAGGGTGCCCCGCTGGCATACCCAAGTTTTGGGGGGAGATAATCGTTCCGTCTTCGTCGCGTGCACAGCGATGTACATCCAAACAAAACTCTCCGCCAATGAAACCACGACACCAACACTAAACCCCCGAGGTGCGAGGCGCGTGGCACTTGGTTCGAGGCCCTGGGTGCGTAGCCTTGCGCCCTTCATTGATATGGATTGAGCTCAGTAACCCCCGCGACTCTTGGTCCAGGGTCCTGAGCTTACTCAGGGGGAAGAGTAATAGGATATTATCATGGTTGGCTTCAATCTGGCTATCATCTCTTATAAATGTTTTGTGCATTTATCCTTGAAAAATTTAAAAACTGCCCATACGTTTT
>Ga0307994_1001881_pt1 | contig 12152 bp, 13 predicted proteins | sample EllFjometagen261_FD_203171 | JGI IMG/M metagenome (GOLD analysis project Ga0307994, IMG submission 203171) | Marine microbial communities from Ellis Fjord, Antarctic Ocean - #261 | ecosystem: Environmental > Aquatic > Marine > Unclassified | place: Southern Ocean | collected 2014-11-02
TTCGTTGGGCACCGTCGCGGCGAACTCTGGGCCATCAACTGACCCAGGCTCTGATAGCGCTAGTTGCATGCTGGGCGGTTCTGTCCGGCTGAGACGGGCAATTCACGATTCTTGAGTATGTCGTAAAACGAGATTTGGATGGAGCGCTCGGCGCTCCATCCAAATCTTGTTCCGCTCTAGCTATTCCTCCCAGCCAACATTGCTGGGAGGAGGATTCGCCGCTTCCTGTGTAGCGTGCGGGCAATCGCCCCGCCAGGTCTGTGAACCAGTTCACACAAGAGGGTTTTCTTTCGAGAAACCTCAGATGAGGTACCTGCGCCGGGTTAGAGCTCGACGACGACCCGGCCTCGAACCTGACCGTCGAGAATGTCCTGAGCGACCTGAGCGACACCGTCAAGACTCACCGTCGACGTGATTTCGTCGAGCAGGCTCGCATCGAGATCTTGGACCAACCGGGCCCACGCCTCGTTCCTATCTTGCTGTGAACGATGGACACAATTGATGCCAACAAGGGTTACGCCGCGCAGGATGAACGGCAGCACGGTAGTGCTGAGGTCGGACCCTTGAGCCAAACCACACGCAGTGACGACACCGTTGTCTTGCATACGAGCGAGCACATTGGCCAAGGTGCTGCTTCCAACGGGATCCACGGCTCCGGCATATGCGGGCTTCTGGAACGGCTTGCCGGGTTCGCTGAGCTCAGCCCGGTCAATGACGGTCGTGGCGCCGAGGCGGCGCAGATAGTCACCTTCGGCATCGGCGCGTCCTGTCGATGCAATAACTTCGAAGCCGAGTTTGGCCAGGACAGCGACAGCAACGCTGCCGACGCCACCAGCGGCACCGGTCACAATCACAGGACCGTTGGAAGGCTTCAAACCTTGCTTCTCTAATGCGATGACGCACAACATTGCGGTGTAGCCAGCTGTGCCGACTGCGGCTGCTTGTGATGCGGTCATGCCTTCGGGGACCTTGGTAAGCCACTCGGACTTCATGCGGGCCTTTTCGGCGAAGCCGCCCCAGTGAGCCTCGCCGACATCGAAGCCATTGATGGTGACAAGGGTGCCGGGCTCCCAATCAGAGCTGCCGCTCTCGGCAACGGTTCCCACGACGTCCACGCCAGGCACCATTGGATACCCGCGCACGACGCCTGGTCGGCCCATGACAGCCATGCCGTCCTTGTAGTTGACGGTCGAGTGCGACACGTCGATCAGCACATCGTGGTCAGGCAATTGTGATTCGTCGATATCGGTGATCGCGGCATGGACCCCGTCGTCGTCTTTGGTTAGCAGAATTCCGCGGAAAGTCATGACCGAAAACCTAGTGGCTCCAGCCATCAGGAGACCTCATCAACTGAGGGACGTCCTATTACACTCCCAACATGGCTAAAAGGAAGCGCAAAGGCGGCACTGCACTCTTGGCACCACCCTCGAGTCCACCAGTGATGCAGGGTCTTGTCGGTCCGAAGCGCAGCGTGCCGGCAACCATTGTTCGGCCGCCGTATGCACTCACGGGTGAGCCTGGCCCTTCGGTTTCGAATGTTGTTCGTTCGACCGACGAGATCGCTGCTATGCACAGCGCTGGTTCCGCAGCCGCCGAGGTTCTCATCATCGCTGGGTCGATGGTTGCTCCGGGTGTTACGACCGATGCCATCGATGCCAGGGTGCACGACGAGATCCTGGCCCGCAACGGCTACCCAAGCCCGCTGAACTACCGCGGCTTCCCCAAATCTGTCTGCACCTCGGTGAACGAGGTCATCTGCCATGGCATCCCCGACAGCCGCCAACTTCGTGACGGCGACATCATCAACATTGACGTGACCATCTTCGTCGATGGCGTGCACGGTGATACCAGTTGCACGTTCCTGGTCGGCGACGTCGACGATGTGTCGACGATGTTGGTGCGCGAGACCCGTACGTCGATGTACAACGCCATCGACACGGTCCGACCCGGTGCGCCTCTCAATGCCATTGGTAAGGCCATTGACACCCATGCAAACAAGTTCGGCCTCTTCGTGGTCGAAGACTTCATCGGTCATGGCGTGGGTACCGAGTTCCACTCGAACCTGCAGATCCCGCACTACTACCACCCTCGACTGACTCGCAAGATGGAGGTCGGTATGAGCTTCACGATCGAACCGATGCTCACGCTTGGAGCTATCGACTGCATCATCTGGGATGACGACTGGACCGCGGTGACAACCGATGGGCGCCGCACCGCCCAGTTCGAGCACACGATGATCGTGACCGACAATGGCGTCGAAATCACAACGGTGACAGACGACGGCGCGTGTGCCGCCGACATTTTCCGCGACTGATTAGCCGAACAACGAACGTTCTGGAACAGCTGAGCTAACAGCTCCAAGCGGAACGAGCGGAACGAGCGGAAAGCTGGACTACCGGGGAAGGCTAGAGTCGCCGGGACCGTAGACCTGGGAGCCTGAAAACAAGGTTTCAGCGAGGAACGAGCGGAAAGCTGGACTACCAGAGAACTCGAAAAACGGCCGGGACCGTAGACCCGGGAGCCTGAAAACAAGGTTTCAGCGAGGAACGAGCGGAAAGCTGGACTACCAGGGAAGGCTAGGGTCGTCGGGACCTCTGAGCATTCGGCTCAGACAGGATGGCGAGCGCTGCGAGTTATCTGGACTACGAACGATGAAGGTAATCCAGTGACGCGAGCCTTCAAGCAGGTCGATGTGTTCACGAGCACCCTCGGGTCCGGTAATCCGGTCGCTGTTGTGCTCGATGGCGAAGGACTGAGCGATGACGAGATGGCGCAATTTGCGGCATGGACGAACCTGTCTGAGACGACATTCGTGCTGTCGCCTACTGATCCTGGTGCCGACTATTACGTGCGCATCTTCACGCCGAACCAGGAACTGGCCTTTGCCGGCCATCCAACGATCGGTTCATGCCACGCGTGGCTCGAAGCGGGCGGGCACCCAGCGTCTGACGACGCGATCGTGCAGCAGTGTGGTGCTGGCCTCGTGACGCTCCGAAAGATCGACGATCGCCTCACGTTTGAAACGCCGCTTTGTGACCGCAGCGGCGTCGTCGACACGGCTTTGATCGACAGCGTGCTCGCAGATCTAGGCCTGTCGCGGGATCATGTCGTGGATACATCGTGGGCCGATAACGGCCCGGGCTGGATCGGCGTGTTGGTAACCGACGTCGACGTCCTGCGGGCCCTGACACCGACTTGGGACAGCATCGAGGTCAAGGCAGGCGTGGCTGCGTTGACCGGAGCCACCGAGCCCGGTGCGCCGGCTCTTGAAGTACGAGCGTTCTTCCATGCCGGGGGCACCCGAGAAGATCCAGTTACAGGAAGCTTGAACGGCTCACTTGGTCAATGGTTATTGGGCAACGGAACTCTTGCTGCGCCTTACATTGCGTCGCAAGGTGTGTCCATGGGGCGCAACGGGCGGGTGTATGTCTCACAGGCAGACGATGGTGGCGTATGGATCGGCGGGGACGCAGTGACCGGCGTGAACGGCACGGTGATGTTGTGAGCGATTCAGCCACCGAACAGGCTCCAACCCGACTGCTCGTTGTCCGACACGGCGAGTCGAACGTCACCGTTAACCGTCAAATTGGCGGGCCCCTGACCTGTAGCGGCTTATCAGACCTCGGTCGTCAACAGGCCCAACGGCTGCGTGACCGTGTCGCAGCGGGCCAATTGGATGGGGTTGATGAGATTTGGGCGAGCACGATGCCGCGGGCACAGGAGACGGCGCTGATCGTGAACGAAGCACTCGAGTTGGAGCTGCAGATCGAACGGGACTTCGAAGAGTTCCGGCCAGGGCAAGCCGACGGCATGCTCTTTGCCGAGTACATCGAGCAGTACGGCATGATCGATCAGATGGCCGAGCCATACAAGGACCTGTCGCCCGGTGGTGAGAGTCGGGCTACGTTCTTCCTGCGAGTCGGGCAAGCATTTGACGAGCTCGTTCGGACTCGGGCTGGCAAGACGGTCATGGTTGTCTGCCATGGTGGCGTGATCGATGTGGTGTTCCGGCGGCTTCTGAACCTGCACAGCGAAGCATCCTTCCAGCTATGGACGACCAACACCGCTGTGTCGGAGTTCATCACGACATCCCACGGACCGCCGCGGCAGTGGCGCCTGGGCCGTTACAACGACGCCAGCCATCTGCACGGCCTGCCCGCAGCAACGAACACCTAACGCAGGGTCAGGCAACACGTAGGTTTACCGAGCGACCGGCAATGGTCGTCACAGAGCTCTCTAGCTGGCTTCAGTGCGCTGCTAGAGAGCGGAGCGTGCGCCGCCGGCCTGGGGGGTGCGGGTGAACGAGGCAACAACGCCATCGGAGATACGGCGTTGCTCACCCGTTGTTCGATCAAATACCCAGATGCCATCGGGTTCGTTGCTACCTGCAGGGCGCCCTGCGAACACAAAGAGATTGCTGCTGGGGGACCAGAAGTCATGGCTCTGTGAATACTGATCGAAGAACGGTAAGTATTGCTGTCGTAGCTGCTCGCTCAGCACGAACGGAGGCAGGATCGTGCGCCGACCGTTGGCGTCGAACTGCAAGGTCATGGCATTTCGCTCAACAACGGACTCTTCGAACCATGCAATTGCCTGGCCGTCGGGGCTGGGGAACAGCGCAATCGCCGGGCTTTCAGACAGAGGAAACGGCTCGCCGCCGAACGTGCCCATCAGATACGGGATTCCACTCTCGATCGGGTCGATGGCATCGAGCGAGTCGTCAAACTCAGGTTCAGGCGTTGGTGTGGGTTGAGCCTGTGCCGAAATCAACATTGGGTCGTCTTCGACCAAGATCGGGTTGGCCGAGGCTGTAACGACCGTGTCCTCATCGTTGTTGGGCACAGCCTGCATGACGATGCGGTTGCCGTCGTTGCTTACGGTGAACCGCAACGTGCCTTCGTAGGTGATCAGAGGCCGGCGGCCTTCGCCAGCGTCGCCAGTCGTGACTAGGAACTGCTGGTTGTCTTGAATGTCTGCGTACATCAACGAATCGTCGGGCAGCCAGGTTGCAGCCCCGAAATTGGCCGGGAACTCGTCGACAATGATGGTGGCGCTGCCCAAGTCGATCCGGTCGAGTCGAAAACCCGAGGCGTGCACGAGGAGTTCATCTCCGTCGGGACCCCAAGCCAGGAAGTAAGGCTGTCCGCGGTCAACGCGTCGATTGTTTGGCCCATCTTCGCCCAGTAGCTCAGCGATACCCAGGTCTATACCGCCTGTCGAAGGAGACATGTGGGCTATCCGCGATGCGGATGGGTCCCAGTACAGGTAGAAGGGGGCCTCGTCGACGTCGACTTCTCGGAAGTCGCTTCTATCGAACCTGTCGGACGCAATGGTGGGCTGGCCCGTACTCCTGTCGATCTGGACCCAAGCCACACGAGAACCGTCGGGGGCCCATGATGGCTGGAAACTGCGTGAGGTGGGGTCGGTGAGTTCGGCAACCTCGGATCCATCAGGCAACATCGTGAAGAGCTGGAAACTTTTGTCCTGCACAACCAGACGGCCATCGTCGGGGTTCTCCTCGGGCGGCGCTTCCTGTTCCTCGGGACCAAAATCGGGTTCGGTATTGGCGGGAGGAAGAACCGATCCTTGCGGGCCGCTGCGATCGTTAGCAGTTGAAGCCGACCCGTCTGAGCCGCTGGTGCACGCCGTCGCCAACAGGCCGATCAAGATAAGGAGAGCTAGAGCGCGCCGCAACACGTTGAGAATCTATCCGCTGCCATCGCCGCTGTTACGTCGCCAAATTCGAACGGGCTCAGGCACTGGGCATGTGAGAAAACGACGATGGGGTGCGGACCGAAGCCCACACCCCATCGTTGTTCACGCTGGAGCTACTCCGCCCGCACGTGTTGGATAGAGCATGGCACCCGATTGCAGTTCTCGCAACCCGTTACTTCGTTACCACCTTGCAGCGGTATCGAACTCAACGTTTTTGGCAAGCTGGGCACCACGTGGTGGTGCGGGCATCGACGACCATGGAGCGCAGTGTGGTGCCACACCGCTCACACGGCTCACCGGATCGGCCATAACACCGCAAGTAGAACTGGTTACTTCCCGAGCCACCTTCAGCGTTGCGGTAGTCCCGCAATGTTGTTCCGCCGTTATTGATCGCACTCGCAATTACCTCGATACAGGCATCGTGCAACCGGGCCGCAGCTGGCTTGCTAATCGAACGAGCGGTTGGTCGGACCTGGGCTAACCAGAGCGCTTCGTCGGCGTAGATATTGCCGAGTCCAGCAACGGGACGTTGGCTCAGAAGCTGTGTTTTGAGTCGGCGCGAACTCTTATTCAACGCCTGATGAAGATGCGCCGCCGTGAAAGCTGGGTCCGACGGCTCCGGACCTAGGTCACGTAATGTTGCAATCGTGGTGTAGTCGCCCGCAGTCACAACCCGAATGCGACCAAATCGGCGGACGTCGTTGAAGACAAGCCAACGGCCATCGTCGAGTTCCCACTGCGCCCGCACATAGGCGCCGTCGTCAGCGGTGTCGGGCACGGAGAGCACACCCGTCATCCCTAGATGCACGATGAGCTCCCGGTCGTCGTCAAGGTCGAAGAGCAGGTATTTCCCCCGGCGACGGACCCGCTCGATCAATGCGCCGTTGGCCTCGATGGCGGGCGAGAACTTGCCCGATGGGTGGCTTGTGACCCCGACAATGCTGCGTCCTGAGATCACCGGGTCCAGCTGGGTTCGTATCGTCTCGACCTCGGGTAACTCAGGCATGGCGTCGGCTTTGACGGCAACAAGGGTGCATGCTCACAGATCTGACGCTAGACCCAAGTTGTGCAAACGACCCCAGAAACCGCTGCGCTACTCCACGAGTTGTATGAGCGAGCCTCGATCGTCACCGAATTAGATGGTCCCCAGGTCGAAGCCTGGGTTAGCGGGCTATTCACGGTCTTCGATGACCAGGCTTCACCTATCGCCTTTGTCGATGTTTGCGTTGGCGAAGCGACTGAGCAGGGAGCGTTGCTGGTTGCTGCGGTCGCCGAGCTGACAGATGGTCTCGATCCCGAAGCCGCCGAACACGCTCGTCAGCAGAATCAACCCGACCTGCTTCCTGGATGGGCCTCCGGTATCGGCACGTCGGTGCTCAACAGCGCCTGGTCGGTCACGGCGCTATTCGGTCGTTCCATCGTGCTGGGCTTCGATAATCCCGATGCAGCGATGGTTGGCGACGCGCAGGCCAGCGATGCGCAGGACAGCGATGTAGCGGATGAAGACGGGCCAGAGGATCTGCGGCATTCGATCCTGGTTGAGCTTGATGGCCGGGGCAGGCTCGTCGACCTGCAACTTGCCGGACCTCCGCAGTCGCTTCTCAACGAGGCAGCGGTAGCTGATACCAGAGTCGCGGTTACTGAGCTCGACGTGAGCGAGGCGTTATCTGCGGTGATCGCTGCATGGCCCGAGGCCGAGTCCAGTGCCACAACGTTCGGCTCTGGGTTCGACTCGAACCAGCAGTTCCTTCGGCGCCGGGTCGTGGTCGCGACGGGTCACGCACTGTCAGCTGTGCAAGGTGCAGAAGCTCGTATCGATGTCCGCCGAGGCTTGAACGATGACGAGTACGCGGATGCGAATCGAGCAGCATTGTCGACGATGCAGGCAGCTCTAGGGTTGCCTGACGGGACTGCAGGCGACGCTGCAGCCCTCGAACTGGTTCCAGCATGGGTCTCGCTCGTTCACGGTGACATACCCGATGTGTCACCCCCGGAGCGAGACGCTCTGCTCTGGCTTGAGTGGGCCGATTGGCTTGGCGCCGGTATTGGGCTACTTCGTGCAGGGCCTGGTGCAGAGGCAACGGGGCAGGCCCTGGTAGATCACGTCAATCGATGCCCAGAAGTGTCGTCGAGTATCGATAAAGCCGACCGGGACTATGCCGAATGGGCGTTCGATGTCGCTCTTGATCTGCTCCAAGACCGAGGCGCAGTCAGCGAGGATGGCCACCTAACCGAAGCTGGCTATCAGTCGTTGTGGCAGGGTCTTGTAGCTGCGTGGGACTGATTGTGTTCAGTACCGGACGAAGTTTTGCGTCACCCAGACCTGCGTGCCGTTCGTAAAGACACCGATACCCACGTGGGTAAATGGTCCAACCATGTTGGCGTAGTGACCGGGGCTGGCCTCGAGCGAGGACTGCGCCCAAAGGATGTCGGGAGCGCTTGCGATGTTCTCGCCCCATTGGCGCCATCCGGTAGGCAACATGGCGCTGAGCTCGTCGCCAGGACGATGTTCGAAGAATCCCCCAGCAGCCATCTGTTGTGACCAGTCTCGTGAAATCGCCGAAATCGTTGGGTCGAGTCCTATGGGGCTTAGGCCTGCGTTGGCTCGGACCTTGTTGATCTCGCCCAGCACGTACGCCTCGAGACCTACTGTGGTCTGTGCTCGCTCAGCAGTGGGTTCTGGTGTTGGCTCAGCGGTGGGTTCTGGCGTCGGGGTGGGTTCCGGAATGAGGGTGGCGGTGGCCTCAGGAGTAGCCGTTGGTTCTGATACAGCAGTTGCGGGGACGTCCGTCGATGCAGGCTCGAGGTCAGCAGAGGTCGCTTCTGCGACTGCGGCGGTGGGTTGTGGTGTAGCGGTGGGTTCCGGCGTTGGAGTCGGAGCGGCGGTGGGTTGTGGCTCAGCGGTGGGTTCTGGCGTTGGAGTCGGAGCGGCGGTGGGTTGTGGTGTTGCAGCCAATGCTGGGGATGCGATTGCTGCCGGCGCAGTAATGGGTGCCGTGGTAACGACGGCAGTGGCTGGAGGCTTGGAGCCGGCATCGCTTGGCAGAATCAGTATCGATTGCGTGTCTACTGACCTGGCTGACTCGTCGGTTCCCGATCGGGCTGAGTTGGCGAAGAACACCAGGACGATGCCAGCAGCGATCGTGGCCGCCATCTTTAGTGGGCGGCGGTTGGCGGGCTTGGCGCGAGGAGAGGAAGTCATGGGTACGAAGAACCATTTGAGGATTCCGTCACAGAACGGTAATACGTTCGCGTCACAAATGGAACGCGCCCCACAGAATGTGACCAACGGCCGATGTTGGCACTGGTTCAGGCTCAAAGAGCCCTGGAAGGTCGCGGTTGAGCGGGCTACTGTGCCAGGGTGACCGCTGGTACGAAATCCGACAAGCTGCCAGGCGCAGGCGACGACGGCTTCAATCGCCCGACGGTCACCCCTGTCCCTGCGCCGCCGGACGACCAGCTGATCAGGTTGGCCAAGGTGGGAACCATCTTGGGCGGGATCGCCACATTGGTGATTGCCCAGTGGCTGCACAAGCATCTTGAGATTCGCTGGCACAGCTAACAGGGCGCTGGCAGAGGCCTAGTGCTGCCAGCTGCTACGAGGTCCTTGTGCACAAGTGAATGTGGACGTCATCGACGATGATGGACCCGACAAGGTGACCCGTGGGATCGTCGGATGTCGTGAGCGCCACCGGCCGGGCGAGCTCATCGGTGCTGAAGTCGCGGTCAAAACGCCCGATACGGGTAACGAACTCTTTGCCGTGTCGGGAGAACAGAAAGTAGTCCGGCCAGACACCACTGTCGATCCACTGCGTGTTCGTAACGGTTGTGTCGACGCGATTGTGGACGAGAGCGGCGAGGCCCGAGGGGGTCTATGAGGTGACCTGGGCGGCGGTGTTCACCACATGATCATCGCTGGACATACCAGCTGATGCGCCCGAGTTTCGGGTTTGAGCTAACCAGCTTCGGCGTAGACGATTGCCAGTCCTGGCGCATCGGCTCGGACCGATCCAGCCTCGTTGCGGGTGATGACTTCTTTTTGGCCATCGGGGCATTCGGCCAGGAAAGGACACCAGGCGCAGAGCGGCCCCGTGGAGGTGTCGAACTGGTTGTTCTCACAAGCGCTGATCAGCGATGACCAGGTGTCCGCTAGTTCCTGCACGGCGTCACCAAGGTTCGATGACGTGACTCGCACGCTAAGAGTGCGCTGGCCCAAATAGTGCAGCCGGGCGCCGAGCGGGCGTTGACCGAAACTGGCTTCGACAGCGGCGGCGTAGAGAAGCACTTGTTTCAGGGGCCGCGCTCGGAACCGATCTGACGGAGCCTTGCCTGACTTGTAGTCGGTAATCACGAGCTGCTCGTCGACGACATCGACCCGATCGATGATGCCGCGAAATGGCACACCCGAGATATCGACCTCTACCTCGTGCTCAGTGGAATGAACCTTCGTTTCGTCGGGGTCCTCGAGCAGCCACAGACCAGCGACAGCTTCCCAGGCTTTCCACCGGAACGCCTTGGCCTGGGCGTCACTGAGAGCGAGCGCCTGGTAGTCCCCCTCTTGCTCGATTTCGGGCCAATACTCGCGAGCGAGTTCCTTGGCTGCATCTTGAGAGCGTTGCCCCTCGGGAAGTTGCAACAGGTGCTCAAGGATTAGATGAGCGAATGTGCCGACCAGGGCTGGTTCGCCCGGAGGGTCAGGCAAACGATCGACGTAACGATGGCGCCATTTGCGGGGGCACTGCTGGTACAGGCTGGCGCTGCTGGGCGATAGATGGCGAGGTCGGTAGTCGGTACCCAGGCCAAGATGCTCGTCAGCGACGGTCAGGTCGCGGACAGGGGGCTCGGGTGCGAATTCCATACGTGTAGTTCTACCACCATGGTGTGACACCGCGTGGTGTGCCAGCGCGATGGCGAATCCGGTTGTACTGTTAGCCCTCATGATTGCAGCGATTTGGGGTACGCCCTACAACATCTTGTACCTGGTGCACATTTTCAGTGTGATTCTGGGAGTTGGTATGGCATTCATCGCCCCAATGATGGCGGTGCAGGCACGACGGGCCTCGGGCCAGGCCCTAGCCGAAGTCGTGAACGAGGCGGCTGCGAAGATTATGTTTCCTATGTTCTTGGTTGCCGGCATCGCTGGTGGGGCCATGGTGGGGTTGAGCGACGACGTCTACGACTTCCAGCAGAGCTGGCTGAGCATCGGTGGTGCGATCTGGATTCTGGTCCTGGCGCTGACGGCTGCCGTCTACCCACCGACCTGGCTTCGCCTGTTCAACATCGGCGATGACCGCAAGCAGATGCTCGGTGGCATGTTGCACCTATCGCTAGCCGTGATGCTTGTGCTCATGACCTGGAAATTCGGCGTCTAGTGATGCCCGACAACGGTCAGGTGCCGGATCTCGGGTTCTTCGTTGATCTCGAGAACCGGGTATGGCAAGCCCTGGTCGATGGTGATGCAACAGCTGATGCCAGCTACCTAAGCACCGATTTTCTTGGGGTTTATCCGTCAGGTTTTGCCGGACGGGACGACCATGCAGCGGAGCTCGACAACGGACCTACCGTCACGTCGTATGTGCTCAGCGAGAGTCGACTGATCATCATTAGCGGCGATGCCGTCATGCTGTCGTATCGAGCTGACTTCGTTCGGCCGAGCGGCGCCGCAGCGATCGTCTGGTACGTCAGCTCGTTGTGGTGTCGACGCGGCTCGGACTGGGTGAACACCTTCAGCCAAGACACCCCAGCCGGGTAACCGCCCAATCAAAACCCTCGGGCAGGCGCCAGCCTAGATTGGGACTAGACGTCGAGCGCTTCGCGGTCGAACAGGGCTGTTTCCTTGATGATGTACTCGCGACGAATCTCGACATTGGATCCCATCAACACGTCGAACATCTTGGCCGCGGCTTTGGCCTGTTCGCCATCGTGCATGGTCAGGCGCTTGAGGATCCGGGTTTCGGGATCGAGCGCTGCTGACGCAAGTTCGTCGACGTTCATCTCGCCCAGGCCCTTGAACCGCTGCCAGCGGATGTTCTCGGCCTTGCGGTTGCCCTTCGTGAGCTCGGCGGTGATCGACTCTTTCTCCTCGTCGGAGAAGGCTCGGTAGTTCTCGCCGTTCACTTTGGTGGTGAACAGCGGCGGCTGAGCAGCGTAGATACGACCAGCCTCGAGCATGGGCCGCATGTACTTGTGCATGAGCGTTAGTAGCAAACAACGGATATGGCTGCCGTCGACGTCGGCATCACACAGAATGACGATGCGGCCGTATCGAGCCGCGTCAAGATCGAAGGAATCGCCACTACCGGCGCCAACAGAAGTAAACAGCGCCTGGGCCTCGCTATTGTCGAGAACCTGCTTGACGGTGGCTTTGGCCGCGTTTACGACCTTGCCACGCAACGGCAAGATGGCCATTGTTGCGCTGTCGCGACCAGCCATAGCTG
>Ga0307994_1001882_pt1 | contig 12150 bp, 7 predicted proteins | sample EllFjometagen261_FD_203171 | JGI IMG/M metagenome (GOLD analysis project Ga0307994, IMG submission 203171) | Marine microbial communities from Ellis Fjord, Antarctic Ocean - #261 | ecosystem: Environmental > Aquatic > Marine > Unclassified | place: Southern Ocean | collected 2014-11-02
GATCGAGTTCCAATCCAAACCTCTACAGGGTTCATGGGCCATACTCGTCTCCATAGTTGCTTTGTCTTGGTGCCTATTTCAGTTGTGGATAGCGTCACCTTTGCCCTTCAGTTTAGGTTGGGGCATCCTAATTGATGTACCAAAGCGGGCCATTCATCTTGCCTTCGCCATGTCTTTATGTTTTTTGCTGTATGGCGCAAGAGAAAGCCATCGTAGGCGTAATTATGTTGCTAAGTGGGACTTGTTTCTGGCAGTCCTCGCCGTTGCTGTTACCTTGTATGTACCCTTAGCTTACGCAAATATTGTTGAACGGCATGGTATGTTGCTCAAGGTGTCTTGGTTAGGCATCAATTGGCCTGTCGAAATGATCATAGGCGTGGTCGGTGTGGCCCTGTTGTTGGAAGCTACTCGCAGAGCCTTGGGTTTGCCATTGGTGATAGTGAGCTCGGTATTTTTAATCTATTCCATATTTGGTCAGTCCATGCCCGAACTGATCTCTCATAAAGGAGTTTCTCTTGAACGGCTTGTGGGGTACCACTGGTTGGGTGGAGAGGCTATTTTTGGCATTCCGCTAGATGTGTCAGTTAGTTTCGTATTCTTGTTTGTGCTTTTTGGTGCATTATTAGAAAGAGCTGGGGCAGGTAAGTACTTTTTAGATTTGGCGTTTGCCATGGTGGGACGCTATCGTGGTGGGCCTGCGAAAGCTGCAATTCTAGCCTCAGGAATGACGGGCACAATTTCTGGTTCGTCCATTGCCAATGTGGTGACTACGGGTACGTTTACTATTCCAGTGATGCGTAAAATGGGTATGCCAGCTGTCAAAGCGGGTGCTATCGAAGTGGCCGCCTCTACTAATGGACAGTTGATGCCACCTATCATGGGTGCCGCAGCATTCATAATGGCAGAGTACATTGGTATCAGTTACATGGAAGTGGTTAAGGCCGCAATTGTTCCGGCACTGATCAGCTACATGGCCTTGCTCTATATTTCTCACTTAGAAGCCTTGAAGCTAGATCTCAAAGGTATGCCTAAAGCCGACATCCCCCATTTATGGCAGACCTTCATTGGTGGCTTACATTACTTGTTGCCAATAGTAGTGCTGGTCTATCTGTTAATGGTTAAACGCTGGACTCCAGGCAGTGCGGTGTTCTATTCCATTTTATTGCTTATGGGGATTATTCTGGTGCAACATTTTTGGCGGCCTAATCAAGCTGATGATTCTACTTGGACACGCTTTAAATCTGGTGTCACTGATGTAATACAAGGCATGGTATCGGGTACGCGAAATATGATTACCATCGGTGTGGCCGTGGCTACAGCGGGCATTATCGTTGGTGCCGTATCATCCACAGGCCTCAATAATGCGATGGTAGGTTTAGTTGAAGCCATTGCTGGTAATAATATATATCTGCTTCTAGGGCTTACGGCAGTACTATGTTTGGTTCTGGGTATTGGCTTACCTACCACTGCTAATTACCTGGTTGTCGCCTCGCTAATGGCGGGCGTGTTGGTAGAACTTGGTAGTGCTGCGGGCTTGACCTTGCCCATTATTGCGGTGCATTTGTTCGTATTTTATTTTGGACTATTAGCGGATGACACGCCCCCTGTGTGTTTAGCCGCGTATGCGGCCTCAGCAATTTCTCGAGCAGACCCCATCAAAACTGGGATACAGGCGTTTGCCTACGATATCCGCACGGCAATCCTGCCCTTTGTATTTATCTTTAATCCACAGTTGCTACTCATAGGAATCACCAGTTGGTGGCACGGTATCAGTGTGTTCTTGGTGGCCTTAGTCGCTATTTTGAGTTTTAGCTCTGCGACACAAGGGTGGTTACTGATTCGTAACCGCTGGTATGAAAGCCTTGTATTACTGTTAGCGACATGGATTTTGTTTTTACCTAACGCAGCTATGAACCGTATTTGGCCTGAGTATGAAGCTGTTGAATTTGACACCTTTACGCAAGGACAATTGGTTCTAGCCCAGGGGCAGCAGGTACGGTTGCACGTAACCCGGCACACCAATTATGGCGATCGATTTAAGTTATTTGTGTTTCCAGTCAACGTAGTTGGGCCATTCTCTGCAGAAAATTTAGGCATGAGTTTGGCCTACGAAGAGCAGGATGGCTGGTTCGTGGAGAATCTAAGCTACCTGAGCCCAGCGGAAGCTGTAGGCATAGACTATTATGATGCAGTGACGGCCATTGACGTGCAGTCCTTGGATCGGCCACAACGTGAATGGGCATTTGTACCTGCGTTTATGCTAATTGCTTTGGTGTGGTTAAATCAGCGCCGTCGACGTTTTAACTTAAGTGGTGGTGATATGCATGCCTAAGAGTCCATCAAGTCACGTATTCCACCGACACTGCCATGGAGAAAAACCTGTGGCAGTCAGTGGTCAAGGTTGCTACATCACAGACCATCAGGGCAAACAATATCTAGATGGTTCCGGTGGCGCTGCAGTGTCGTGTCTGGGTCATGGTGATCTGGACGTCACCAATGCCATGAAAGCTCAGTTAGATCAAATAGCCTTTGCTCATACTGGTTTTTTCACCTCTGAACCGGCCGAACAACTCGCACAGTTGTTGATACAACATGCACCCGCGGGTTTAGATCGAGTTTATATAGTTTCTGGTGGCTCGGAAGCAGTAGAAGCTGCATTAAAGCTTGCGCGGCAGTATTTTATTGAATTAGGCCAGCCACAACGTAGCCGAGTGATTGCTAGGCGACAGAGTTACCATGGCAATACCCTAGGTGCTTTGGCCACGGGTGGCAACCAATGGAGACGGCAGCCATTCCTTCCCTTGTTAGTTGAAGTAAGTCATATTTCGCCCTGTTATGCCTATCGTGATCAGCAACATGGTGAAACAGAACAAGACTATGGCCTGCGTATTGCCAACGAGTTAGAACAAGAAATATTGACCATAGGGGCTGATAACGTGATGGCTTTTGTGGCCGAGCCTGTTGTAGGTGCCACCATGGGTGCAGTTCCAGCTGTGGCTGGCTACTTTAGCCGTATAAGAGAAATATGTGATCAATATGGTGTGTTATTGATCTTGGACGAAGTGATGTGTGGTATGGGCCGTACGGGTAAATTGTTTGCTTGTGAGCAAGATCAGGTGATCCCTGACTTGTTATGTATGGCAAAGGGTTTAGGCGCAGGGTATCAGCCTATTGGGGCTATGCTTGCAAGTGATGAAATATACCAAGCTGTGGCTCAAGGTAGTGGGTATTTCCAGCATGGTCATACTTATATGGGCCACCCGGTGGCTTGTGCTGCAGCCTTGGCTGTAACTCGTAAAATACTCGATGAAGATCTATTAAGTCAGGTTGTGCAGCGTGGGGAGTATCTTCATGCAGCCTTAACGGATGTTTTGGGTGAGCATCCCAATGTGGGAGATATCCGTGGCCTCGGTTTGTTTCAAGGCATTGAGTTGGTTGCAGATCGCCCTAGTAAAACCCCTTTGCCTTCTAGGCTAGGCACTGCAGGAAAAGTCAAAAAGGCTGCCTTTGAGGCTGGGTTAATTTGTTACCCTATGGCGGGTACTATCGATGGTGTGCAAGGAGATCACATTTTGCTTGCTCCACCGTTTATTATTTGCGAAGCCCAGATAGATGAATTAGTGACCAAACTAGCGCAGTCAATCAATGAGGTATTAGGCAATTGAGTAAGCAACTGCCCTTGATGGTTATGGTGGCACCCAACGGCGCCAGACGAAATGAGAAAGATCATCATGGCTTGCCTATGACCATAGAGCAAACAGTGGCTGCAGCTTTAGCGTGCCAGCAAGCAGGGGCCTGTATATTGCACGCCCATATTCGAGACAAGCACGGTAAACACAGTTTGGACGCCTTAATTTACGAAGAATTGTTAGCTGAAATGGCACGCCAAGTGCCAGATATGCTAGTACAAATTACTACTGAAGCGGTAGGGCAATACAGTACTCAGCAGCAAATGGACCTAGTCACAAAACTTCGGCCTAAAATGGCCAGTGTAGCGTTACGAGAGTTGGTTCCTACTGTTGCCAGTGAGGTTGAGGCGAAGCGCTTTTTTAGCTGGGCTGATGAGGCCCAGGTTAAGCTGCAGGTTATTCTATACGATGCTGCAGACTTAAAACGTTTAAATGAACTACAACAGGCAGGTGTGCTGCCCAAAAAAACAGCGTGTGTACTATACGTACTGGGCCGATATCGAGAAAATTTACAGGCCCAGCCCTCGGACTTGAATGAGTTCATGAAACCTGAAAAGGAACAACCATGGTTTGCTTGTGCTTTTGGTCAGAACGAACATGCCTGCATTACCAAGGCTGTCGATATGGGTGGCCATGCTAGGGTTGGATTCGAAAATAATTTATGGCTAGCCTCAGGTGAGCTTGCTGCCAATAACCACACATTAGTTGCTCAAGTGGCAAGCTACGCCCAAAGTCAGGGCCGGCAGGTAGCTAGTGCACAGGAAGCTAAGCTAATGCTTGGTGTGAGGGACTAAGTATAAAGAACTATGTATTAGCCCAACTTACGACTTACTTGAGGCTTTTGCCTTAACTGACCCTAATACCACGATCACCCCAGAAACCACTACCAGGGCCATGCCAAACATGGCATCTGGAGTAATCAGTTCATCCCACAGAATCCAGCCTAATAAACTAGCAAAAATGACGGAGCCGTAAGTAAAGGCGCCTAATTGTCCCGCGGCTGCGTATCGATAACCCTTGCTCAAAAGGAGTTGTGCTAGAGTCGCAAATCCTGCCATTAATGCCATGCCCCCCAACAACCAAAAGCTGGGTGTATTCCATACTAATATAGCGGGTACTAAGGAAAATAGGGTATTAAATAGGGAAAAATAAAACACAATCACGATGCTGCTTTCGGTCAGAGTTAATTTACGCACCACAACTTTAGCGGTGGCTCCTAATGAAGCGCCAAAAATAGCCAATAAAGCCACCCAGGGTGTTTGAGTGTGACTTTCGGGGTTAAGAACAACCCACACACCAATAAATCCCACTAAAATAGCAGCAACTGTCCAGCCAGTAATACGTTCTTTAAGCCAAATAAACCCTACAATAGGGATGAACAGCGGTGCTGTTTGTTTAAGTAAGGCCGCCTGCGCTAGGGGTAAGTGTCCCCAAGAGTAGAACAGACAATACATAGCCACAATGCCAATCAGGGAGCGCGTTAAGTGTAGGGGTAGGTTCTGGGTTGCTATTGAATGCTTACCGTTACGTAAAAGCCAAGGTACAAAGAACATTAAACCGATGGCGTTACGCGCCAATACCAAAATCTCTGTAGGAACCTGTTTCACAAGTTCATGAATCATTACCCCTGTGAGAACTAATGCTAGTTCTGAGAGAAGTATTAGCAAGGCGCCTTTGTGCAGGTCAGACAGGAGTGTGCTGTTGTAGCGCATCGCTATTTAAAAGCCTCATTTTGGTCAGTGGCCTTATATTAGCATTACCGAAATTAGTTTGCTATCATTGAAGTAATACCAGTTTTATGGCCACACAAGGGCCACGTGACGTTTACATGATACTCATGGTTACGTGTACTAGAGCTAAAGGGGATGTTATGCAATTCGGAGAAACGGTAGCAGGTTATACGGTTCCGGTAGTTAATGAACGTGAAATAAGAGCAGCAGCAGGTATTGTGTTTTTATTCGCACTTATAGCCTTTATGAATGCTTTTTTAGTGGGTAATAATGAGCCAACCAAGTTAATGGTTTCGGCTTTTTTGGTGGATTTTTTGATTCGCGTATTGGTTGCACCTAAATATGCGCCAAGCATGATCTTAGGCCGTTGGATCGTTAATAACCAAGCTCCTGAATATGTAGGCGCAGCTCAAAAACGCTGGGCTTGGGGGTTTGGCTTAATCCTAGCGACGATAATGTTCTATTTGGTTGTGCTCAATGACGTGCGTGGCCCAGTAAACATATTGACCTGTGGTTTATGCCTAGTGTTGTTGTATTTTGAGGCTGTATTCGGCATTTGTATTGGCTGTAAGGTATACAACTTTTTCAACCCAGGTGCGGCTAAATATTGCCCAGGTGGCTACTGCCAAACCCCAGGACAGCGCATCGATATTCAGCGTGTAGGTAAGGTACAGTCGACTATTCTGGTATTGTTTGTTGCTGCAATTATTTTGACGCCTTTCTTGGCTACTATAGCCACTCAGCATATGTCTGTTGGAGATAAGGACGTAAAAGACTGCGCTGTACCCCAGTTCGCCATCGACTTAGGCCATGAAGAGCAATGGAAATTGCACAACGGCTGTCAGTAGGATTTGTAGGAATAGGGGGGTTGTGTTATTTATTAACCCTCTCTCCTGTGGAGTTGTTCTCTAAATAAAACGTAAAGCCCTGCCATAACCACAATGGCTGAACCCAACAGCATGTATTGATCTACTTCTTCATTAAGAATAAATACACCTACCATCATACCAAATAATAAACGCGTATAGCGCATTGGGCTAATGACCGATATTTCTCCCGAGCGCATGGCTTTAGTTGCGTAGTAGCTCCCACTTGAAGCAAATAAAATCATACCTAGCAGATAGCCACTAGCCTCCAAAGAAGGCATTTTCGTTCCTCCAAACCACATCATAACTAGGCCTATAACCACAAACGTCATAGCGCCATATAACGCCAGCATCGAAGCAGAAATAGTAGCAGGTGATAAGCGTGACCCTACATCGCGCATCGACATGCCGATGACCGCCAGCACTGCATAAAGAGAAAATACATCAAAGCTGTCTACACCAGGCCGAATAATAAGTAATACCCCGGCAAATCCAATGACCACCGCCAAAAGACGGTGTATGCCCACTTTTTCGCCCAAAAATATGAATGAAATTAAAGTCATCAATAAAGGCAGGGTTTGTAAGATTGCTGCTACAGAAGTGAAGGCCGAGTGGATGAGTGCTAGAAAAATGAATATCACAGCAATTCCTTCACCCACGGTTCGTAGTAATACCGCCGGTATAAAAAATTGACGGGTTAATACTGTTTCTTGTTTACGTTTAGCGATGGACCAAAACAGGGCGCAGCAACCCAGGCCTAGAATAAACATTACTTGCCCTGTAGGTAGTAACTCACAAGCCCACTTTAAGGTTAGGTCGGCTAGAGTGAATGACGCCATGGATAGGGTCATGTATAACATGCCGGTGAGATTTTTTGACTTGCTAGGCATATGACAAACTATGGTAAAAAACAATCGACCACTATAGCTATTTTTTTCACCGATAACACTAGTTAAAATGGGTCTCTGTAAGTTTGTAACCACTGCATTAAAAAACGTACTTGGGGGTGAGCAGAGTGTGGGGTAATGACATACCCGTACCCAAGTAATTGGTGAGTGCTTATTGGGATCAGGCTGTGATTGTTAATCTCGGTTTGCATTAAGGCATCTGCCAGCATAATGCCTTGGCCATCAATGGCAGCTTGAACCCGCACATTGGCATCTTCGATCATATGGTGAGGGTTGGCTAATGGCTGACCTTGGCTCCAGAGTTGCCACAAGTCTAGATCTCTTTCTTCACATAACAAAGGAATGCTCAGGCTAGGCGCTTGGCCAAGATTTTCTGGCGCATCTAAGCCGTCTGTCGACAACTGGTACCGTTGCATTAAACTTGGGCTGGCCACAGGAAACATGGGCATAGGCAGCTGTATACCAGTTTCATCGCTGAAACTGTCCTTACACTCTTGCCAACGAATACTAATATCCACCCCCTGAATGCTGAAGTGAGGTTGATTGATGGCGTGCTGAATGATCACGTTAATGCTGGGGTTTTGCGCACAAAAACTGGCTAATTTTGGAGACAACCAGCGCAACGCCACATAGCTAGTCACTGCAATAACCAAATTGTGTTGATGTTGTTGATTGAGTAGACGTATTTGGTTGGATAGGTCTTGAAATACTTTCTGGGTGGTTTGGTAAAACATTTGACCGGCATCTGTGAGCAAAATTTGCCGTGTAGTTCGTTTGAATAATGGTTGGCCAAGATGTTGCTCTAAGCGCTTAATTTGGTAACTCACAGCGCCTTTAGTGAGGCACAGTTCATGTGCCGCTAAGGTAATGCTTAAGCGCCTTGCTGCGGCTTCAAAAGCCTTTAACGAATCCAAAGGTGGGAGGGAGTGTTTCATTAGACTATTGTTCAATATTTTTAAACCATAATGCAATATTTTTGGCTTGTCCGATACCTTTTTTATGAGTAAGTTGAGGTTATATTTAAGCAAAGTACTGATAGTCTCAGGTTAACTTTTGGGGTAAAAGCATGAGTGAACGGGTAGATTCTTACGCGCGTGTGGTGGTGATTGGCGGTGGTATTGCCGGTGCTTCGGTGTTTTATCATTTAGCCATTGATCATGGATGGACTGACATTGCCTTGGTTGAGCGGGATGAGTTGACGTCTGGTTCAACCTGGCACGCAGCGGCTCAAGTAACGCAGTTTGGAGCGAACCAAACCGCTATTGCGCTTAAACGTCATAGTATTCAACTTTATAAAAAATTGGCGGAGGATGCAGACTTTCCTTTCGCCTACCACATTACCGGCGGCATGCGCCTTGCGAACACAGCTTCTCAAGTTGATACTTACCAGCACATGGTGGGTATGGCTAATGGCATGGGTGCCGATATGGAATTTATTGACCCAGCCGAAGTCTCTAGGCGCCATCCTCTGATCAACCCAGAAGGGTTGCTGGGTGCTTGGTGGGACCCATTAGATGGTGACATCGACCCGGCTGGTATTACCTTTGCCATGGTGCGTAAAGCCAGAGAAGCGGGGGCTAAGGTGTATCGTTTTAATCCTGTAGAAAATATTACCCGCAAAGCCAATGGCGAATTCATTGTGCATACCCTCAAAGGCGACATTACCTGCGAAAAAGTGGTCAATGCCACGGGTTACCGAGTCAATGAAGTGGGCAACATGTTGGGCGTTCAGCACCCAGTAACCTCCATGGAACACATGTATTTTCTTACGGAACCCATGGCAGAACTTGAAGCTTTGGATTTTAGGGTGCCCATTATCCGTGACCCACGGGATGATTTTTATTGCCGGCAAGAAAAAAATGGTTTGTTGGTTGGGGTCTATGAACAAGGTTGCAAAACTTTTGGTATGGATGGTATTAGCCCAGACTTTACTAAAGCTCTTTGCCCGGATGATTTAGATCGATGTCTAGACAACATGGAGGGTATTTTTGAATGTTTACCCGCCTTACAAAATGTAGGCATTCACACCATTATTAATGGCCCCATTACTTATACGATTGATGGTGCGCCACTAATTGGGCCTATTCCTGGTATTGAAAATGCTTATTGTGCCATTGGCTTGCGTGCTGGTATTGGTGAAAGTGGCGGTCATGGAAAAATTTTGGCAGAGATTATTGTGTCAGGTCAGTCAGAGTGGGATTCTTGGTATACAGACCCGCGCCGATTCACTGAATACGCCAATACTGAACACACGTGTCTTAAAGCCATCGAAGACTACCAAAATGAGTTTCACTACCACATGCCCCATGAGCAGCGCCCAGCAGCTAGGCTTGCTCGCACCACACCACTCTACTCTGTATTAGATCAAGCCGGCGCAGTGTGGGGCACAGTGAATGGTTGGGAACGAGTATTGATGTTCAAACCAACGGCAGATTTTGAAGAAACAGCAACCTATCGCTTTAATGAATCGCATCCCATTGTAGCGCAAGAAATCGCCGCCCTTCAAAAAGGCGTTGGTGTAATGGAAGTGTCTGGCTTTAACCGCTATGAACTTAAGGGCAAAGGTGTAGAAGAGTGGCTAGATCATTTGGTGTGTGGTGGCATGCCCAAAAAAGTGGGTCAGGTACGCTTGTGTTATCTACTCAATCATAATGGTCGCATGTTGTGTGAGGCCACCCTTGCTAAGCTAGGCGATAACCACTTCTGGTATGGTTCTGCAGCAGCTGCAGAGTGGCATGACAGAGATTATTTGGCAGCGAGTATGCCTGCCACAGTGACACTTACAGAGATGGCCAGCAGCCATACGATATTAGTCGTTGCCGGGCCCAAGTCTCGCGATTTGCTGCAGTCATTGTCGCCTCGTTGTGATTGGAGTGCACAAAGCTTTGGTTGGATGCAGGTGCGTTCTATTGGCATTGGTTATGCCCAAGTCCAGGCCATGAGCGTTAGTTTTTCAGGCGAGCTAGCCTACGAACTCCATGTACCTAATGAACAGCTGTATTTGGTTTGGCAGCTATTACAAAGTGCTGGAGAAGCCTTTAATTTAAGCCGATTTGGTCTATATGCTACTGAATCCATGCGTTTGGAAAAAGGCTATTTACACTGGAAGGCAGATATCATTGATGAGTTTAATCCGATAGAAGCCGGTTTAGATCGCTTTGTTCAGCTTAATAAACCTGACTTTGTTGGCAAGCAGGCGCTACTTAAAGCCGTTGCCAAAGGCTGTGCTAAAAAATTAGTTACGTTGCAGGTGGTGTGTGAGGCTGCACCTGCCCACGGGGGCGACCCTGTGTTCTATAACGGTAAGCAGGTAGGTGTAGTCACCTCGGGTGGTTATGGCCACCGAATTAACAAAAATTTAGCCTATGCTTATGTAGATGCTGAACTAGCGCAGGTAAAGCAGTTATTTACTGTCCGTATTATTGGCATCGATTGTGAAGCGAAGGCGGTAGAACGTTGCTTATATGATCCAGAAAATCTTAAACCACGCAGTAAAGAAACGGAGGTGATCAGTGGCTAGACGATCTTCTGCGAGAGCTGCCAAACACGCACAACGAGCTAAACCTCCAGTGACTAATCCCTGTGCACCAGGGCAATCTGGCGGACAGTATAAGCCTTTAACACCGGCGCAAGTGCAACGTATTTATGCTGAGTCTTTGCGCATTTTAGATGAGATAGGCATGGCGGATGTGCCCCCTGTGCTGCTTGAAAAGGCTTTAGACTATGGAGCAAAGTTAAATGACGAGGGCAGGTTATGCTATCCACCCATCATGGTTGAGAAAGTCATCGCGGGCGCTTGCAAACAATTCACTTTTTACGGCCGCGACCCGAAGCACGACATTGAGGTAGGTGGTGATAAAGTGTACTTTGGCACCGGTGGTGCAGCGGTACAAACGCTTGACCTGCACAGTGGTCATTACAGGCCGTCTACCCTAACCGACTTGCATGACTTCACACGCTTAGTAGATCAGCTACCTAATGTTGCTTGGTTTACTCGCTGTTGTGTGGCCACTGATGTGCCAGACTTGTACGAATTAGACATCAACACGGCCTATGCGCTGTTAAAAGGTACGACCAAGCCTGTGGCTACAAGCTTTACCCTGCCAGAACACGTGGCGCCTATTGTTGAAATGTTCGACATTGCCATGGGTGGCGAGGGTAAGTTTGCACAAAAACCATTTTGCAAAGCCCATATAAGCCCTGTTATTTCGCCACTTAAGTATGGCGAAGACGCCGTCATGGTGGCTTTGGAGTGCATCAAGTATGGCGTGCCTATGAGTAACATCGTTGCAGGCATGACTGGCGCCACTTCACCTGCGCCACTGGCTGGCACTTTGGCATTAACCTTGGCAGAAACCCTAGCTGCGCTTATTATGGTGAATGTGTTTGAGTCAGGCTACCCGATGATATTCTCCAACTGGCCTTTAGTTATTGATCTACGTACGGGTGCTTTTCGTGGTGGTGGGGGTGAAATGGCGCTTCTTAATGCAGCATCAGCGCAACTTTCAAACAGCCTTGGCCTACCCTCTGGTTGTGGTTCTAGTATGACAGACGCTAAGGCGCCTGATGCACAAATGGGAATGGAAAAAGCCTTGTCGGCTTTAGCTTGTGGGTTAGCTGGCGGCAATATGGTGTATGAATCGTCGGGTATGATGGCTAGTTTGTTAGGCGCATCGTTTGAAGCATTTGTGATGGATGATGAAATGTTATCCCACGTGCACCGAACCATACGTGGTATTGAAGTCACCGATGAGAATTTAGGTTTTGAATCTATAAAAGCCGCTGTTGCTGGATCTGGCCATTTTATCGATGCGCCAGAAACCATGGTGTCTATGGAGCGGGATTACTATTACCCAAAGATTGCAGACCGTGAAGAGCCTATCGTCTGGCAAGAGTCGGGGTCTATGGATCACTGGGGCCGCGCTAAGGTGAAGGCACAGCAGTTGCTGCAGCATGA
>Ga0307994_1001883_pt1 | contig 12147 bp, 3 predicted proteins | sample EllFjometagen261_FD_203171 | JGI IMG/M metagenome (GOLD analysis project Ga0307994, IMG submission 203171) | Marine microbial communities from Ellis Fjord, Antarctic Ocean - #261 | ecosystem: Environmental > Aquatic > Marine > Unclassified | place: Southern Ocean | collected 2014-11-02
ATCCAGCAGGAGACCGTGGCAACTCCTTCTTCAGCGTCTGATCTTTCAGCATCTCCTTCGGCATCTCCATCGAGCGAACCAACCAGACACTGGATTGGATTTCATGCCGACATGCCAACGACGAACGCACTTTTGAACAACACGCCCAGCAGCAGCAGCAGCAGCACGTACGACACGAGAACGATGTTGACATCACTGGCACACGTGGCTTCAACGCTCGCCTCGTCACTGGCAGAGAATGAAATTCGTCTCCAGGAGGAGTCCAGAGAGCGCCAGCACATTCAAGATATCTTGCTCGAGACGCAGAGCGAATTAAAACATTTGAAAGCACAGCAATCGGAAGATTCAGAAGCCATTGCAAGAATGATTACACAAATGCCTGACATTGCATTGAACTACTTGGTGTCATCACCATCGTCCTCTGCTGCTGCAGCCACGATTACTGACGAGGAGCTGGCGCACATAGATTTGAACTCCATGGAAAAAGAGTTACATGTAGCAGCAGCTGATGAGGTAATGCAGGAGAGTGAACGCCAAGTGCTGATGGTGGAGAAAGAAGACATGATGGTAGAGAAAAGTTGCATGGCGGAGGTGACGAGCCATGGAAGTGGTGGTGGAGCCTTTGATTACGCTTCTCTTGTGAAAGTTCACTCGGAGAATACCATGGAAGAGCCAGTCATGTCAGAGAATCAACTTGAGATGGAACAATTTGCAATGACAAGCAACGATGTCGTCGCGGTTGCTGCTCTTCCTGACATGAACTTGAGCAATGTTGAGGAGGTGGAGGAGGAGGAGGAGGAGAAGGAGGAGGAAGACAACAACGAAGAGGAGGAAACAAATGATGTGCTCGTTTCAACTCATCGTCGTGAGTTCACCGTGCCAAGGACGACAATGATGGGATACACCATCATTGATCTTGGTGGAGAAGCTGCCGACGAGATGGCACGCGAGGAAGTGCCTAGACCTGCACCAAGAATGACCGTCCCAATGCCGACCATTTCATCTGGACCTAGTTATCGCAACACGATCCTCGACTCACCATTAGACGCTCCTTTAGGAAAAATTGACTATTCGAGCTACATGAAACAGGCTGCCATGAATGTTGCACCAGAAGCAACGTCTCCCGTTCGAGGCAAGAAGAATTCTGCGGCTGCTTGGCTCAGTCGCAAAAAGTGAGGAGGAGCAGATATGCATAGCATCTTGGAGGAGTAAAGATTTTAACAACGAACAAGAAATAAAAAAACAAACAGTGAACTATAAATATATTATATTAAAAGAGTAAAATGTACTTTCGAAGGTAGAAAAGACCGGTCTTGAGATTCTATGTACATTAATTGTGTGTATAGAGTCGAGCGTCATCTGTCATCTGAATACCTTCGGTAATATAATAATTCGTTCATCTACCTCCTACTTGCTTTGGTCGTCGACAAAGTTTCCAGTGTCTCAGGCATTCTTTTTCTTTTGTTCTCTTGCTTCTTGAACAAAAGTGGATGGCCAACTTCATTAAAAACAGCTTGCTTAATTCGTACCATTCCATTCGCAAGTAAACGAGGCACAGAACGTAAGTTGGTCGTTCCACTATGAATTAACCAAGGATGCATTAATACTACATCACCAGCATTACCAACAATCTGCTCCAGCAAAATGTTTGTATTCTCTGCCATCTTTTCCTGCTTTTCCTGCTTTTCCTGCTTTTCCTGCTCTTTGTGCTCTTCGTGCTCTTCTTCCTGCTGCTGCTGGTGATGATCTTTCTTCTCTTGCTGCTGTTCAATTACTAATTTTCGATTCCTGACAGCATCCAACATTCTATCAACACACATTGCATTCAGATTCTGGTGGACAATGCCGTCGTCGTCGTCCTCTGCAGAGTCTTCGTGAGATGAGAACATGTCACCTACCCAATTGTGACTCCCTGGCACGATTGCTGTTCCACCACCACCTGGTAGCCAGTCCGACAACAACAAGAGGACCACTAAACCTTGGTACCTGTGTCCAGCGCTAGTTCTTTTATTATCTGTGGGAAAACCTGGACCAATATCAATGTGCCAACCCTTGCCTCGAAAACGTCGACGACTCACTGGTTGCCACCTCGAGGGTGCATCAATATCTTCATTTGTAAAAGGAGCACGTGCAACTTCATCTTTCCAGGACTCCAATGCGACAGGGCGGTGAGTAGTAGTAGCAGTGGTGGTGGTGGTGGTGGTGGTGGTGGTGGTGGTGGAGGTAGAGGTGGAGCTGTACAGATGCTCAGGAAAGGTAATTGGGCAGTAAAAATGTCGAACTTGATCAGGATCATCAGCTCTGTTGAATGGCAGCTCCCAACGTCCTTGACCAAGAATGTCATCCAAATATGGTGTCAATTTTTTGCGCAACTGATTCCAGTGATTCCCCACTCCTTCTGGCGCACACTCCACGACACGTCGACTTCCCTTCTTTGGCCACGTGGTCGCATCGGTCAAGGAAAGCTTGCCAACGCAACGCTCTGACTGACCTTCCTCTGCAAGTTCACTTCGAATTTGCTCTACAAACTTCTCGACAGATGACTTCGAGAGAATTGAACGGAGATGAACGTAGCCGGATGATGGCAGCATCAGCTTGGTAGCTGTCGCCTGGCCTGTCGTGTCGCCCTTTTCTTTTTGACCGTCACACACTCAGTGTGCAAGTAAAACGAAAGCTCGAATTTTATGATAACGAATTAGATATTTTCAGCCCCAAATTTCCCCTCAAATCACATTTATGATAACAATATTATCACAAATCACGAATATTATGAAATATTCTATATGGAAAAAAATGGATTAGCTAGCCACCCATTTAAAAGTGATAACATTTTGTTCAGATCTTATCACAAATTTTTACGTGTAACACCATACATAAGAAGAGTGCCATCGACAGCTTCTGTATTATCTCCTGAAAAGGCAATAAGGATAATAAAGGTCAACTTTTTCGTCAAATCTCAAAAATTGGGTGGATGAAATTGAGTCGCCGCCTACAAACAGCACCACAAAACCAGGTGCACCTCACCACACTCCAACATGGCAACGCTTGCAGAAGACGACCCCAGTGATGATTCCGAGGATGATGACGATGACGAGACAGATGGCTTCGCAGCACTGCAGTCAGCTTGGATCTCCAATGATGACCTGGACGACTGCATGAGCCGAGCACGGGACGCAAGTACAACGAAAGGTTACAAATCAGCCGTAAAAAAATTTCTTGCTTTCTGTGTACTCTTCATGGCAACGCAAGTAGTTTGCTCGGATGTTTTGAAACTGAATGATGATGATAGTGGTAACTACGTATTTGATGTTCCAAAACTTGCCAAGTCAATGGAATCAGTGCATGGTCCTTACTTTCAGTACACCCGTCAGTACCAACAGCGTCTGCAAGAGAAAGGTAAGTCAGGAATTGGCGGCATCAAACAACTTCGTTCTGGTTTGACTGATCTATTTTGTTCAGCAAGTGTTGAGCTGTCAAATCTAGCATTGAAAGTCTTGACACTGTGGCAAAAGTCTCGCAATCGTGATGACATGACCGCCAAGATGCGTTCCGTGAATCCAGTAAAATTTACAAATGCAAGAGACTCAATTCCTGTCGACGCTTATGAAACTATTGCAAAGTCCATGGCATTCAAAAATAATGTTCAATTGTGGGTAATGTTTTTGCTACAATGGAACATGATCTCTCGCATTTCTCAAGTGACACATGTCATGTTTAATTTCATGTCATGGAAACAAGATCATTTCGTTGCAAAACATGGATCAAGTAAGAAAGATAAAAAAGCTTCCCGTGCGTTTCCCATGGCAATCATGGCGAATAGGTACTGTTGGTATCTTTGTCCTGTGCTTGCAATAGCCATGTGGATGTCAATTACAAGTTTTCCCGAAGGTGGTAACAAACTTTTCCCTGGTTCCACCCAAGATGCTACGTACACAACATGGTTACGAGATTTTTTTACAAATAATGCAATATCTTTGGCCGAATGGGCGCATCTTTTATTGGGTTCTCATTCCGTCAGGAAGGGAGCGACAAATGCAGCTGGACAAGGTGGTTTAGTAGCAGATGTATTAATGCCAGTGTTAATTCGTGGTTTGTGGGATATTGGAGATACATTAACAAGATATTTCAAAGAGCTCACTGCATCAGATTCTCTCGTTGCACGATTATTAGCTGGGCATGTACCAAATTCACCAAAGTTTCGAGCACTACATCCACACTTCATGACAACCAGTGAGAGCCAGAGACGTCTGATTAACACAGCAACTATTAACCAATTTGATTCGAGAAATCCATTATGGGTAGGAGAGGATGCTTCAAAACGTCTCGCATTAACAAATATGTTAGCATCTCTGGTGCACCATTATGAGTCGTTGGATCGTGACCTTCCAGAAGATCATCCGTTACGATCAACTTGGATTTTTAGAACCACAGATCCCAAGAGGAATGCACTAAAAAATTTATTAGGTCCAGAGTTTGAAACATCAGTTGCTGGTAAATTTGATATAACAACTGGAATTCCACCAGTAGTTGAACTTATGGTTCAAAATCAAAAAGACAAAGAAGAAGCTTTAGAAAGAGAAAGAATTAAGGAAGAACGTAACCTGGAGAGAATGGATCGTATGGAGGATGTAGTGACACAAGTAGCTGCACAGCAAAAAAAGTTACAAAATGATATGGATGAAATAAAGCTAAAAGGTCTGACAACTGTTGGACCTGAAGCATTGAAACAAATGATTAACAATGGTTTGAGTGAAACTGAAAGTGCAACAGTAGCATCAATTGGACAGTTAAAGGAGGTATTGATGGAAATACGTAGTACCATGACTGCTGCTAACCCAGCGACAACCACTGCTGCTAACGCAGCGGTAGTACCAGGAGTAGGTGGTGACGCTGCTACATTAAATACTACACAGAATAATGCTGTTGCTCAGCTTGTAGGTCCAATGACTGCTGATACTATGAGTACCATTGATAATCATGATCCAAAGTTATATTTATGGGCTCATACTGACACAGATTTGAAACGAAAGGACAAGGAAATGAGATTACGACAACTACCAAATGCATTTAAATTTGCACGATCTAAGCATAATACATTAGCACTAAGCAACGTTTATGCTACGTTTACTGCCCAATCAGGCACAGCCTCTCGACCCATCCCAGCACTAAATTCAATAAGAAATCCCACAAGGGCGTTTTCGAACAAAATTGAAAGAGGCAAGTTCAGTAAAGCTAAATCTGTTGTGAAAGTAATGAATGCATTGTTGGATGCGAATGAGGAAGGCAGGACGTTAAAGTCGATTTTCCAAGCAAATAAAACACACGAAAATTTAAAAAAACTGAGTCACGAGGCAGGCCAGCGAATTCTCAAACATATGCCACCATCAAAAAAAAGGGTGAGAAGTAAACCAGATTCATTGTGTTCCACCACCATCTTTGGACACTTGAAAAAAATTAAACTTGCCTCCAAAGTTTTACAACCACCTGTTGCAAATGGTGTTCAAAGTTCAGTATAATTTTTGTCCAAGACGTTAATTATTTTATTAAAAAAAAAAAATACAAAGTCAAGTAAGAAGCAAAGGGAGGAAGGAGGAAGGATCACAAGTAAAAAAAAATATTAATAAATCACAACAAAGGGTGAGTAAAAAAGATATAAAAAAAAATAATAATTTCTAATAGACACATGTACATGTCATGCTCCGACACGAAGGTATATTTTTTGTCGAAGTCCTTCCTCTTCTTTTCTTTCTCTTTTTTATAATGATAATCTAACCCTAACATATATCCCCATATTATCACAAATAATCGACAAACAAGAAATCTGTCAGAGAACAGTCACTACAGCTATAACGAGACGTATTCGTCTCGTACACTTAGATGTAAAACCTTCTCTTATGTATTTAATCGAACCTCTACAAGAAAGGTCCGGGAGTGACCACACACAGTGGTAACCTCTCGGACTGTTCCCTTACTACCTACTCTCTACTCGTCCATTCTCCAACACTCCTCCACGGGAGCGTTACCAACATCGTCTTCATCTAGCCAATGATATGTAAAACCTTGATTCCTGTCTATTTCAGAATCATCATCTGGTGTATCACCCATCAAATACCATCTCAGTCGTTTAAATGTCACTGGATCAGCAGCTTTGGTAAATATGTCTGAAACATTATCACGCGACCGTACATACCGAATAGAATGTGACTTGTTAAGCTTCACCTCCTGATACGAATACGAATCCGCTACCCTCATGTGCCTTTTCCCCGCATGATTTCCACCACCTCTAGAGATGTGTACACATCCTTGATTATCCTCACCAACCATTGTTGGCTCGTCACTCATTCCAAAATCATTTATTAATAATCTCCTCAAATATATCCCTGTGCGTATAGCATGAGACGCAGCGATTAATTCAGCTTCCGTCGTCCCTGTCGATATTGCAGTTTGTTTCTTCGACTCACACAATATAGGACACCCATAATAATAGAAAACATACCCTGTTGTCGAATAACAACCATCACCATCACCAATGTAATTTGAATCCACCATACAAACGAGTGGTGGCCCCTGCAAACTTCTCGTACCAAAAGTCAGTGTCAAATCTTGTGTACCTTTCATGTATCTCAACAAATGTTTAATCATCTTGTAGTGTGTCACAGATGGTCTAGCCTGATATCTCGCAAGATAATACACAGCATGCCTAACATCCGGTCTTCCCCAACACGCCAGATATCCAATAGAACCAATAACCTCTCTACAGAACTTTATCAGATCCGCATAATCTTTTATCCCTGGATGTGTTTTGGATACCTTCTTCACTACTTCCATCTCTTCTTCCAAACTAATTGGACCATCAGCGCTCAACGCCGTGTTCTTCGGCAGCGGCAACTCCTGTGCCCTGCAATTTTGCATATTATAACGCTCTAAAAGCGCTACAATCTTCGATTTCTGTGATAGACGGAGTATACCAGTCTTCCTGTCCCAGAAAATCCTCATTCCCAAAAGCCATTCAAGCTTGCCTTTGTGTCCCAAAGGTGTGACCTCATGTAACTTTGCTTGCATCTTTAACCATAATTCTTTATTGTTGGTAGACACTAAACCATCGTCTACCCACAGTACTACTCGTACCAAATCCGTTCCCTTCCTGTATGTGAAAAGACAAGGATCAGATTCTGACTGAACAAAACCTAGCGATTCCAAAACTCCAGTGAACTTTTTATTCCAATTATATCCAGCCTGACGCAATCCGTACAAGCTCCGTTCTAATTTCAAACTATTGAATCCATATCTCCTAACTCCATACGGCAGCGCCGCATACACATTTTCTGCTAACTCCGACAGCAGATATGCTGCCTTAACATCAAACTCTCCAAAATAATGCCTATTTTTTACACCTTCAGCAAAAACAACTTTGAAGGTCGATGCCCTACCCACTGGTGCAGATACCCCAGTAGGATCGTAATCCAATATAGGCCGCTGTGTGAAACCACGTGCCACCAACCTCGCTTTAAACTTATCCAACACTCCATCTTTAAATTTAATCTTATATATCCAACGTAGAGTCACCCGCTTGAAACTCTTATCCAAATTTACAAACTTGAAAACATGGTATTTATTCAGTGTTGCAATCTCCGCCTCCATGGCAAGCATCCATTCCTTGTAATAAGGACTCCTTTGTAACTCCCTTATGTTTGCCGGTGTCCATCTGTCGGCATTTTCTTCTGTAAGGTGCGGACGTCCATCCTGCATTGTGCGGAAAACATACTCATCCCTACACGTGTGATCGTCATTGTTTGGTATGTTGGCCTCACCAGGGTCCCTCTTCATCATAAACACGTCCTTAGCATCTTCTTCAGCACCTGGTATCTTCAAAACCACTCTTAACGTCAAAAAATCATTATCAACATCATATTGGGGTGATTTATCCCTCTCATATTTGATGCCGTTATACATATCAATTACCTGTTGTTCAGCCTCCGACACAACATAGTCGGCCATCGTTTTATCCATGTCCTCTGGCGGGTGTAGAGCACAACGCATTGTGTCCAGTTCCGCCTGCTTCCGTCGGCGTGCAATAGCCCCAACATCAACCTTCCTTTTCGTAAACACACGTTTCTGATGTGCATGTTCTTCCTCATCCGCGCATTTGGACACGGCTGCCATGAAAGCGCTCCTGTGTTCTCCTGACTGAACACATGTCTCATTCATAATATCAAATTTATCCACCGGACGCAAGAACTCCTCCAGTTTTCGCGCTCGTCGTGATTTTGCTTCTTTCCATCTCCTCCTAGATACATCCTTGTCATCCTTCGTATCTACTCTTGATTTATCCCCATGTGACAAGTATTTCTTCAAATTACTCGTCTCCCTCTTCAAGCGCGCATCGTGCCAACTCTTTCGTGACATTGCTAACGCCGATTTTCTTGACGTTGCACCCACTGCTAGTGCAACAGTAGCAACAATCTCCTCACGTGCCTGTCTTTTGCTCCTCCGTAGCGGAACATTTCTAGCTGCTTTTGCTGCATCCTTCATCAATTGTTGTTCTCTTTTTAAACGACTTACCTCAAGCACTGCTGCATCTGCGGCCGCTTTAATCTTTTCCGCCTTCCTAAGTTTAGACGAATAGTGCCTCCGAAGACCTGCCAAACTCTTAAACCCTTCTTCGTGATTGTGGTGTACACAGCCCACGTCATCGCATAAGTATGGTCGGTGTACAGGTACACCATGCCGTGTCGCGTAGCGATAAAACTGGACTTTCTTTCCCGGAACCAATATTCTCTCCGTTTGTATTCTTGATGCTGCGTGCACTTCTGATCTCGTTGTCACCCTTGTAGATACATCAGTGTGCCCATGAACACGTTCACCTGCCCGCATTTTTACGATACGATCTCTCCCAAAAGTAGTGAACGCTTCGTTTATATTCACACCCGTTCTCCAAAGTTTCTCACCGGAATCTGGCATCCACAAACGCATTAACTGTTTTCCTGCAGGAGCATTCGTACCAGTGTCAATCACTACACCAATAATATCAAACCCTTTCTTACCTCCCATACCATTGGCATCCATATTTTTGGCCATACCCGTTGAAAACAACGTTGGGTACGGCACATCATTCTCTCCCGGTTCATGTCCATTTCGCATCTCAAAAGAGGACTTCCCCCCAAGAAGCTTTTGTGCCAAACAATCTTTCACTTTACTTGCATGTAACTGTGCATATGCCAGAAAACTCGGTGGCAACCCTTGTCCCAACTCGTGAAACAAGGACACTGCAATCCGCGACAGTGACTGATGCATCCTCTCTACTATACCCATCCGTGGGTGATCACCTGGTGGAAGTGGAGGCACGAAAATCTGTCTCCGTGTCAGCATCGCATCAACTTCCGCCACTACTTCCCTTGTCCGACCCACTTGGGTCGGGTGTCCGTCAAGTTTAATTTTCTTTATCGATGGATTCACCATCTTCAAATTCACTCTGGCATCGTCCAGTATTTGGTTTAGTAGCCTTTCTATCAAAACCGATAATTGTTTCCAGCCTCGATGCAAAAACGTAAAAGGCGTACGTGTGGCTTCATCCACCAACGTGAAAACGTGTGTCTCACCATTTGGTCCAGGTACCATAAGTTTCCTAGAGTCCCCTACCATCTTGTCAAGATATTCCAACTTGACCTTCGATTTTGCTTCTTCATTTCGCGCTGACTTCCTGTACTTTGGAACAGTCATGGAACCCTTTAATCTAGATTCAGCACTCAGCAATCTATACCTCTTCAAGTATGCTGCATCCACATCAAGACCTTTAACAGTACCATGTTTCAGCATCAAGCGAATCATCTCCGGTGAGGGCATACCCAGCCTCCTCATCAACGCATCTGCACGACACAACTCTGTCGTGTCATTAGTTGAAAAACTAACCATAGCAGTCTCCTTGTCGTGCTCCTCCTGTTTCAAAAATCTCGATCTCTTCGTACATTCAACTTTCCCCCTGTCTTTGGTAGCTTCCTTCGTACCAAATGTAGGGTCCAGCACTATCGGCTTAGCTCGATAGAAACCATGTGTATTCTCCGATAATGTCGCCACCAAGTCATGTCGCGCGGACATCTGTAGCATCTCGTCAACCTCCGGCTGTCGTAACCCATATACTGCGTCCGGTAGAAACAAAAACGCTTCCCAAGGTCCATCCTCAAACAAACGCATAAGTGAAATCAAATCACCAGGTGACGTCTTGTTTTGCAATACCTTTGTGAGACCACCTACATTCCCACTCCATGTAATCCTCTTCGTAGAATTCTCTCCTCTCAACAACACGTTGCAACGTTTTGCATTTTCTACATCTCTGAATACATTCACTGTTGCTGCTGTGTCTATCACAGGACCCAGATGTCCTTTCATGTCGGTCGCACTGAACGCGCACTCTCTCGGGGCTACAGGTAAGTCCAAGTAAACTGAATTCTTATTATGTTTACCTACACTATACCTACCCGTAGCCCGCCCATTTCATAGCTCCGCTCCCAACTGCTTCGCTAGCACCGCCATTTGTTCACGTACCATCTGGTTCAAACGTGCCTCCTGCTGCCGATTTCTTAATCCTTCTTCATCTGCCGCCGTGCCTTTCCTCTGAAAATCATCATCGTTTCCCTGACCATTTTCATGTTCATAATCTGTCGCATCAGCACGCAGCGCAGTCCCGTGCCACGACCCTGTGCCATTGTCATTTCCACCGTATGCATTATAACCTCTGTACGCACTGTAATCATTTTCCATCTCTCGTGCCATGTATGCAGCAGCTTGCTCATTTCTCCTTTGCTGCCCTGGCATCATTCCCCCTCGTTGCTGTCCCCCTCGTGACTGCTGTCCCTGTGCCATTCCTCTCGACTGCATCCCTCTCTGCTGCTGATTATTCGGCTGCTGCTGTTGCCTACGCACCATCTGCTGCTGTTGCGCATATCCACTTCCTCCATTTTGCAGCTGTGACGCATTTGCTGCGAATCTCCGCGCTCCTCCATACTGGGAGCCATTCGTATATCCCCCCGCTCCTCCATTCGTAAATCCTCCTGCTCCTCCAGAGCTCACTCCGCCGTTATCTCTATCTACACTTGCCAAAGCTTCACGCAAAGTATCACACAACCCTTGCGGCAATGGTATCATACCTTTGTCTACATTACGTAGTGTTGTGCGCACCGCCGCAACTGTGGATGCAATACGCGTACCATCTATCGAGACTGTGTAACCTGATCCCCATTGAGCAGCTTGAAACAACTCCAATACATCTTTCGACGTCCGTGCCATCCCCGACATCTCATTATATATACTATTAAACAACCTCGCTTGTTGTCCCTTATTCAACAAACCAACTCGTCTAGTCGCGTGAAGCGAAGACTTCTGCGCCTCCGTAAAGCTAGACGGAAAATTAATCATCAACGCCAAATCTCGAGTAAAGCTACGCTTTCGCTGTCTCGATAAACGTTGGAACAACTCATTCTCACTTGCCGACAATTTTGCATTCGCAACAACACCACCATCACCACGTTTCGTACCACCAGCACCACCATTATTTGTCACTGGTGCACCATTCATCCACGCACCTTTCCCTGCGGCAGCAACCACATTAACCTTGAACGTTGCCTCTTGGGACGACACCCCAAATGTCGGAACCGCTACACTTAGCTTTTCTAAAACTGCTTCTGCGTTCTCAAAAATTCCACCGAGAACACTCTCCATTGCCAATCCAGTAGATGTACCTTCCGTTGCTCGGCTCATCTGTGAAATCAAAGCCTGTCTCAGCATTCCTTCTAAGGTCAACTCACCCTCCAACTCCTTGCTAGCGAGTTTAAACTGTTTCATTAGTCGCTCTGCCTCCTTCACCATACTCAGTAGTCGCACTTGCCCCAGATTCGCAAGCGCACGTCCTGACAAGATATTCCTCGCGGAATCTGTGACATCAGTTAACATTTCCACTGCCCCAACTCGCGCATACCAATCCCTAACTATTCGATACGGATTCTCATCTACAGTCATGAAATTTAGAGACACTAAAACATTCTTCAGCAAAGTAGTAACAGGCGTCGTGTTATGCTGTGTACTCATCGTTCCACTGCCCAGCGCCCACTTGAGCGCAGCATATGCACCCTTCTTCTTCGTCCCAAAATCTTC
>Ga0307994_1001885_pt1:0-7500 | contig 12126 bp, 7 predicted proteins | sample EllFjometagen261_FD_203171 | JGI IMG/M metagenome (GOLD analysis project Ga0307994, IMG submission 203171) | Marine microbial communities from Ellis Fjord, Antarctic Ocean - #261 | ecosystem: Environmental > Aquatic > Marine > Unclassified | place: Southern Ocean | collected 2014-11-02
GCTAAAGCTACTGGTAATACTTCACCTGAAGCTAAATCTAATGGGAAATTATGAGCGTTACGTTCATGCATTACTTCCATACCTAAATCAGCACGGTTAATGATATCAGCCCATGTGTTAATAACACGACCTTGAGAATCAACAACTGATTGATTAAAGTTAAAACCATTTAAGTTAAATGCCATAGTACTAATACCCATAGCAGTTAACCAAATACCGATAACTGGCCAAGCAGCTAAGAAGAAATGTAAAGCACGTGAATTATTGAACGATGCATATTGGAAAATTAAACGACCGAAGTAACCATGAGCTGCTACGATGTTGTAAGTTTCTTCTTCTTGTCCGAATTTGTAACCATAGTTTAAAGATTCGATTTCACTAGTTTCACGGATTAAACTAGAAGTTACTAGTGAACCGTGCATAGCACTGAATAAAGAACCACCAAATACACCTGCAACGCCCGCCATATGGAATGGGTGCATTAAGATGTTATGTTCTGCTTGGAATACTAACATGAAATTGAAAGTACCAGAGATTCCTAATGGCATACCATCAGAGAAACTACCTTGACCAATTGGGTAAACAATAAAGACTGCTGATGCTGCTGCTACTGGAGCAGAGAATGCAACAAAAATCCAAGGACGCATACCTAAACGGTAGCTTAATTCCCATTCACGACCCATGTAAGATGCTACACCTAAAATGAAATGTAATACAACTAATTGGTAAGGACCACCGTTGTATAACCACTCATCAACAGAAGCAGCTTCCCAAATTGGGTATAAATGAATACCAATTGCGTTTGAACTAGGTATTACTGCGCCAGAAATAATATTGTTACCATATAGTAATGAACCAGCTACTGGTTCACGGATACCATCGATATCTACAGGAGGTGCTGCGATGAATGCAATAATGTAACAAGAAGTTGCTGTTAATAATGTAGGGAACATTAAACAACCGAACCAACCAATATATAGACGGTTTTCTGTACTTGTAATCCAACTAGCGAAACGCTCCCATAAGCTAACGCCTTCGCGTCTTTCTAATGTTGCTGTCATTTTTAATTTAATTTAATTTTTAAACATCCCAAACTTTTTGCTTGTTAAACATTATTATAAGACTAAATATCGATCATAACTTAAAAATAATTTGTATAATTTAAATAAAAAATTAAAAATGTTTTATAATGATGTTTAATACATATGAGGTAAAATAATTATGTCACATTTTAGTTATATTAAAACACGTTTATTAAATTTAGAATATTTAAGAAAAGCTTTAGATGAGTTAAACGTTGAGTATCAAGTTATTGAAACAAAAGATCTAAATGAAATATCGCATTCAAATTTAGTTATTTCTCAAGAAAATGGTTATGATGTTTATTTTAAATGGGATGGTAGTGAATACGAATTAGTAACAGATTTAAGCTTTTGGCAACAAATTTGGTCAATTGATACTTTTATTACTAAAGTGTCTCAGACTTATGCAAATCAAACTATTCTAATTGAAAGTAGTAAACAAGGATTCGAATTTATTGAGAAAATGAAAAATATAGATGGTTCAACAACCTTAATTTTGGAGAGATGGAAATAATTTTTATTTCCATCTTTTTTATTATTGTATAAATTTTTATACAATATTGATACGTTTATGTCTTGGGTCAATCATATCAAATTTCACTATGCCTGGTTGTAAAGCAAATAACGTAAAATCTCTACCTGAAGAAACATTAACTCCAGGTTTAATTTTCATTCCTCTTTGACGAACTAATATACTACCTGCAGTCACTAATTGACCACCAAATCTTTTAACACCTAATCTTTTTGAATTAGAATCTCGTCCATTTTTAGTACTTCCTGCACCTTTTTTATGAGCCATTATATGATTTCCTTCTTATAAAATATTTATATTTTCAATTAGTACACGTGTTAAATCTTGTCTATGACCTTGTTTTTTTCTTGTTTTTTTCTTTGGTCTCATTTTATAGACAATTGTTTTTTGACCTCTTAGATGTTCTAAAACTTTACCTTCTATACTTACGTTTGTTAAATAAGGTTTTCCAATCAATAAATTACCATCATTATTTACAAATAAAATTCTATTTAATTTTATTTTTGTTCCAAGTTCAGTTGGTATGCGATTTAAATCGTAATATTTACCCTTTTCAACCCAAAATTGTCGACCACTTACTTCTATAATAGCGTATTTCATAATTAATAAAATTATTAAACTACATATACATATATTAAATTCCTTAATTATTTGTCAAATTTTTTAGTACTTTAGGTAAGATTCTTAGCTTTTATTCTAGTAATATACTGACATTTATCTCTGTTTTTTTTATAATTTTATTCTAAATAATGTTATAATCAAAGTAATTTATTCGTTTTGTCACTTAATTTAGTTTTTATTTATAAAAGTTTAAATTTTTCTAATGATTAATTTAAGCTTTTAAAATTATATATACATCAATAAATATCATATCCCTATTGGTGTTCTGGCACACATTTACCCCAAAAAAAACGTTTAAAATTATGTACTTTTTAAAGCTCTTTAAAATATATTTAAATAATAGTAACAAAAATTAGTAAAAGTATAGTATAATTTTAGTAAGGTTTAATAGCAGCACTAGCCCCCGTTTACCATTAGGTATTCGATATTATTCTTTTAAGCTGTAGCTACCACTATAAGTTATTATTAAGAAGAATATTAACTGCATTCATGTCAGACTTTAGATCAATTGTCTTATTTCAATTTTTTAGAAATTTTATAATACATCTTCAGTTTTTCAATTTATTTAGGAGAATATATGTCTCAATCAGTTACACAACGAACTCGTCTTAAAAGTGATCGTTATGAATCCGGTGTAATTCCATATGCAAAAATGGGCTACTGGGATGCAAACTACAAAATCAAAGATACAGATATTTTAGCTTTATTCCGTATTACACCTCAACAAGGCGTAGATCCAGTAGAAGCTGCAGCTGCAGTTGCAGGTGAATCATCTACAGCTACTTGGACTGTTGTTTGGACAGATTTATTAACAGCTTGTGAACGTTACCGTGCTAAAGCTTACCGTGTAGATCCAGTTCCGAATAATCCAGACCAATTCTTTGCTTTTATTGCTTATGAATGTGATTTATTCGAAGAAGGTTCATTACCTAACTTAACAGCTTCAATTATTGGTAACGTTTTTGGATTTAAAGCTATCTCTGCTTTACGTTTAGAAGATATGCGTATTCCGCATTCTTATTTAAAAACTTTCCAAGGACCTGCTACAGGTATCATTGTGGAACGTGAGCGTTTAGACACTTACGGTCGTCCTCTATTAGGTGCTACTGTAAAACCTAAGTTAGGTCTTTCTGGTAAAAACTACGGTCGTGTAGTTTATGAAGGTCTTAAAGGTGGTTTAGATTTCTTAAAAGATGACGAAAATATTAACTCACAACCATTCATGCGTTGGAGAGAGCGTTTCCTTAACTGTATGGAAGGAATTAACCGTGCATCAGCAGCAACTGGTGAAGTTAAAGGTTCTTACTTAAACGTTACTGCAGCAACAATGGAAGAAATGTATGTTCGTGCTGAATATGCTAAAGCTATTGGTTCTGTTATTATCATGATCGATTTAGTAATTGGTTATACTGCTATTCAAACAATGGCATTATGGTCTCGTAACAATGACATGATTTTACATTTACATCGTGCTGGTAATTCTACATATGCACGTCAAAAAAATCATGGTATTAACTTCCGTGTAATTTGTAAGTGGATGAGAATGGCTGGTGTGGATCATATCCATGCAGGTACAGTTGTAGGTAAATTAGAAGGTGATCCTTTAATGATTAAAGGTTTCTACGATACTTTACGTTTAAACGTATTAACAGTTAACTTACCATTTGGTATCTTCTTTGATATGGATTGGGCTAGTTTACGTAAGTGTATGCCAGTAGCTTCTGGTGGTATCCATGCAGGACAAATGCATCAATTACTTTACTACCTTGGTGACGATGTTGTGTTACAATTTGGTGGTGGAACAATTGGTCATCCAGATGGTATCCAAGCAGGTGCTACAGCGAATAGAGTTGCTCTAGAAGCTATGGTAATTGCTCGTAACGAAGGTGCTGACATCTTTAATGAAGAAGTTGGTCCAGTAATTTTACGTACTGCAGCTAAGACATGTGCTCCATTACAAACAGCATTAGATTTATGGAAAGATATTAGTTTCAACTACACTTCAACTGATACAGCTGATTTCATTGCATCAACTACTGCAAACGTATAAAATTTTTGAGATAGAATTATAATTCTATCTCAAAAATTTAACAAAAATTTAATTTAATAATAAATAAATTCGGAGAGTTAACATGAGACTTACACAAGGTGCTTTTTCTTTTTTACCAGATTTAACAGATGCACAAATTGAAAGCCAAATTTCTTACGCAATGGCAAAAGGTTGGGCAATTAATATAGAATATACAGATGATCCTCATCCTCGTAATAGCTACTGGGAATTATGGGGTTTACCTTTATTTGATGTTAAAGATGCTGCCTCAGTTATCTTTGAATTAAATGAAGCTCGTAAAGTTATCACTAAAGGTTATATTCGTATAAACGCTTTTGATGCTAGTTATGGTACAGAAAGTTGTGCTTTATCTTTTATCGTAAACCGTCCACAAAATGAACCTGGTTTCTACTTAGAACGTCAAGAAGCTGATGGACGTCAAATTAGATATACAATTAAAAGTTACATTACTAACAACAGCCCACAAGGCGCTCGTTACTAAAAATACTTTTTTTGTAATAAAGAAGGTACACTTAAGTGTACCTTCTTTTTTTACGGTTTACGAAATGGGGCGCACAATATTTTCAAAAATGCTTTTGGAGGGTCTGTTTTCGGGCTGAACGAAATATTTGACGATTTAAAGTAGTCTATCTATTCTCAAAAGAAATTTCCCCATAAACCGTAAATTCCTTTCAAGGAAATAAAATTTGTTTGCGGAAACGCTATTAGGATGGCCAAAAAATTAAATAGACCGAAGTACAACAAATTCGACTTAAATTCTACTTAAGATACTTCAGTAGTTGTTTTAGATACTTTTGCTTATCCATTTATAGATTGGTTTCTTTGCTATTTTTAGGAATTTTTAGATCTTAGAAACTATATTTAGAAAATCTAGTTTCTAAGATTTAAAAATTCTTTTGTTATTCTTTTATAATTAATCAATCGGTCTCATAGATAATACAGGCTCGTTAGCTCTATTAATACCTTTTTCAAAACCTGCAGCTGCAGCTCTTGATCTACCTGAATGCCACCAATGTCCAATCAAGAAGAAAAATCCAAGGAAGAAATGAGAACAACATAACCATGATCTTGGAGATACATAATTAACTGAATTAATTTCTGTAGCAACTCCACCTACGGAGTTTAATGATCCTAAAGGTGCATGTGTCATATACTCTGCAGCTCGACGTTCTTGCCAAGGTTGGATATCGTTTTTAATTTTGTTGATATCAAGACCATTTGGTCCACGTAATGGTTCTACCCATGGAGCACGTAAATCCCAAAAACGCATAGTTTCACCACCAAAAATAATTTCACCACTAGGTGATCTCATTAAGTATTTACCTAATCCAGTAGGACCTTGCGCAGAAGATACATTAGCACCTAAACGTTGGTCACGAACTAAAAATGTAAAAGCTTGAGATTGAGATGCTTCAGCCGCTGTTGGACCATAAAGCTCACTAGGGTAAGCTGTGTTATTAAACCATGCATAAATAGATGCCGTAAATCCCATTAATGAAATTGCAGCTAAACTATATGATAGGTAAGCTTCACCTGACCAAACAAAAGCACGTCTTGCCCAAGCAAACGGTTTTGTAAGAATGTGCCAAATACCACCAAAAATACATAAAATTCCAACCCAAATATGTCCACCAATAACATCTTCCATATTATTAACAGCAATAACCCAACCGTCGCCACCAAAAGGTGAACGGAATACATAACCAAATATAACAATTGGGTTTAGTGTAGGTGTTGTAATTAAACGAACATCTCCACCACCAGGAGCCCAGGTATCATAAACACCACCAAAATACATTGCTTTAGCTACTAATAAGAACGAACCTACTCCCAGTAAACATAAATGAATACCTAAAATAGTTGTCATTTTATTTTTATCACGCCAATCATAACCAAAGAATGGGAATGATTCTTCTAATGTATCAGGTCCAAGTAATGAATGGTAAATACCACCAAAACCTAAAACTGCTGATGAAATTAGATGAATAACACCGACAGCAAAGAAAGGAACGGTTGATGTAATCTCACCACCAGGCCCAATTCCGTAACCTAGAACTGCTAAATGTTGAATTAAAATAAAACCTTGTTCATAGAGAGGCTTTTCTGGAACAAAATGTGATACTTCAAATAATACCATAGCACCAGCCCAAAATACCATTAAACCAGCATGAGCAACGTGCGCACCCAATAATTTACCTGAAACATTAATTAAACGAGCGTTCCCACTCCACCATGCGAAGCCTGTCGATTCAATATCGCGGCCAACAATACTACTATTAAAGGGCGTTTCCACGTGGTAATACCTCCTCAGGGAATACAAAATTTTCATGTGGTTGATCTTGTGCAGCCATCCATGAACGAATACCTTCATTTAATAAAATATTTTTTGTATAGAAAGTTTCGAATTCAGGATCTTCAGCAGCACGAAGTTCTTGGGATACAAAATCATAAGCACGTAAATTTAAAGCTAAACCTACGATACCGATTGCACTTGTCCACATACCTGTAACTGGTACAAAAAGCATGAAGAAATGTAACCATCGTTTATTTGAAAAAGCTACTCCAAAAATTTGCGACCAAAATCTATTCGCAGTTACCATTGAATAAGTTTCTTCTGATTGTGTCGGAGTGAATGCTCGGAATGTATTTGCAGCATCTCCATCTTCAAATAATGTGTTTTCTACTGTAGCACCGTGAATAGCACATAAAAGTGCGCCACCTAAAATACCAGCTACACCCATCATATGGAATGGGTTTAGTGTCCAGTTATGGAAACCTTGTAGAAATAATAAAAATCTAAAAATTGCTGCTACACCAAAACTAGGGGCGAAAAACCAACTTGCTTGACCTAATGGGTATAGTAAGAAAACAGATACGAAAACTGCAATTGGTCCTGAAAATGCAATAGCATTATAAGGTCTAATTCCTACTAAACGAGCAATTTCAAATTGGCGTAAACAAAACCCAATAATACCAAATGCACCGTGTAAAGCGACAAAAGCCCATAAACCACCAATTTGACACCATCTTGTGAAGTCACCTTGTGCTTCAGGTCCCCAAAGTAATAATAGCGAATGGCCCATACTATTAGCTGGAGTAGAAACAGCTACTGTTAAAAAGTTACAACCTTCTAGATACGAACTTGCTAAACCATGAGTATACCATGATGTTACGAAAGTAGTACCCGTCATCCA
>Ga0307994_1001885_pt1:10000-12126 | contig 12126 bp, 7 predicted proteins | sample EllFjometagen261_FD_203171 | JGI IMG/M metagenome (GOLD analysis project Ga0307994, IMG submission 203171) | Marine microbial communities from Ellis Fjord, Antarctic Ocean - #261 | ecosystem: Environmental > Aquatic > Marine > Unclassified | place: Southern Ocean | collected 2014-11-02
AGTAGCATGGGGCACGTGTAATCCCGTGTGAATCTGCGAGGACCACCTCGTAAGGCTAAATATTCCTGAATGACCGATAGTGAAATAGTACCGTGAGGGAAAGGTGAAAAGAACCCCGGGAGGGGAGTGAAATAGAACATGAAACCATAAACTTACAAGCAGTAGGAGGACGACTTAACGTCTGACTGCGTGCCTGTTGAAGAATGAGCCGGCGACTTATAGTTAGTGGCAGGTTAAAGTAGAGAATACTGAAGCCATAGTGAAAGCGAGCCTGAATAGGGCGTTAGTCACTAGTTATAGACCCGAACCCGGATGATCTAACCATTGCCAGGTTGAAGCTTAGGTAATACTAAGTGGAGGACCGAACCGACTGATGTTGAAAAATCAGCGGATGAGTTGTGGTTAGGGGAGAAATTCCAATCGAATTCGGAGCTAGCTGGTTCTCCCCGAAATGTGTTTAGGCGCAGCGGTTAATGTTATAATTTAGGGGTAAAGCACTGTTTCGATGCGGGCTGGTAATTCGGTACCAAATCGTGGCAAACTAAGAATACTAAATGAATAATTAACCAGTTAGACTGTGGGGGATAAGCTCCATTGTCAAGAGGGAAACAGCCCAGATCACCAGTTAAGGCCCCAAAATATTTACTAAGTGGCAAAGGATGTGAGTTTGCACAGACAATCAGGAGGTTTGCTTAGAAGCAGCAATCCTTTAAAGAATGCGTAATAGCTCACTGATCGAGTAGACTTGCGCCGAAAATGAACGGGACTAAGTAATTTGCCGAAACTGTGAGATATTTTATATATCGGTAGGGGAGCGTTCTGTTGTAGGTTGAAGCATTAACGGAAGTGGATGTGGACGAAGCAGAAGTGAGAATGTCGGCTTGAGTAACGAAAATATAGGTGAGAATCCTATACCCCGAAAACCCAAGGTTTCCTCCGGAAGGCTCGTCCGCGGAGGGTAAGTCAGGGCCTAAGGCGAGGCTGAAAAGCGTAGTCGATGGACAACGGGTTAATATTCCCGTACCATTCTTTATTGACAACGAGGGACGGAGAAGGCTAAACTAGCCGGATGTTGGTTACCGGTTTAAACGTTTAAGATGTTGAGAAGTGGCGAAAACACTTTGAGTCAATACGTGAGTAGGAGATGTTAAGGCATCGAAGTAGTCTATGCCAAACTTCCAAGAAAAGCTCGGACTGTCATAAATAAAGAATGCCTGTACCATAACCGACACAGGTGGGTAGGTAGAGAATACTAAGGGGCGCGAGATAACTCTCTCTAAGGAACTCGGCAAAATAACTCCGTAACTTCGGGAGAAGGAGTGCCTTATTTATAAGGTTGCAATAACAAGACCCAAGCAACTGTTTATCAAAAACACAGGTCTCCGCTAAGTCGCAAGACGATGTATGGGGGCTGACGCCTGCCCAGTGCCAGAAGGTTAAAGAAGTCGGTTAGTATTAACGAAGCTGATGACTGAAGCCCTGGTGAACGGCGGCCGTAACTATAACGGTCCTAAGGTAGCGAAATTCCTTGTCAGGTAAGTTCTGACCCGCACGAAAGGCGTAATGATTTGGGTACTGTCTCAGAGAGGGGCTCGGTGAAATAGACTTGTCTGTGAAGATGCGGACTACCTGCACCAGGACAGAAAGACCCTATGAAGCTTTACTGTAACTTGAAATTGAAATTGGACTTTACTTGCGCAGCATAGGTGGGAAGCTTTGATGATATTCTTGCGGGAATGTCTGAGCTATCAGTGAGATACCACTCTTGTAATGTTAGATTTCTAACTTTGTACCATTAGCTGGTCAGAGAACAGTTTCAGGCGGGCAGTTTGACTGGGGCGGTCGCCTCCTAAATGGTAACGGAGGCGTACAAAGGTTTCCTCAGATCGGTCAGAAATCGATCGTAGAGTATAAAGGTATAAGGAAGCTTGACTGTGAGACCTACAAGTCGAGCAGGGACGAAAGTCGGTCTTAGTGATCTGACGGTACTGAGTGGAAAGGCCGTCACTCAACGGATAAAAGTTACTCTAGGGATAACAGGCTGATCTCCCCCAAGAGTTCACATCGACGGGGAGGTTTGGCACCTCGATGTCGGCTCATCGCATCCTGGGGCGGTAGTACGTCCC
>Ga0307994_1001886_pt1 | contig 12114 bp, 8 predicted proteins | sample EllFjometagen261_FD_203171 | JGI IMG/M metagenome (GOLD analysis project Ga0307994, IMG submission 203171) | Marine microbial communities from Ellis Fjord, Antarctic Ocean - #261 | ecosystem: Environmental > Aquatic > Marine > Unclassified | place: Southern Ocean | collected 2014-11-02
CCTTTGTAGTTTGCGCAGCATCAATAAGGAATTGAGCATCTCGCAACGGTCATGCACCAGTCGAGGCAAATGCAAATGAGTCAGGGTTTCTTTCAAATAACACGCATCGGCTGACAATATAACATCCCCCGAATCCAGCCGAACTTTTAATGACTGGTGCCCAGGGGTATGGCCAAATGTTGGAATGGTTACGATTCTCCCATCACCAAACAAATCATGCTCACCATTAACTTTTTGAATCAGGTGGCCGTGGTCATAATCCTTAAGAATATAGCCATTATCTTCAATAAACTCTGGTGTATGCCCTGCCTCCCATTCTCGTTTTTGAATGATAATTTTAGCGTTTGGTACCATCACATTACCGCCAGTATGATCAAAATGAAGGTGTGAGTTGACCACGTAACGTATTTTATCAGCATCAACATCGAGCTGTTCCAAGCGCGAACGTATATCCTCACCGGGTCGGAAATGTACTTGAAAAAAATCTGCTAAAAATCCAATTCTGCCTCTCACGTCGTGTTGACACTGCGGGTGCAATCCGGTGTCGAATAGGACAAGACCACGGGGATGCTCAATTAGGTACGCAGGAACAGGAAAGTGAATCTTGCCAACTTTACCCGCAAGCATCATATCCATGTCCGCAGACAACCAACCACATGTCATTGCATACAACTTTACGCTCAAAATACAACTCCTTATTTATCGTTATCCGCCAAATGATTGAACTTGGCGATATTCATAGGCAGAACTGATTAGGCTTAATCCAACTAGGCCCTTCACATCAGTGTAGGTCGCCCTTCTTTGTGACTGTTTTATCAAGCACAGATTTAATAAGCCGCTTGATAAATAGACTCAATCTCAGCTAACGTTAATTTCCGTGGGTTATTGCGAAGCAACCGCTCTACTTTAATGGCTTCGCTAGCAAGCTCTGGAATTGCGGTTTGTGGTATATTGAGGCTCTGTAGTGAGGGAGGTATGTTAACGTCGCGACACAGTCGGTGAAGAAATTCAATGACGCTATCTGCTGCATGTTGATGGGTCTGTCGATCTATAGGTAATCCAAAAGCTCTGGCTATAGGTGTGAATTTTTCGAGGCAAGCTATCTTGTTGTACTCCATGACATGTGGCAGCAGTAGCGCATTGCTTACACCGTGGGAAATATGATAACGCCCTCCTAGAGGGTAAGCTAGAGCATGTACCGCACCGACACCTGCATTACCGAAGGCCATACCAGCCAGTAAACTACCTGTCGCCATGTTTTCGCGTGCCTGCATATTATCAGGCTTGCTGAATGCCTTAGGTAATGCCACCGGAATCAGTTCCATTGCTTTGATTGCCAGGGCATCTGTAATAGGGCTCGAGAAATTGGACAGATAGGCTTCCATGGCATGTACTAGCGCATCTACACCACTAGCTGCTGTAACAGATGGTGGGCAATGCATGGTCATTTCGGGGGCGATTATTGCAATATCAGGCAGCAGGCAATCACTCACAATACCTTTTTTTACTTGGGCGCTGGTGTCGGATAATATGGCAATATTGGTGACCTCCGACCCCGTACCTGCAGTGGTTGGTATTACAATTAAAGGGACCGGGCGAACAGATATGGTATTTTCGCCGAACAAATTTTCGAGTGGTCCAAATTGTTCGTCGTAAACAGAAACACACTTTGCAATATCGATAACACTACCGCCTCCCACAGCGATAATACCGTCATAATCCCCAGCGTGAAATTCGCGGCTACACTCAAGCACGATATCAGGCTCGGGTTCAGGTTTCACTTTATCATAAATGCCAAAATTGAAATCTGAAAGATACTCAGTTGCTGTTTTAAGAGTGCCTGACTGGACCACTCCCTGATCCGTAATTATAAAAGGTCGGCGTATGCCTAAATTGATTATCTGCTCCTTCAACTGAGACACTGCACCATAGCCGGTAATGATTTTGTGAGCAGATTTAAAGTGTGATATTTGCATGACTTTTTACTCCCTGTGTCTCTTTTAGAGAAGAGATATTTGCTGTGTTGTGCCTTTGCCTCATGGCTAGGCACACTTCGCTTCGTGCAATGGACTCATGGATGGTTAACTGCCATTAAAGGAGCTGTGCGTGGCGCATCAGCTACTTATTTTTTGACTTCCTAAGGTCAGCCATATTTACGCATCAAGTCATTAATACGCATCAAAAAGATGGCATGCTCACACGCTTCTTCTGAAGAAAATATACCGTCGAACATTTCCACAGGTTGCCCTCTCACACCAGTAACACGGCCAATTTTGTATTCCGCAAACATGCGCACACACACAGTCACATACTTTCCTGTCATAGGGTGCCGGCGCATTTTATCTAGCACCGTACGCAAGTCATGGCTGTGTTCAACGGCTTGTTTGTTTGCTGTGGGGGCGTTGCCCACTGGGCTCGCCTTATGTTCTGCAATTAGGCGCCGACGAGTTTGGTCGTCGAACAACAAAGGCATAACGTAAGTACGAGTAATATGGTCGTCTGCCCCCTGATAAGACTCATTGGCAGCAACACCCTTTGGTTGATTTAACATAGAAATTCCTCTCGCTAAACTATAATCTGGTTAATGGTTACGGCAAGGTGTCGTTTCACCGCGCTGTAGTTTTATCATTTCAGCTTCTTTTTGGGCTTCTTCTGGATTTGAGAACACCTTATCCTCAAACAAAATAACCGGTTTGGCTCGGTCTGCGTTGAGCTGCCCAACACACCATTGCTCATCAGGTTTGGTGCAAACAACAACATAAGCGCCAGCTATTGGCCCATAACGTCGGTTGTTAAGGGTAAATAAACACTTGGACAAATCATCGATCTTATCCTCATCTAAGCTATTGATGAGCTGTTTCTCCAAGGCGTTAGGCTTAATATTGCTAGTGCCTAACATCGCCTTACCCACTGGAGGTTCAATCATGTTGCTAGAATCTGACATATTCATAACCTTTCTCCTACTGATTTATCTAAGGTAATTGTTCGTCTTTCAGGAATCCGCGGATGGCATTTTCCGTGATTTTTGAAACATTATTGTTATAGTTGTTGTGGGACAAACTGCCACACCAGGACAATGAACCTGGAGCAAACAAGGCGCCATTATTGGGCGTTTTATAATAAATCATGTCGGCCCTAACCATAGGGTTCTCAGTGCCCCCACCATGATACCCTCGTACGGAAAAGTGAATTTCTTCGTTCACCTGTAACATTAGATTGGTATGTGCCTCAGAGTGAGCTAGCAAGTAGGTTTCATGAGGTGTGCCAAACTCTAAGTCATACCGGTCTAGTTCTAGTCCTGCCGCACCACCACCAACTAAACCAAAATCACCTATCCGTTCGCCATTGCCAACACCTTCCATAATCCAGGCTGCTGCAGGGTTCTCACTGTCTTTATCGCGCACGTAGTAAGACGACACATCAAAGCCATAAGCTGTAAACGTTAAGCCACATAACTTGCTCGGTATACGTCCCCTCGCTCGCCACATACCACCATACTTGCCATCAAAAGCATTGTTGTATTCGCCTGGGTTAGCCGTCCAGGCACGGGTACCCGCTTCTCCCTTACGTACTTCGGTGATGTTGTTATTGTCAGGGTGGTATTCACTAACCCAATAAAACCCGTTAGCACCCAAATAGAGCCATCGCCCACCGTTTTGCTGATACTGCTCATAGGCAGAAAACATTTTTTCCGAAGTGTATTCTGGGTGGCTTCCGGTTAACACTGTTTGATATTTGTTTAATAAACCCACACCTTCTCGATGTAAGTCTTCATCCGTGTGAACATCAAAATCAAAGTTCTTTTCTTCCAACCAATCTACTAAATGCAGGTCGCCATTAAGTTGCCATAAAGAAGGCGATAACCAGTGGCGGTATTTTGGTCGCATGTTCAAGATCGGACGTAAACGCGATGAATAACAAACGCCACTTCCATCTGAATGTAGCGAATATGTTGAAAGGCCATATTCTCTATGTTCATTCAGGTACAAATCAGAAGCGGTCATTACCGGCACTTTACCGGCTAATAGCTCAGCTACAACACAGTTGGTGGCTAAGTTGTCGTTGGAGTAGGCCATGTAACTATTGGTAGGCAAAATTAACGCCAGTTTGGAGGTGGTTTTTCCTCTTGGTGGGCGCACTACAAATGGCACATAATCTTCTGTTTCCGGCGAATCAACACCGCCAATACGCAGGCGTGCAGCATAAATACCACTTTTTAACGCCTCTGGCACCGAATATACAAAATCCACATCCCAACGGGCATCGTCTATGTCGTCATCGTGAAAGTGGATAGCGCCATATTCTTCGGGTTTATGGTGATAGACAATTTCATCACCGGTCCAGTTAAAACCTGTCATGCCTCGGCATGGCATATTAATAATATGGCCATTTAGGCGGGAGGGAGATATATCTAAAATATAAGTAGTGGCAATATTATTGGTGATATTTGCGTGAAAATCCCATGCTCCAACCACTTCATTTCTTAAATCAGAAGCGCAGGTTAGAAAACCCCTAGCCAAGGATTCAATTTCAGCCTTAGACAAGGCTTTTTTAGATAATCTAGGGCGATCAATTTTGCCATTATAAATATGGGTATGTTCTGGCAATTCAACAGGTGCTTCAGCTTCCTTAAAGTGAGCCCCAAATACGCTTCGCCCAGAACGCTCATGCAAAGTACTGGCTGCCATAAGTAGCGGTGCGTCGTTGATACCAGGGCGCATGCTACTAATAGATTCTATAAGAGCGGTGGTATCTTCTGCTGGGTTTAAAATGGCCTGTCCCAAACCACCATTGGTAGCAGTCACTACAGGCTCTTGATACAAAGTCACTCGACCAGTTCTAGCATCGTAACTCACTGCAGCTAAGTACCAAACTTTGCGGAGCAAAAGCTTATCACTTGATAAGCGAGTGACCTGACCCTTACCGTCACCAATTTCAGCCCCTAAACACCCTTTCTCATCAATAAATAAACCATAACCACTACCTGTGGTTTCGACCCATTTAGTGAGCAATCCCTGGCGGCCTTTTTCTGGCGTCGTTGGGAAAATATAACACTGCAAGGTGAAGCTTTCGACATTAAGACGATCGTCCTGTGGAATCACTACATAAGAACCAGCATGAATACGCTGATTACGGCCAGCATAGCTTTTATTGCATACAGCGCCAACTTCTTCTTCTTTATAACCCGGACCTTCTGGATTAGTATCACCATGTATTAGGCGAACAATTTGAGCGTCATACACCTCGTCATGTTCAGAGTTGATGTAAAACTTGATGTCGTCACCTGGGCAGATAGAGTATTTGTCGCTATAACCGGTAATTTTTAACATATTTTCCTCACGCGTTTTATTTTGATATTAAGTTCAGGAATTAACTAATTTTTTGTGTGTTCAAGAGTATTAGGCTTGATACTTTCGGTGTGGCTAGAGAACCCTATTTTATTGGCTAAAAACCAAACTACTCCCACGCCTAGTGCCCACCAAATGACTTGCCAAGCCCACAACGAAGGCATACCAAAGATCCAGTTTTCAAAACCACCATCTGGCGCGCCGAAAGCAAAATTTCCCAATACGGAGCCTGGGCCCACTGCAAAGAATAGCCACGCTATAATAAATACACCCGCCAAAGGTTTTGCCCAACGACCATTTCCTGTGGGTCCGTCTTTGCTTAGTAAATAGTTGTGGAACTGCTGACGATGGTCTTTTTGCGTATCGTCACTACTCAATAACGAAACAAGCAAGCATGTAATTATGTTGAAAAATAACCCCCATGCTCCAGAGTGAATAGTCCATGGCCAAGCACCCCAAGGTAACGAGCCGACTGCTAGCTTTTGACCTAAGGGCTCCGTCAAGACGACTGCAATTAAACCCAGTACTAAACCGCTAATAACCGCTTGTCTATTCCATTTAGGTAACCAAGTGGCTGCTAATAAAGCAGGCCAAAGCTGCAAGCTTGCAGCTAAGGCTAAACTACTAAACACCAACGTAGCTTCCATAGACCAGGAGGCCAATAACATAGCTGCCAGAAACACCGCCAAAGTCGCAATTCGAGCCACTCTCATTTGCTGTTTATCTGTTGCCTGTGGATTTAATTTTGCTAGGTAGATGTCTCTGGCTAATATATTACCCGTAGTGAATAAAAAGCCCGCACCTGTCGCCTGCAATGCAGCGACTACGCAGACAGTTAATAACCCCACTAGCCAGGGCATTTGGTCAGCACTTAATAGAATTATTTCGGCAATTATTTGGCTATGATGTAAATCTTTTGTCGCCTCCAACAAGTGTCCACTAACCCCAATTATGGTTCCAAAAATCAATAACAAAAATCCGATTACACAAGCACTACCCCATGTCTGATGAAGCGCAAAGCCCCGTGCAGAGCGACTAGAAAACACCAACATAGTGAATGCTGGAGATGCCTGAATACCTATAACCGAAAGTAGGAAAGTAAGTCCCATGATAGCTGTCCATGGGCCACCAATTGGCACTTCAAATCCTATTCCACTTGTCCATTGAATCACCCCGGGTATGGCCAGATAACCATCAAAGTTTCCACCACCCATGCCAGAAGTCGTTCCTAAATAGCTGTGTTCGGACCCGATGAGATTCGCTAAACCCTGATTTAACAGATCGAATCCACCTATTTGATCTAAGGCCAATAAACCTAGTGAAAGCAAACCCACACACACCAACACTGTTTGTACCACTGCCACTTTCATCACGGCCTGCAGACCTCCCATGACGCTATACAGGAGTACAATTGCAGTTAAGTACCACATCGCAGTGGTACGTGAAACAATTCCGTCAGTAAGATGACTCACAAGAGAACCCGATGCACCCATTAACATGGCAACAAAAGGGATACCAAAAAGCAACGCAATAACTACGTTGATGTAACGAATCAAATCACCACCAAAATAATTACTTAACAATTCGGCACTAGTGAAATACCCATACTTGCGCCCCAGTAACCACTGGCGTTTTAGCAAAAACATACCACCAATACATGCAACTACAGCATAGAATGAGGTGTTCGCAAATGCCAAGCCATCCCGAGCCACGAGAGCTGGGTAGGCGTATAAAGCCCATCCGCCATAAGCTATGCCAGTACTCGCAATAGCGAATACCCACGGAGACAGGCTTCGGTCTGCAAGAAAATAATCTTGTACAGACCGAATTCTCCGAGCAGATCGCAAACCCCAAAAGAAGCAGTACGCCCAATAGGTGAAGAAACAAATAAATATCCAAATAAGATATTCAGACATAGAACCCACCCCATTGTTGAGCTGCGTGTAAGTTAGCCATCTGCATAACAGGCGGGTTAGCTTGCTTTATCAGTAGAAGCTGGCGAATCGTTGTAGTCGCCTAGGATGTTTTTGATATTGCCTATTTCACCTGATGACATGCCTATCTCGTTGAGCAAATTGTCGACAAATGGTACTTGTGCACGATACCTAAGGGCAGAATTGACTACATTGTCAGACAAGTTACCACCCCCCCCGGAACCACCATCAAAGTCTCCTCTTTGTCCGCTGCCACCAATACCTGGTAAACCATTCACTTCGTAAATCTTAATACCATCAATATTATCCATGGGTCTAACGGCCTCACGGATAATAGACTCAAGGTTTTCAGCCAACTTCATTTTCAGCTCACTCTGACGAGTAGCGTCACTACGTTGGTTTTCAGCATCGTTTAGAAGTAACTTACCCGCAGCATCAACTTCGTAGCGTAACTGGGTAGCCAATGAGGTGAATTTTTCTGCCTGATGACGTTCTTGGGCGGCCTCTTTTTCCGCTTTAGCGATGGTAGTAATTTGAATAAATTCACTCTCCCCTTCTTGTTCTGCTCGAATAAGACGTAGTGTTTTATTACGTTGGGCAACTTCAACTTCACGGGCTGAAGCCACTTGTTCTAAAGCCACCTCAGTTTGGGCCCTAGCTTGCTCTTTACTCTCATTGGCTTTTAATACCAGTACCAATTTCTCCGTCACCACTAGCTCTCGATCATGCTCTTCAAGCTGTAACATCTTACGTTTTTCAATTTCTCGAGTTTGAGTCCTCTCTTCATTCTCAATACGAGCAGTCTCAATACTGCGTTGCTGCTCAATTTTTAGCTTTTTGACAATCTCTTGCGCTTTTAGCTGTGCTTGTTCCGACTCACGATACCGTTCAGACTCCTCTTTCATGACATCAGCTTTTTGCTGTGCACGACGCTTAGCAATTTCTTCTTCTTGAGCAAGGCGAGAGAATTCATGTTCGCGGTCAATTTCTAAACCACGAATGTCCGCTTCTAAGTTCTTTTGTTTAATTTCAATTTCTGTTTGACGTTCAATTTCATTACGCAATTTCTTGCGTTCTTCTACTTGTAAGGTCAACTCATGTTCCCGTAACGAACGTTCTACCTCGATGGTATCTTGTTGAGAAATACGAGCTTTTTCTATTTCTTCGGTAGATTTAATACGTACAGCTTCTGCCATTTGTTCTTGAACAGCTTGTTCTGTAGCGATTTCTGTTTGCTCTTTGGCTTTCTGTTTCGCAATTTCACGTTCCTGCTTTAAACGAGCAAACTCACGTTGCTTATCGATTTCAAGAGCCTTTTGTTCCGTTTCCAAATTCTTACTACGAATTTTGATAGCGGTATCTTGCTCGATATCGTTGCGTTTCTTTTTACGTGTTTCTATTTGCTCTGTTAACTGAGTTAGGCCTTCAGCGTCAAACACGTTAGAGGGGTTAAAGACATCTAAACTGGCTTGATCAAGACTTGTTAGAGACACAGCTTCAAGAACTAAGCCTGTTTCACTTAATGATTCTGCCACTAATGTTTTCACCGACTTAATATAGTCGCCCCGGTTTTCTTGCATTTCTTCCATGGTCATCTTCGCAGCGACAATACCCAGTGCATCCACAAATCGTCCTTGAACAAGTTCTCTTAGGCTATCTGGCTCAAGGGTTCTTTGACCCAGGGAGCCTGCAGCTATAGCCACAGAAGCAGGATTAGGGCTAACACGTACATAAAATTCTGCAACTATTTCAACACGCATACGATTTTGCGTAATAAACGATTTGTCCCCACCGCGTTTCACCTCTATTCGCAGGGTCCTCATACCCACTGTGGTGATGTTGTGAATGATAGGTAATACAAAAGCGCCCCCATTTAGAACCACTTTCTCGCCCCCTAGGCCAGTCCTCACAAAAGACACTTCTTTTGAAGAACGTCGGTAAAGCCAATGCAGCAGGTAAACTGCGATGGCTATGGCTAATGCTGTGAGTATGATGACTGCAATAATATCTGCACCGGTCATTTCTTATTCTCCTTATTCTGGTAGAAATAGTTAAAGTTTGTTCGAATTCGGACTTTTTTGTTCAGCACCAACTGCCGCTAAATAGACTACAAAGCCAAAAATAATTTTGTTCAAAAAGTCACTCAAGTTATAGATGATATTGAGACTGTTAACGTCTACACCACCACCTAGGTGTTCGATAAAGTATCCAAGTGGGTAGATAGCCCAGCCAATGGTGACAATAAGCCGCAGCCCATTAAACGCAAAATGTACGGCTTGATCGTCACATGCTGCATTTGCCTTACCTGCTTCACCCATATAGAGTTCGCCCAAAATATATAGCCAGCCCACAATGCCAATAATGAACCCTAGAGCCTCGCTCATATAACCAGCTGCGCCTAAAAACTCCCCAATGACCATGACTAAAGAGCCAATGAGCAGGCGCCAAAATAAGGCAGAAGAGACCTTTGTAGTTGCGCTAAGAATCAAATAGAAGAGTACTAGTTGGATACTATGAGTCAGTACCCAATCGACATATCGCAAAATTATCGGTGCAGTTCCCGTGTTAATCCACATGGATTTAGCGTAGTGATAAAAAACAGCTGAAATAAGCATCATTACGCCTACTAGCGCAATACTTGGTTGCCAATGACGTTGCATACGATTTTTTTCTAGAAAGAAAAATACCGCTGCGCCTATCATCGCCATAGATAGAAGCCAAAATGTGCCCCCTACAACGTCGGTCGGTAATAGCATGTTATTCATTGAAACCCTCTACATTTAGTCATTATTATTAGTTGTTATTAGCAATTTAGTTAGTCGAGATGATGACCAATTGCACGGTAAGCCTTTGTTATATTTGAGTTCGAATGTGTGGCGACCGTGCATAAAGCGCTACCATCGGCAAAATTAACAAACCAAAAACAAACTGTTGGCCTTCGTAACTCAAACCTATGCCCACCAAAAAAGAAGTCAGCACTTGCAACACCAAGACGCCAATTACCGTAAAGCCATAGCCACCCCAGCCACCCAGTAGAGAAGTTCCACCCACCACTACAGCAGCCAAAGTCATAAATAGATACTGATCACCCACACCAATAAAACCACCACCACTCCAGCCCAATAGTAATGACCCGGTAAGGGCAGAAAACAGACCACTTATGGTGTAAACACCAATCCAGTAGGCCCGCTCTGAAATCAATAAGCGGGCAGACGCAGTTCGCCCTCCACCCAGAGCATAAAGGCTTCGACCCCATGTGGTATGGCGCAGTCCGAGGGTTAATCCGATGGCTAATAAAATCCAAATAAGAATGACTGGAGGAATTTGTATACCTGCAATACTACCGTTGGTCGCGGCGATGTTTGATAACCACTGAGGCACTACGCCAAAAACGTTACCACCAAAAGACGACCCTATGGTGGTAAGGATTTGCGTACCCCCCGAAACTGCAAAACCAACACCAAGGGTAAGTATCAAAGCTTGGCCCTGCAGCCGGAAACTGAGCACTCCGTTGATAAAACCAATGGCAGATCCAGCCAATAAAATGGTGATTACACAAATCCACGGCGGTAGCCCTAGGTTGAACAAGTACATCAAACCAATATTGGAAGAACCAATGACAAAGGGAATTGATAAATCTAAGCCACCCAATAAAGCTACTAAAGTTTGGCCAATACAGGCCAAACCCAGGAACGCGGCAAACAGAAGCATAGATTTCAAATTGAGGGTGGACAGGAAGCCTTCGACAACTAAAGTGCCAATAATAAATAGGCCAATCAATACAGTGGTGCCCATTAAACCACTCTTGTTATTTTTAACATTTTTATTGATCAGTACTGTAATCGCCAATAACAGCAGCAATATGACAACCGCTAAAATATTTCTCCACTGTAAGAAGCCATCGATTGCAAAGGCTACGGCCATAAACAGAACGATCATTAAGATAACCGCAATGAGCAACGCCTTGTTATTGTTAATCAGCGAACCAATATAGCTATCACCAGACTCTTGGCCACTTAAGTCACTAGGTTTAGAAGCGTCTAAGTGGGCCTCTCCGGCTACAGATTTAACCTCTGTATTGATGACCGGTGTTGGCTGCCATGTCCAGCGCACGGTAAGGTGATGCCAACCCCAAAGAATAACAGCAAAGATAGCTATTGAATAAAGCATTACATGCTGTGTGGGAACATCTTCGAGTGAGCCCATGATGGCACTGATGGCAGCTACAACAGCTGCCAACAAAAAACCTAGCCACTTCAATAATATAAATGCTGATCTATGCATGATGATTACTCTCTAACTCCATTGGTCCTATCATCCTCTGTCATTGCCCCACTGCCGGATAGCATCATCTTTGTGTTCACCAATCATGTAGGTAGAAATGATGTGCATCACATTGGGTGCTGAAAGGATCGCTATGCCAACCACCAAAGCAATTTTCCATAGGTCCACACCACTGGAGTAGAACAAACCACCCCACATAAGAGTGCCCCAAACTGGCACATACCAATACCGCCAAAACCGTTTAAAACTTACACCACCCATAGCGAGGCGCATGACAATATGGGCCAATACGATAATGATGGCGCCATAGGCAAATTGTGCAAATACAGCAACTGAAGAACCCCCATCCATGATCCGAGCCGGTTCCGCGTAAACCACCTGAGGAAAAGCTATGGAGTCCAGCGCCGTGCCTAATATGGGCTCGCCATAAACACCAATATTGAGATCGGATCCACTTTGTGACGAAGCAAAGAAGTACACTGCAATTAGTGCCAATATGGCGCACACGCCAATAAATAAATTAGTCACATTGTGAACTTTGGTTTGCA
>Ga0307994_1001888_pt1 | contig 12099 bp, 13 predicted proteins | sample EllFjometagen261_FD_203171 | JGI IMG/M metagenome (GOLD analysis project Ga0307994, IMG submission 203171) | Marine microbial communities from Ellis Fjord, Antarctic Ocean - #261 | ecosystem: Environmental > Aquatic > Marine > Unclassified | place: Southern Ocean | collected 2014-11-02
TGATACGCAACATCCCGCCGAGGAGAATAAAAATAATACCCACGTGCAACCCAGATACGGCTAGCACATGTATGGTTCCAGTTTTGGAAAATGCCTTGAGCCAGTCATCGTCTAAATCCTCTTTGTAACCAAAAACAATTGCTTGAGCCACCCCTTTTACTTGTTCATTTAAGAAGTATTGGTCAAAAAGATTTCTAAGACTCGCTTGCCATCTATAGCTCAACGCAAATAAAGGATTGGTGTGATTAGTTTGTAAATTTTCCCAATCTCCTACTTTGAAGTATCCCTGCTGATAGATGTTCTTATTTTCATAGTACTTTTTAAAATCAAATTGGTACGGATTTACACTTGACCTTACATCTAAGAAGTTATTATTTACTAAGATATAATCTCCATACTTCAGCAATCGACTAATACTGTCAATTTCAAAATACGCTTGTGCAACTCCTTGTATAGATTCGCCAGCACCTTTCGAGTCATAAGCCGTGACCAGTGATAACTCACAACCTATAGATTTTGGTTTCGTCTCGGGGTTATTTACCACCCTAGCTAGTACTACGGTGCTTTGTCTATCTGTATGTGAAAAATGATTGTCAAAATTAATATCTCGATAGAGGTGTGTGATAATAATGCCTGATAAGAAAACTAGACAAATAGCTAGGTAGGCAGCAACGTTAAGTAAACGTAGGTTGACCCTTTTTCTGAGGGTGAAATGTGAAAACACCAAGCAACCTAAAATGGCTGCAGCAAAACCAATAACTAAAGAGAAATACCCTGAAAACGAGGAAGCGAAATGAATTCCTAAAGCATAGGGAATTAGAAACCTAAGTAAAGGTATATGCCTCCATATATACATTATACATGCTTACGATACATCAATACTTTAAGCTCATCTTTGAGTTCTTCATTATCCCAGTGCAGCCTTCCCTTGTACTCGTGGTATATTTCAAAGGCTTCTTCTCTATGTTCGGCAGCATCCAGTTTTGCCATAAACTCATTATACTCACTTGCCTCCCCATCAAAAAACACACTCTGAAACTCAAAACGCTTAGCCACAGATATAGCCTTAGGTATACTAACTATAGGCTTGCTGCTAAATTTTTCGAAGAGTGAGAGCATCTCGTCTTCCGCTATATGCTTTGTACTTTTCTTTTGGCTTACTACCTCTTTCTTCTCTTCTTTAGGAGGCTCTATAGTAGTTTCTTTTATTGGCTCAGATACTTCTTCTGTTTTTACTGCTTCCGCTACATGCTGTCGTACCGGCTTGGTTTGTATAGCAGCGGCGGGAATCTCCTCTTGCTTTTGGGCTGCAATTTTTGGGGTCTGAGACTTTATCTTGCCTTGTAGAGCGAGCATGTTTACTTGGTCATATAAATCTATACACTGTTTACGCAAGACGTCTATATCTAGCTGCGACAGTCTCTCTGTATGCAGGCTCAGCCTACTGTTATGTATACTCAATAATCCAAGTAATTCGTCTATTCTCTGATGAATGCTATCTCTACTCATAATAATCCTACGAATAAAATCAATAAATATTACTTTCGGCAGCTATTATCAACACACCATGTTCATAGAACCCAAAAATAGTAAAGGATGGCTAGAGGTAGTTTGTGGCTCCATGTTTTCTGGTAAGACAGAAGAACTGATACGCAGAGTCAAGCGTGCCAGGATAGCTAAGCAATCTGTCAGAATCTTTAAACCTAAAATGGAAACTCGCTATGACAAGGTGAAAGTGGTGTCACACGACGATAATTACTTAGACTCATTTCCTGTAGACTCTGCAAGTGAAATATTAGACTGGATAGACGGAATAGATGTAGTAGGAATAGATGAGGCCCAGTTTTTTGATGATGGATTACCCGAAGTATGCAACACACTAGCTAATGCAGGTAAGCGTGTCGTGATAGCTGGACTAGATATGGACTACCTCGCTAAACCATTTGGGGTAATGCCAAATCTAATGGCAATGGCAGAATATGTAACCAAAGTACACGCTATATGTATGCAGTGTGGCTCTGAGGCTCAGTACTCCTATCGATTCTCTAAAAAAGGAGGAAGAGTGCAACTGGGAGAAAAAGACCAATACGAACCTAGATGTAGAGCTTGTTTCCTTAAAACCTCGTGATCATCGTTGTTTTTATCTTGATATAGCTCGCTATATCTGCACTAAAACCTCTCGCCTACAAGGTTTTATGAAAATCTGCATCTCAAAAGAATAGTCGAAATCAGGTTTAAAGGAATGGCAACGCAAACAGCGAGTAGACGTAGATAAAGTCTCCCCAAAAACGATACAGGTCATTCGTTTTAAACCTCTCAGAGAAGAGTGCAATGACAAGTAAGGTGATTTGCATAAGTAAAAAAATAGAAAAACTTCCAAGTGCCATTTTTTCATTGACCACATCCCAAATTCCAAGGCTAGTGCTTACTAATAAACACAAGTAAATAATTATCTTTAAGGTTTTATCGCTATATAAACCAGCTATAGATAGTGTCTTCGATCTTTTATCTGCTTCTCGATCAAAGTATGAGAAGAGTATAATATTGCCTAGATTGATAAATAAAAATATCCAGAACGGGACAATGTTCTGAGACGCATTTGTCATTCCATCTCCAATAGTAGCAGATGCGGCTAACCCAATACTTACCACGAATGCTATGAAAACCTCCTTCAAAAATAATAGCCTTTTGACTCTATGAGGAACAAGATAGTTTATAACAAAGTGGAATAAGGTAAGAGCCGCAAGTAAAGCTATAAAACTATAGTACCCTGCTGGAACCCAATAACTCAGGGCCATTAGAATAAGAGCCACTACAATTAATAGTCGCTTGATATGCATACGATGGTCAAAGTGTACTCTATGTCTTATTGTGACTGCTGCGTCTCTAAGTTGTATCCCGTCTAGCAGGTGGTCTAGAGTATAAATAAACCACACTCCCAAGGCTAGCCCTAGAGCTATGATGTAATTAGGAGATGAGCTAAATATTTTACAAAAGAAAAGATATGTGCTAAAGGAGCCTAACGCTACCCAAATACTATATGTATTGACAAATCGAATGAACTGTGAATATGGAGAAACAGATTCCATAGTTCGTGTTGTAAGCTTTATTCTACAGCGGTAACCTGCTGTACTTCTGGAAGCATTTTTTTGATAGTCTCTTCTAGTCCAGCTTTCATGGTAAGGTGGCTAATGTCGCACGTACTACACGCACCTAAGAGTTTTAGTTTTACCACTTTATCTTGATACGAAACTAGCTCTACATCTCCTCCATCTTTTCTCAAAAATGGTCTCATAGATTCTAAGGCTTCTTCTATTATGGTTTCTGATGCAGTCATTGTTTCGTTGTTCAAATTTACCTCTTTTTATCTATTAGCAGCCAAGACAGATAGCTTTTGCACTATTTTACCCACTATAGGAAGATAACTAGCTTCCATGTTTTCAAAAGACTTATCTTCTTTTATGGGTATCTCACCTAGCAGATCTAGTTGCCACTCGTCACACAGTGCCTGACCTCCATCTTTGCCAAAGAGAAAGTACTTCTGTCCTTCCGCATCTGGCTGAAAGTAACTCATGTTTTCTACCACTCCTAGCACCTCTTGTTTCAAATGTGGGTTGGTAAACATATCTATTGCTTTTCTGGTATCTGCTACTGCTACGTCTTCTGGTGTGGTCACCATTACCACTCCGCTTAGAGGGATATGTTGAATTATACTCAGATGAGCATCTCCTGTACCTGGTGGTAAGTCTACAAAAAGGTAGTCTAACTCTCCCCATTTTACATCCGTACAAAACTGAGTTATAGCCTTGCTTAGCATAGGACCACGCCATACTAGAGCCTGCTTGCTCTCTACTAAATAACCAATACTCATAGTTTTGATGCCGTCCTTCTCTATGGGAAGCATGAGATTACCCTCCATTGCTGGTTTTTCGTTTTGAGTGCCTAGCAAGGTAGGGACTGACGGTCCATGTATGTCCGCATCTAGCAGACCCACTTTAGCACCCACTTTACTTAAAGTTCTAGCTAGGTTTAGAGCCACGGTACTTTTACCTACTCCACCTTTGCCAGAGGCTACTGCTACTATGTTTTTTATAGAAGACAATACAGTCTCATTATCTCTACTTACTTGCACATTGCTTGTGATATTGATATCTACCTCTGCAGTCTTACTTACCATAGTACTTATAGCAGTCCTACATGCATTAGCTATGCTATCTTTCATAGGGCACGCAGGCGTGGTGAGCACTAGGTCAAAAGATATCTTATTGCCCTCTATAGCTAGGGACTGAATCATATTAAGAGTTACCAAATCTTTAAGCAAATCTGGATCATCTACATAGCTGAGAGCTTTTAAAACTTCTTCTTTATTTATCATGAAATATTTCTTAGAAATGGAAACATCCTTTTATTCATCTTCATCACAAACCACTTTACGAACTTATGCTCGCCCAATAGGCTACCTATGACAAAAAGAAAAATTTGATATATGAAGTAGACCATAACTACAGTGAGCATAAGCTGCCACCAAGATAATTCACTGTATGTAGACTTATCAAACAGTGCTATTGTTATTGGTTTTCTAACAAACGTAATAGAAGTGCCCGTAATGGCAAAAATTACAAATATCCAAGTCATGCGAGTATTACTCTCTACTCCCCACTTTGTTTTCCATTTTTCCCACACAGATTTCATTCCTTTTGCAAAGCTATTTTTATATATAAACTTCTGTACATACAATAATGTTTTTAAGCGGTCCGTTCTGCTTTTACCAAAAACTAAAAATACAATGAAATATAAATTGTCTATCGCTCTAACTCTTGTTGCTACCATTTCAATATTCTTCGGTTACTCTTACATCAAAAAAAACTACATAATAAGTAGAGGAGGACTGCTTAAATACGAAAGAGCAGAAATCTACATACAAGCTGGCCACGAAGGCAGAACTAAGGGTTCTACTGGCACATCGAGTAAGTTTGGCAACGAAATAGATTGGACACCTATAGTAGCAGACGAAGCAACCAGAATACTGCGTGAAGCTGGCATATCTGTAATACGTACTAATGCCGACCACAGAAAATATAGTGTAGTAGACTTAGCACTCTCCATTCACTTCGATGGATGTGCCAAAACCTGTGCTACCGGAGCATCTATAGGTTATGACGATCCTACAGACAAGCCTGCCGCAGAAGAATGGAAAGCCTTTTATTCCAGCTATTTTAAGCATAAGTGGCATGAAGATAATTTTACAAAGAATTTGAGGTACTACTATAATTATAAGTACACCATAACACGGGACGCAGAGCTAGTTTTAGAACTAGGAGATCTCACCTGCCCCACGCAAGCCAAATGGATGAAAAAAAACCTAAAAAACCTTGGACATGTAGTTGCTTATTTTGCTGCTAAACGCATAGGAAAGGAACATTTGATTTCAAAACCATACACTAGTTGAAAAACTGGCCATACTCAAATTGTAAACGCAACCCCTGGTTTAACTAATACTCAATATGATTTCAAAACTCATATTCTTCCAAAATAAAGAAGGGGAAGCAAATGCTCCCCCTTCTTTTAAACTTAGCTTTTAGTTTTTGGTATTTCTAGTACACTAGTTTAAAGTCTACTCTACGGTTAAGTGCTCTACCTTCTGCAGAACCATTATCTGCTACTGGTTTAGTCTCACCATATCCTATTGCAGTCATTCTGCTTTCTATTACTCCTTTAGAAGCTAGATACATTTTTACAGCATCAGCTCTCTTCTGAGAAAGAGTCATATTAGCAGCATCTGCTCCTTGACTATCTGTGTGACCTTCTATCATAACTTTCGCCTCCTTGTACTCATTCATAATAGTTGCAAGTTGATCTAGGTTTGGAAAAGACTCCGCTTTTATAATGTCTTTACCACTTTCGAAGTAAATTCCTTTTGCAGCTAATCTTATTTGTTCTTGCACCTCTTCTTTTATCTCTGGGCAACCCTTATTGGTAGCTAGACCTGGAGTAGCTGGACAAACATCTAAGTGATCAAAAACACCGTCACCATCACTGTCTGGACAACCTTCACCTTCTTTAGTCCCTGGCTTTAATGGGCATTTATCTTCAGAATCTTGTATGCCATCTTTGTCGCTATCTGGACAACCAGCAAACTCTTTAAGACCCGGCACCTCTGGACACTTATCATCCGCATCTGCTATACCGTCTTTATCTTTATCGTCTTTAGGGCAGCCATCGTTATCCTTATCTCCTGCAGAGAATGGGCATTTATCTAAATGATCATATAGTCCGTCACCGTCACTATCTGGGCATCCTTCGCCTTCTTTGCTTCCTGCTTTCTTAGGGCATTTATCTTCAGAATCTATTATACCGTCGCCATCTGTGTCTGGGCAACCATTAAATTCTATAGTACCTGAAATTTTAGGACACTTATCTTCTTCATTTACTATACCATCTTTGTCATCATCATAAGGACAACCAACAGTATCTACCTCATAACCTTCTGGAGTATTAGGACAGATATCAAAATTGTCGCTGATACCATCATTATCGCTATCCTTTATAGTATAACCAGAATTTCCATTGCCACCAAAGTTAAATACTAATCCTATGTTATGGTAAGCATACACATCGTGTAATGGTTTGTTACCTTCTTGAGCACTATTAAGTCTAGCACCTGCAATAGTGTAAGGTGATGCATCATAATTGTCATCAAAAGCATAATTAAACTGCTCGCTAATATTTAAGTCAAACGACTCACTTAATTTAATTTTAACACCTAAACCTGCATTCCATTGAGAAGATATCCAAGTTCTACTTTGGGTATAGCCTTCTGGCACAGAGCCTGGGGTAAATTTAGAGATAGACTGCATAGCACCCCATCCTGCACGCAGGTATGGTTTAAATCTTGCATCTTCTTTTATGATAGATCCATTATTAAGTTTAAAAGTAACGCCTAGCATCACTTCTGTGATTCTAGCTCTAAAACCTTGTCTATACATCTCTGCTCTCGTAGTATCATACGACTGCTTATAGAAACCTAAGTCTCCTACAGAACCGTACACGTTAAAATCAAAAGACTTATTAAGGTACATTCCGAAGGCACCTCCTACTGCTTGATAGTCTGGACTTGCCTTAAAATAAAGGGCAGAGCCTAGGTCGCCATGGTATTCTCTAATACCGCCGTTCACCTCTAAACCAAACTTCTTATTGTAAGATTGCCCGTAAGCACTTAGGGTGAAGAGAGTAAATGAAATGAGTAAAGTTAGTAAGTTTTTATTCATAATTGATTGTTCCTTTTTTCTATTCGAGTAAGCAATATTACACTAATTTGACAAATCACAAAAATATTTTAAGCTATTAACTCCAAACTTTTGTGCCTTCTGAGCAATTTTTGCAAATATCTAGGTTACTTCTGCTCTTAAGGATTAGTCTTCTAAAGCGATTATACTCTTCGCCCTGCCATATAGAACGAAATGTCATTTTTTCAATTTCCCCTAGTCTGTAAGTGGCATCTTTGTCAAAACAGCACGGGACCACCTTCCCATCCCATGTAATTACGCACCCTTGCCACATACGCCAGCAGTGACTCAAAAGCCCATTTTTAATCTTGAATTTTAGTCCGTCTTTTTCGTACCGAGCATACTTCGGGTTCTTTGGCAATAAATCGCTCCCGGCTTCAAAATTATATATCTGAGCAGTCTTAAGTGCTAGATGATCTACTCCCACTTCTTTGGCTAGTTGCTGTATCTCTTCTATCTCTCCTTCGTTATGCCCAAAAACAATGAATTGCCAAATAATAAAGGGCGTTTTACTTCCTGTCGCTTTCTTCCATTGTACCATTTTCTTGGTGCCTTCTACCACCTTCTCCAGGCTGCCACCTATTCTGTACTTGCCATAGCTTTCTTGCTTCGCACCATCTATAGATATGATCAGTCTGCTCAGTCCACTTTCTATTGTTTTCTTACAATTGGCCTCTGTGAGATAATGTGCGTTGGTACTGGTAGCCGTATAGATGTTATGCTTACTAGCGTAGCTCACCATTTCTGTAAAATCCTTATTGAGGTATGGCTCTCCTTGAAAGTAGTATGTGATGTACGTTAATTCCTTGTGCAATTGGTCTATCACCGTTTTATTAAGCTCTGGTTCTAGCATGCCTATGGGGCGACTAAATGCTCTAAGGCCACTGGGACACTCTGGGCAGCGTAGATTACAACTAGTAGTAGGCTCTAGAGAGATAGAAATAGGTTGCCCTTTATGGTAATTATTTTTGGTAATTTTACTAATATGATATGAGATAAAAATCTTAGACGCATTCAATAGCCTCCTACCTGTAAGAGTTTTGAAGTACATAAGTCCATCTATTAGTTGGGCTTTTTTAGACATCAGGATAGCTCCGTTCTTTTAATGAAAAAGTATGCACCAAACACGAGTAAAAGCATGATGTACCATGCGTTAAAAATCCAGCCTAGAATGCCTCCCCCCATGGCATAGAAACCAGCAATAACTGTAAAAAACCCTCCGGCAAAATACAAGTGAAGACCAATGCCTTTTTTCATTCGTAAAAAAACCACGCCTACTAGCATAACCAAGCACCCAATTATTCTATAGAGACTCAGCTGCTTAAAACTTTGAACGTTTAGACTCTGATCTATGTCGTTTTTGTAAGATTCTATGGCACTTATAGTAAGATCGTCATGCTTAAAATCGTCTTGCCTGTTTTCTAACTCTTTTAAAATGCCTTCTTTTATGATGGTCGCTTCTTCTGGTTGACTATACGTACCGACGTTAGTAACTACATTAAATCCCAATAAGAAAGTAAGCACCAGCCCTATAATTTTATGTGTATTTATCCGTTTCATGCTAGGTGCAAAGTAAGTAAAAAATAGCCCTAGGAAACCTCAGGCAGAGCCCCGGGGAATTCTTTTGATTACAGAATTAGATTACTCTTACCGTGGGTCTACCGTTTCTTGATTAAAATTCGATAGTGCTTTTTGTATCATCGTGGTAGTCTATACCACAGATAAGGAAAAGGTAAATAAAACGCTAGGTTTTCAAACTCAAGATCAAATGTCAAACCCGATAGCTATCGGGTCAAGTTCATTTTTTTAAAACACTAAGGCACTAAGGTTTACAACATGCCTGCCGCAGGCACGGCATGGATAATATTAATTGGAAATAAACCTTACTTTTTCTTAGTGACTTAGTGTTAAATTTTTGTAAAATACGCTCAGAGGCTTGTTCCTACACCACACGCCAACAATCATGAAAATGATCGCTCACCATACCCACAGCTTCCATATACGCCATACACGTAGTGCTTCCTACAAATTTGAAGCCTTCTTCTTTTAATGATTTGCTCATAGCATCGCTCTGTGGCGTGGTGGTTTGTACGTCTGCCCCAGATTTTACTTTTATTTCTAGGGTTTTATAGTCCGTGAACTGCCAGATATACTTATCAAAACTACCGTACTCTGCTTTCAGTCTTAGGTATTGTTTAGCATTGTTAATGGTGGCTTCTATCTTACCTCGGTGGCGAATAATCCCAGGGTTACTCAGTAAGACTTCTATCTCATTCTCTCCATATCCCGCGATACGCTTCGCATCAAAATTATCAAATGCGAGGCGGAATCCTTCTCGTTTTTTGAGGATGGTATGCCAGCTGAGTCCCGCTTGGAAGGTTTCTAATATCAAGGTTTCGAACAAGATAGCATCCTCGTGCATAGGCACGCCCCATTCCTCGTCATGGTATTTTACGTAGAGTTCATCTTTGAGACACCATTCGCATCTTTTTTTGCCGTCTTGTGGGTCGTAGGTTACTTTTGACATATCGCTAATGTTAGAAACAAATAACGGTATAGATTTCACCACAAACAATGAAATACCCATGAGTGAGGTGGTAGCTCAGATGGAGAAGGAGATATACAGTAGTGGTGTGCCTCTAGAACATTACACCAAGACTACCAGCACTAATCCACAAGATTTAATAGCAGAACTTGCCACATTCATCAAGCTAATAGACAGCGGCACGCAAGTACAAAACCTCTTTTACCGCGTAGACATAAATCCTGCTAAAAAAGACGATAAACTCCCTTACTACGATGCTCTAGCCACCCTAGCCTGGAATCGTGTTTTTCAGAAGGTTTGGTTTAGGAAAAGTTTTAAAACTGGAAATAAATAAACGGCTGTATGTCTGCACTTGTGGCTTGATAAATACCAAAAATAACTGCCACAAAAATTAAGACTTTCACATACATAGGTGCTTCGGTAAACCACCATTGCACTCTGTTTTTCAGATTACTAGGAAGCAGATGCACTACATAGCCAATAAGCATAAGTGCAAAAACTCGCCAATATGCCGCCACTCTAGATGCTACTCCTGCCAGATCAAAATCAGTAAAAATATTAGACAACATTTGACCAACGGTGGCCATATCTGCAGCTCTAAAATACATCCAACAGAAGGCAACGAAATGAAAAGTTACCAAGACTCCTATATACTTACCATATTTACCCAAGTCTACACGTGCGTATTTTTGCCATGCTTTGTGTACCATCAATGCAACGCCGTGAAGTGCTCCCCATATTATAAATTTGAGTGCTGCTCCGTGCCATAAACCGCCTATTAACATCGTAATAAATAGATTGAAGTACGTGCGTATTTTATTCTTTCTATTACCGCCTAGGGAGATATAGAGGTAGTCTCTGAGCCACGTAGATAATGATATGTGCCATCTTCGCCAAAAATCCGTAATGTTTTGAGCTTTGTAAGGACTATTGAAGTTGATAGGCAGCTTAAAACCAAGCAAAGCAGCTAAGCCAATTGCTATATCCGAGTAGCCCGAAAAGTCACAGTAGATTTGAATACTATATCCGTAAACAGCCATTAAATTCATAAAACCACTATACATCTCAGGAGTTTCGAAAACGCGGTCTACAAAGTTTATGCTTATGTAATCACTTATTACTACTTTTTTGAAGAGCCCACCCATTATCAAAAATATAGCAGTACCAAAACCACTACTGCTGAGGTAGTATGGCCTTTTTATCTGTGGCAAAAACTCAGACGCTCTCACTATAGGGCCAGCTACTAGCTGCGGAAAAAAGGATACGAAAAATGCGAAGTCAAATATATTACCACAAGGCTTTATCTTACCTCTGTACACGTCTATACTATAACTCAAGGTCTGAAAAGTATAGAATGAAATACCTACAGGCAGTATTATATCATGTATATCGAAACTAGCCCCAAAAGTACCATTGGCAAAAGCGGCTAATAGATTGACTGCTTGTAGCTCCGTGCCCAGCAGATTATTGATAGTATCTACAAAGAAATAGGAGTACTTAAAAAATGCCAAAAGACCAATATTAGATACTATGCTTAGCGTCAGGTATAGCTTCTTTTCCCATTTTTCTTTGGCCACATAGATGCCCATTCCGCATCCATAATCTACCAAAGTGCTGAGTAAAAGCAGCACAAAATAGAGGCCGCTGCATTTGTAATAAAAGAAAAGACTAAAAACTAGCAGGTACAGATTTCTAACTCTAACCTTTTTATGTACCAGGCTAAACCCTGCAAACATGAGGGTAAATAAAAACAGGAATAGGTACTGATTAAAAAGCAAAGGAGACTTATCCGAATAGCTAAATATTTGATCCAGACTAAACATCCTATTGTTCTTGATAGTGATGCATTATGGCGTCATAGAGCATATCTCCTTGCTTCTGATACCCCTCTGGTGTAAAATGGATCAAGTCTCCTCTGGCCCAGCCTTTGTCTCGCCATGTCACTATGGAGTTTGTACCTCCCATTATAGCATTCAAATCCCAAAGAGCGACGTTTTTTTCATCACATAGCTCATACATCGCATCTATTAAAATTTTTAAATTTTTATTTGAATATCTACGTAAGTAGTAGTGATCTGGAGGTGTAGTGAGTAATATAGGAAGGTCAGGATTTGCAGTGCGAATCCTATCAATAATAGCAGCATATCTTTCTTTTGCACACCTAGCACAAAAACTAGAAGTAGGCATATACGTATCATTGGTACCAAAACTCAGAATCACTAGATCTGCATTAATATCGTGTATTTGATTCTCAAAACCTGAACTCTT
>Ga0307994_1001889_pt1 | contig 12095 bp, 12 predicted proteins | sample EllFjometagen261_FD_203171 | JGI IMG/M metagenome (GOLD analysis project Ga0307994, IMG submission 203171) | Marine microbial communities from Ellis Fjord, Antarctic Ocean - #261 | ecosystem: Environmental > Aquatic > Marine > Unclassified | place: Southern Ocean | collected 2014-11-02
TTTACGATGTGACGGTTGAGGGCATTAGTATGCTTTTAAGCTACCGCACGACGTACCTTTCTGAATTTGGTAAATACGGTGTCGATAGCGTCATTAGCTCGATGAAAGAGAAGAATGAAGCATTTCATAACCAATCAGAAGAGATGGCTGTTAGTGGCAAAATCTAATGTTGTTTTAGAGTGGCGTGAAGACGGGACTCTAATCCTACCTGAAACGGTCAATGTCGTGACTGTTCCCGATATTTTAAAGCAGGTTAAGCAGTCTGCTAAGGTGTGTTCGGTCGTCGATTTTTCAAAGGTTAAACAGGCTGACAGTGTTGCGCTTGCCATGTTGTTAAATTGGCAGGCCAACTCAGGGCAGTCGATTGACGTTCGTAACTTGCCAGAGGTGCTGCTTACACTTGTTGAACTCTATGACTTGGGTGACGTGCTTCATTCGAAATAACACAGTCGTGTAGTTTGTTAATGCTAAGCGAGCCACTCAGTATTTTGTAGCAATATCGCCGATTGGTTACGCTCTCTTTTTTGAATTAATATTGAATATAACCATGTTCAACACGTTTTTTGCCTCATTGATTGAGGTTTTGTTTTTTTAAAGGTTTGTTAATGACAGCAGCAGTTAAGTTTGACCAAGTGGTTAAGCATTATGATAATTTTGAGGCGTTAAAAGGCATCTCTTTTGAAGTTGAAGAGGGTTCTTTTTTTGGGTTATTAGGACCTAATGGTGCTGGAAAGTCCACCTTAATCAATGCTATGTCTGGCTTAGTTACACCCACATCGGGTTCGATTCAGGTTCAAGGGTTTGATGTTATTAGTGACTATCGAGAAACACGCCGTCGTTTGGGCTTGGTGCCTCAAGAGCTTATTTCGGATCCATTTTTCTCGATTCGTGAACTCTTAGAGTTGCAGTCAGGGTATTACGGTATTCGAGGTAAAGAACAGAAACAGTGGATAGATGAACTGTTAGAACGTTTAGCACTAACCGATAAAATGAACGCGATTACCAACCAACTTTCTGGCGGTATGAAGCGTCGTGTATTAATTGCGATGGCATTGGTGCATAAGCCGAGAGTATTGGTCTTAGATGAGCCGACGGCCGGTGTGGATGTGGATTTGCGTCATACCTTGTGGGAGTTTACTAAAGAACTCCATCAAAAAGGCCACACCATTATTTTAACCACACATTATTTGGAAGAAGCCGAAGCTCTTTGCGAAAAAGTGGCCATTATGCAAGAGGGTGAAGTTAAGGCCTTAGATCGCACTTCAACCTTACTTGCAACGCATCCCTTTCGTTATATTCGGGTTTCTTTAGAGGAAAAAAATGCCGTTCTTAATCCTGCTTTGGCATCCCGTTTAGTCGAGCATGATGGAAATGGCCATCTTTTTAAGATGGAAAATACCTTAAGTATGTCTGATATGTTGGGCATGATTCATCAAAGCGGTTTACATATTAAAGACGTCAGTAGTCGTGATGCAACACTCGAAGAAGTGTTTATGAACTTAACGGGAGCGAAATCATAATGGCTTTTAATATGGCAGGCTGTTGGGCGCTTTTTATTAAAGAGGTTAAGCGATTTTACTCTGTGGTTGTGCAAACCGTTTTCGCGCCAATTGTCTCTACATTACTTTATTTACTGGTGTTTGGTCATGTGATTGATACCCAGTTAGAGGTGTTTACGGGCATAGATTACAGCCAGTTTTTAATTCCTGGTTTGGTGATGATGGCGATTTTACAAAATGCCTTTTCAAATACCTCATCGAGTTTGATTCAGTCTAAAATGCACGGTAACTTAACCTTCGTATTGTTGAGTCCTATTTCACCTTTTGAACTCTATGTGGCATTTATCGCCGCCTCGGTGGTTCGTGGCTTGGCTGTGGGTCTGGGAATTTTAGTCATTGGTATGGTTGGTTTTAACCTGTCGGTCGAGTCCCCCCTTTGGGTACTGATGTTTGCCGTGTTAAGTGCCGCAATGATGGGTGGATTAGGAATGTTAGCCGGGATATTGTCTGACAAATACGATCAACTTGCCGCTTTTCAAAACTTTATTATTATGCCGTTAACCTTTTTAAGCGGGGTTTTTTACTCTATTCATGCCTTGCCAGAAACCTGGCAGACGGTTTCGCATTTTAACCCGTTCTTTTATATGGTTGACGGATTCCGTTATGGCTTCTTTGAGCAATCTGACGTATCGGTTTATATCAGCTTTATCGTGACCACCGTGTTCTTAGTTATCATCACTGCGATAAATCTGATTTTATTGAACAAAGGCGTTAAAATACGCAAATAAAAATTTTTGGAATAAACAAAATGTCACCTGAAAAAATCAAACAAATGATTGAAGAAGCCCTACCAGGGAGCCAAGTTGAGATGTCGGGTGCCGACTGTAATTTTGCGGTCACCGTTACGAGCGCTGCATTTGAAGGGAAGTCCCCTTTACAGAAGCACCGTATGGTTAATGATGTTTTCAAGGCTCAGTTTGAAAATGGTGAGTTACACGCTTTGTCGATTAAGACAAAAAACGCCTAACCGTTACTAAGTTGGAATATAAAGAAAAGCATGGATAAGTTAGTTGTAGATAATAGCCAGGGACGACTTCACGGAGAAGTGGAGATTTCGGGTTCAAAGAATGCTGCTCTGCCCATTTTGATGGCGTGTTTGTTGGCCGAAACTCCGGTGACGTTGTCTAACGTTCCGCACTTAAAAGATGTAACCACGTCCATTCAAGTGTTGGCTTCAATGGGCGTTCAAGTAATGTTTGATGAACACCTTAATATAGAAATTGATGCCTCTAACATTACTCACAAAGAAGCGGCTTACGAATTGGTTAAAACCATGCGCGCCTCAATTTTGGTATTAGGGCCTTTGTTAGCACGTTTTGGTGAGGCTAAAGTGTCATTGCCTGGTGGCTGTGCAATCGGGTCTCGTCCTGTGAATATGCACATTGAAGGCATGCAGAAAATGGGTGCCAACATTGAGGTTGAGCAGGGCTATATTATTGCTACGGCAGGTCGCTTGCAAGGTGCCGACATTACCATGGAGCCGGTGACAGTAACGGGTACTGAGAACTTACTAATGGCGGCTGTTTTAGCAGAAGGGACAACCTATTTAAGAAATGCGGCACGTGAGCCAGAGGTGGTTGATTTAGCCGATTTCTTAGTCGCTATGGGCGCACGTATTTCAGGCATTGGTACGTCAACACTGGTTGTTGAAGGTGTAAAATCTCTAAAAGGTGTGCCTTATCGAGTAATTCCGGATCGTATTGAAGCCGGCACTTATTTAGCGGCTGCAGTCGTGACTCAAAGTAAAGTAACGGTCACCAAAGCTGATCCAACTCACTTAACAGCCGTTCTTGAAAAGTTTGAAGAGGCTGGCGCTCTGGTAGAGTTTACCGCTGATACGATTACGGTTGATATGCGTGATCGTGAATTAAAACCCGTTAATTTGATTACAGACCCTTATCCTTTGTTCCCAACGGACATGCAGGCTCAGTTCTTAGTGATTAATTCACTGGCCGAGGGTGAGTCTACGATTCAAGAGACCATCTTTGAAAACCGCTTTATGCATGTTTCAGAGTTAATTCGCATGGGTGCCGACATTCGTGTTGAAGGCAATACGGCTTATATTAAGGGTGTTAAAGGTCTTAAAGGTGCGCCAGTTATGGCGACTGACTTGCGCGCGTCGGCTAGTTTAATCTTGGCAGGCCTGGTTGCCGAGGGTGAAACGGTTGTAAACCGTGTTTATCATATTGACCGTGGCTATGAGCTGATTGAAGAAAAATTCCATAAAATTGGTGCACATGTTTACCGCTTAACTGGCTAAAACAGATAAGCAACGTACACGTCATCGATTCTTAAAAAATTTAAAATTTAAAATAAGATTTATAAAATGAAGCAACCATTAACGATTGCCCTATCAAAAGGGCGTATTTATAAAGACACTGTTCCGTTATTAGAGGCGGCGGGTATTTTTCCTCTTGAAGATCCAAGTAAGTGTCGTAAGCTAATTATTCCAACCAATCATGATAATGTTCGCTTACTGATTGTACGCGCAACCGATGCACCTACTTATGTTGCCCACGGTGCAGCGGATATTGGGGTTGCTGGTAAGGACGTATTAATGGAGGCTCCGGCTGATAATTTGTACGAGTTGCTTGATTTGGAAATTGCCAAATGTAGATTGATGGTTGCTGGACCAGAAGTTGAAAAGCCGCATGGTCACCGTTTAAAAATTGCCACTAAGTATCTAAAATCTGCACAAGCTTATTATGCTGAGAAGGGTGAGCAAGTTGATTTAATTAAGCTTTACGGCTCAATGGAAATTGCGCCTTTAATCGATTTAGCGGATCGTATTGTGGATCTGGTTGATACCGGTAATACGCTTAAAGCAAATGGTCTAGTGCCAATGGAGCATATTGCTCACATTAGTTCACGCTTGATTGTGAATCAGCATGCTTACAAAACAAAATATGAACAGATTAGTGAAATTGTAAACAAAATTCAAAAAGTGATAGAGAGTCAAAATGCTTAATATTCGTCGTTTATCTGCTAACCAAGCAGGCTTTAGAAAAGAACTGGATGCGCTATTAGCGTGGGAAACCGTTTCTAATGAATCGGTTAATGACATTGTTAAAGAAGTCGTGAATAACGTTCGCACACAAGGTGATGCTGCGCTTCTTGATTATACTGAGCGTTTTGACCGCATGAAGGTTGAAAAGGGTGCAGATTTAGAAATTCCTAAAGAGGCCCTTTTTGCAGCGTTAGAGCGTATTCCAGCCGACCAGCGCGATGCATTAGAGCTTTCTGCTGAGCGTGTGCGTGCTTATCACAAAAGACAAATTCAAGAATCTTGGAACTATACCGAAGCCGACGGCACTATGTTGGGCCAGCAAGTTACCCCGTTAGACAGGGTTGGTTTGTATGTGCCTGGTGGTAAAGCTGCTTATCCTTCGTCTGTTATTATGAATGCTGTTCCTGCAAAGGTTGCTGGTGTTGAAACTCTAATTATGGTCGTGCCAACACCAGATGGCGAAGTGAATGACATGGTTTTGGCTGCTGCCGCAATTTGTGATGTGGATGCGGTATTTACATTGGGTGGTGCGCAAGCTGTAGCGGCATTAGCTTATGGAACAGAAACGGTTCCGGCTGTTGATAAAATTGTCGGTCCTGGCAATATCTACGTTGCAACGGCTAAACGCATGGTGTTTGGTACGGTGGGTATCGATATGATTGCCGGACCATCTGAAATTTTAGTTTATTGTGATGGTAAGACGAATCCTGATTGGATTGCAGTCGATCTATTTTCTCAAGCAGAACATGATGAAGATGCGCAGTCTATTTTAGTGACACCCGATGCGGAGTTTGCTGAAAAGGTTTACGAAAGTATGAATCGTTTATTACCAACGATGCCACGTCATGAGATTATTCGTAAAGCCCTAGATGACCGTGGTGCGATCATTGTGGTAGACGATGAGTCACAAGCGTTAGAGATGATTAACTTGATTGCGCCAGAGCATTTAGAGCTGTCAGTTGAAGACCCAAAAGCGCTTCTGCCTAAAATTCGTCATGCAGGTGCCATCTTCATGGGTCGTTACACGGCCGAAGCATTAGGTGACTATTGTGCTGGTCCTAACCATGTATTACCTACTTCACGAACGGCTCGTTTCTCATCACCTTTAGGGGTTTATGATTTCCAAAAACGTTCGAGTCTGATTATGTGTACAGCCGAAGGTGCCAGCACCTTAGGTAAAGTGGCGGGTGTTTTAGCAGACGGTGAAGGCTTAACCGCTCACGCGATGTCTGCACGATATCGTGTGCAAGATTAGGTTTATACCAATCGAGTAAAAAACCACCTATATTGGTGGTTTTTTTTTACTTAAATATTCACAGCTCTGTTGTTCTCTAAGTGAGGAATTATGATTTTACGAGATGATTTAATGGCGTATTTAGCGGACTTTTTAAAGCTTTCGGAATACCAAGACTATGCACCTAATGGTTTGCAGGTTGAAGGTAAAGCGGAAATTGATACTATTGTGACTGGCGTGACGGCGAGTCAGGCGCTGATTGATAAAGCCATTGAATTAAACGCCGATGCCATCTTAGTACACCACGGCTATTTCTGGAAAAGTGAACCACAAGAGATTGTTGGTCTTAAACAGAAACGTATTAAAGCGTTATTGATGCATGACATTAATTTAATGGGGTATCACCTTCCGTTAGATGGTCACCCTGACCTCGGTAATAACGCCATGTTAGGGAAGCTTTGGAATTTGGAGGATATTACCCCTGAGCCAGGCCTGCTTCGTTTAGGTAAGTTACCACAGGCGATGGCTATTAAAGATTTTACAGAGATGGTGTCAACGAGTTTAAATCGTCAAGCCTTACATCTTCCTGGAGGGCCGGAGCAGGTTCACACAATTGCTTGGTGTAGTGGCGGGGCGCAAGGATACATTGACCAAGCGACGGCTTGGGAGGCGGATGTTTATATTAGTGGTGAGGTTTCTGAGCAGACAACACACCTTGCCTTGGAAGGTGGGATTCATTATTTAGCCGCTGGTCATCATGCCACTGAACGACTAGGAATTAAAGCACTGGGTGAGCATCTAGCGGAACAATTTAAGTTAGACTATTACTTTGTTGACGTTAATAATCCAGTTTGATCTGATTAGTAGTATTAATTTTGGTTATGCGTTCTTATAGATTAAATTTATTTAATGCAATATAATTGCAGACTGATTTGAATTTTTCTTGTGCTTCGGTAGAATAAGGGGAATTTGCTTGTGAACAATAGGGAAGACAAGATATGTCCGAAAAACATAAGACGATAGGTGTTGATTTAAAGCGCCGAAAAATCCTTACTGGAGTAACGGGTGTGGTCGGTGCAGTAGGGGCTACGTTTGTAGCGGTTCCTTTTGTAAGCTCATGGCAGCCAAGCGAAAAAGCGAAAGCCGCAGGTGCGCCGGTGGATATTGATATATCTAAAATGCAACCTGGTCAAATGATGACCGTTGCTTGGCGTGGTAAACCTGTTTGGGTGGTTCGTCGTACGCCAGATATGTTAGCTAAGTTACCTGCGTCGGACGCACAGTTACGCGATCCGGATTCTCAAGAATCGTTGCAACCTGACTATTGTCAAAATCCTTCTCGTGCTGTAAACGAAGAATATTTTGTGGTCGTAGGAATTTGTACTCATTTAGGCTGTGCACCTTTGTATCGTCCAGCGATTGGGTCACCGGATGTGGGTGCAGATTGGCAGGGCGGATTCTTTTGCCCATGCCATGGTTCACGTTTTGACTTAGCGGGACGTATTTTTCAGTCATTACCTGCGCCGACTAATCTAGAGGTTCCCCCTCATTATTACAAAACAGCTACGTTGATTCGTGTGGGTGAAGACCCTCAGAAAGAAGGAGTTGCTTAATGGCACACAATACATCAGAAGAGCACTCTTCAGAACCGAAAGAAGGTTCTTTATTAGGATGGATAGATCGTCGTTATCCCCTTATTAGTACTTGGAATGCACACGTTGCCGAGTACTATGCCCCCAAAAACTTTAACTTTTTCTACTTTTTTGGTTCTTTGGCGTTAATTGTACTGGTCTCTCAGATTGTAACGGGACTTTGGTTGACGATGAGTTATAAACCAAGTGCTGCCGAAGCATTCAACTCTGTGGAATACATTATGCGAGATGTTCAGTGGGGGTGGCTCATTCGTTACCTTCACTCTACCGGCGCTTCTGCTTTCTTTTTAGTTGTCTATTTACACATGACAAGAGCTTTGTTATACGGCTCTTATAAAGAACCACGTGAGTTAGTTTGGTTGATTGGTATGATGATGTTTGTCGTATTGATGGCTGAAGCTTTCATGGGTTACTTGTTGCCTTGGGGTCAGATGTCTTACTGGGGTGCGCAGGTTATTATTTCCCTGTTTGGCGCGATTCCAGTGATTGGACCAGACTTAGCTTTGTGGGTTCGTGGTGACTTTATCATCTCAGACGTAACCTTAAATCGTTTCTTTGCGTTACACGTTATTGCGTTACCTTTGGTATTGATTATCTTAGTGTTCATGCATATCGTGGCTCTTCACAAAGTTGGGTCTAACAACCCTGATGGTATCGAAATTAAAAAGTATAAAAACGAAAAAGGCATACCGCTTGATGGTATTCCATTCCACCCTTACTACACGGTTAAAGATTCAATGGGCGCGGTGTTCTTTATGATCCTGTTTGCATTGGTGGTGTTCTACTTCCCAGAAGGGGGCGGTTACTTTATTGAGGCACCAAACTTTGAGCCAGCGAACCCACTGAAAACGCCTGATCATATCGCACCTGTTTGGTACTTTACGCCATTCTATGCAATATTGCGTGCCGTTCCCGATAAGTTCTTGGGTGTGGTTGCAATGGGTGCTGCCATTGCTGTGCTATTTGCAATGCCATGGCTAGACCGCTGTAAGGTGCGTTCTATTCGTTATCGTGGACTGTCTTATAAATTATTGTTAACCATGTTAATTGTTAGTTTTGTTATTTTGGGTTGGTTAGGTACACAGCCTTCTACGCCTTTATTGACTAAACTAGCGCAGATATTTACAGCCTTGTATTTCGCTTTCTTTTTAGTGTTGCCGTTTACCTCGGTCAATGAAAAGACCAAGCCAGTTCCAGAGAGGGTCACCTAATGAAAAAACTTGTATTACTATTTAGTTTGTTATTAGTGGCTCCGCTCTCTGTTAACGCGGCAGGTGGGCCAAGTATTGAGTTGGAAGAAGCTGGCAATAATTTGCGTGATAAAGACTCACTTCAACGTGGTGCGGTCTTATTTACAAATTACTGTATGGCATGCCACTCTGTTAAGTACATTCGTTATAACCGAATTGCTCGTGATGTCGGTTGGACAGATGAAGAAGTCGTAGAGAAAATGTCTTTTGGTCAGAACAGCGTCTATGACTATGTTCTAACTCGAATGCCTGAAGGCGTGGCGATGGACGTGATGGGGGTTTTACCTCCGGATATTTCATTGACCTCTCGTGTTAAGGGAGCAGATTATATTTATACGTTCCTACGTGGCTATTATCAAGATGAAGAAGGTAAATGGGATAACCGTGCATTAGTCGGCACCTCTATGCCGAATGTACTTGAAGATTTTCAACGTCACGCAACTGAAGAAGACTACGCTGAAGCGGTGCGAGACATCACTAACTTCTTAGAGTACGTGGGAGAGCCTTCTAAAGTAGAGCGTCTCGATCTAGGTTGGAAAGTTATCTTGTTCTTATTAGTGTTATTGTTGCTGACCTATCTCTTGAAAAGAGAGTATTGGAAAGACATTAAGCATTAAGCTTAACGCGCTTTTTAAGCCCGCTTAAACGCGGGCTTTTTTATGTCTGTAGAACTGAGCAGGCCTGCTCAGATTTAAATACGTTTATTGTAAGTTTAAGGTAGTTGATGATGGCGAAAGTTAAAAGTGCTTATGTATGCACCGAATGTGGTGCGGATTACAGTCAATGGCAGGGGCAGTGTCAATCTTGTAAAGCTTGGAATACCCTTAAGGAGATAAAGTTGGGTTCAAGTAAAGCCGTAAGTTCAAAATCTTCAGCTGGCTACAGTGGCGCACATGATAACCAAGTTAAAGCCATCCACGAGGTTAATCTTAGTGAAGTCCCACGCTTATCCTCATCCATGTCAGAACTTGATCGTGTTTTAGGAGGGGGGATTGTTCCAGGGTCGGTGGTGTTGATTGGGGGTGATCCGGGTGTGGGTAAATCCACGATATTGTTACAAGTGATGTGCCAGCTGAGTATGCACATGAAAGTCCTTTATGTCACCGGAGAGGAGTCGTTACAGCAAGTGGCAATGAGAGCTAAACGCATGATGTTACCCGATGAGCAGCTACGTTTGTTAACAGAAACCGATGTTGAACGCATTGCCGCGGCCGCCCAGCTTGAAGAACCCAAAGTGATGGTCGTCGATTCCATTCAAACCATGCAGTTGGCGGATGTGAGCAGTGCAGCCGGGGGTGTTTCTCAGGTTAGAGAGAGTGCGGCTTTTTTGACACGTTTTGCTAAGCAGAATAATGTCGCCATTATTTTAGTCGGTCATGTAACTAAATCGGGCGAAGTCGCAGGGCCAAGGGTATTAGAGCATATTGTTGATACGGTGGTTTTTTTAGAAGGGCAATCAGACAGTCGTTTTCGAACACTTCGAGCGATTAAAAATCGTTTTGGTGCCGTTAATGAGCTGGGTGTATTTGCGATGACTGAAAAAGGTATGAAGCAGGTTAAAAACCCTTCGGCTATTTTCCTCTCTCGTGGTGACGAAGCCTCACCCGGTTCTGTGGTGATGGTGGTGTGGGAAGGGTCACGCCCTTTATTGGTTGAGATCCAGGCACTCGTAGATGAATCACCTTACGGGGCACCTCGTCGAGTGACTGTGGGGTTAGATCAAAACCGTATGGCGATGTTGTTAGCGGTGATGCACCGTCATGGTGGTATTCAAGCAAACGATCAAGATGTGTATGTGAATGTGGTTGGTGGGGTCAAGGTTTCAGAAACCAGTGCCGACTTGGCTGTACTGTGTTCCATCTTGTCGAGCATGCGTAATAAGCCGTTGTCACAAGACTTGATTGTATTTGGTGAGGTCGGTTTAGCAGGGGAGATTCGTCCTGTGCCAAGTGGTCAAGAACGGATTATTGAAGCGGCAAAACATGGTTTTAAACGCGCCATCGTCCCACTTGCCAATGTACCAAAAGACGGGGTTTCAGGCATGGAGATTGTCGGTGTAAAGAGTTTGCAACAAGCTTTGGATGCACTTTAAAAAATGAAACGTGATCTTTTAATAATAAGCAGGCCTGCTTAAGTAGTCGATTATGTTGAACATTAATTATGTTGTATGCCCATAAAGTATATTGAATAGTGTTATTTCAGCAAGGTGTTAAGATACGTATCAAATTTTTACCTGATAATGGAGTGTTTGAATGAAACAAGTAAAGCTTTCAACAGCGATTCTTTTGGCTTTATCAAGTCAGGTCGTATCGGCATCTGGATTTGCGTTAATTGAGCAAAGTGCCAGTGGTCAAGGTTTGTCTTACGCCGGAGCTGCGGCCAATGCAGAAGATGCCAGTGTTATGTGGTTTAACCCTGCAGGTTTGACAGATATAAAAGACAATCAAGTGGTAGGGGCCTTACACATTATTGCGCCATCTTCTAAATTCACCAATGACGGTTCAATTGGTGTCGTAGCACCTTCAACGCCCGGGTTGTTGTCAGGACCGGATGATGATGGTGCAACAGTTGGTCTTGTTCCCAATATTTATTGGAAAGGAAAATTTAAGGATTATGATGTTGGGTTTGGGGTAAATGTGCCTTTTGGACAGCATATCTCTTACGACGAAGACTGGGTTGGGCGTTATCACGCCACCGAAACCGATTTGAAAACCTATAATTTTAACCCTAGCATTGCCAGAAAAATTAATGACAAAGTGTCATTTGGTTTTGGATTGAATGTTCAGTATGTCGATGTTGTTTTAGAGCAAAAGATTAACCAGTCAGCCATCGGGGATGCGGATGCAAACGCTAAAGTGACAGGTGACAGTTGGGCATATGGCTACAACTTAGGTTTCATGTTTAAGCCGGTTGACGATTTAAATATAGGATTAAGTTACCGTTCAAAGATAAGTCATGATGTAAGTGGTTCGGTCAACTATTCAAATGTTAACTCAACCACTGATTTGGGTGGCTATACATTAAATCAAGTACTGTTTGATGCGGATGTTTCTGCATCAGTAAACTTGCCGGCTTCAGCGAGTTTAGCAATTAATCATCAATTAAATCAGAAAGTTCAACTTTTAGCGAGTACCACTTGGACGGGGTGGAAAGCCTATGATGAATTGGTTATAGATTTTGATAATGGATCACCAGACTCTGAATCAAACCAAAACTTTAAAGACAGCATGCGTTATGCAGTCGGTGCAATTTATCAGTTAGATGATTCTTTTATTCTAAGAGGCGGGTTAGCCCTTGACCAAACACCGGTTCCAGATAAATTTAGTCGTTCACCTAGAACACCAGATTCTGACCGAAAGTGGATCTCTGTTGGGTTTGGGTACAAGTTAAGCC
>Ga0307994_1001890_pt1 | contig 12088 bp, 17 predicted proteins | sample EllFjometagen261_FD_203171 | JGI IMG/M metagenome (GOLD analysis project Ga0307994, IMG submission 203171) | Marine microbial communities from Ellis Fjord, Antarctic Ocean - #261 | ecosystem: Environmental > Aquatic > Marine > Unclassified | place: Southern Ocean | collected 2014-11-02
ACAGCCCCAACAGCCCCAACAGCCCCAACAGCCCCAACAGCCCCAACAGCCCCAACAGCCCCAACAGCCCCAACAGCCCCAACAGCCCCAACAGCTCTGATGGCCACGCTTTTTTCCGTTTTTGCGTAAAAACGGAAGAACGGAGGTATTCTTTAACAACTCCCTTGGGATGGTTTCGAAATTCTTCTCTAAAACAAAAGCCTTTTTGCGCCAAAAAACTTCTTACCTGCTTTCGGCCGCCTTCTTAAGAAAAATAATGCTCTATACAGGCTTGCGGCAGCTAATCTTGAAAGTCAGGGGGGTTCCTCTTTTCCTGAGGGATATAGTGAGTACTATACTCAATCCGGGGAAGAAGATGTACGAGCACCCGTTTCGGTCCCCGACCCAGATAGTAGACGAGAACATATTTACTCACGGGTTCACCTTTAGTTACGTGCTCTTTACCAATCTGAAACCGCACTCTTTAATGAAAAGGAAAAAAAAAGGTAGGCTGAAGCGAAAAATAGCCAAAAAAATAGTGCTACTGAACAACATACTTGACTAATCCAGAAGTTAGTGCCTCTTATAATATAACGAATAACAATATAAGTGTTCGTATTCCTCATTTTTTAGAAAGTCTGTATCCATGACAGTCTTAGGGAAAATCTCACTACCGAAAATGGTTTAATATTTGGCGCTTGTATAAGCACAGCCCGTATACAGCTCCTAACTTGAGTATTTTTTAACTTAGGCATTTTTTTATAAATGTCTATTATTCATGATGTTTTACACGTACATTTTCAAGTCTGTAATCTATATTCTTCTCGATTTACCCGAAGGAGCTCCCCTGGTTAACGAGTTCGGCGGGGCTGGTATGGCTAGCTACCTCGATGTACTTTTTTCCCATCTAATGGCTAACCCCAGGGCTAACAACCTGGGCGAAGCTCTCGTAGCTGCTAACCCCATGGGTAACAACCTGCCAGATGTATTCTTTTCCTATTTCTACGGAGCTCCCATGGCGGACAACTCCGGTGTATTTCTTTTCCGTTTATACGGGGCTGTCATGTCTGACAACCTAGATGCATTTTTTCCTACTTATAAGGAGCTTCCATGGCCGACAGTCCTAGGGAAAACCTTGTTACTATAAAAATGGCTTAATATTTAGGGCCTGTATACTCGTAGCTTGTTTGAGCACAGCCCGTATACAGCTCCTAACTTGAGTATTTTTTAACTTAGGCATTTTTTTATAAATGTCTGTTATTCATGATGTTTTACACGTACATTTTCAAGTCTATAATCTATAATATTCTTCTCGATTTACCCGAAGGAGCTCCCCTGGTTAACGAGTTAGGCGGGGCTGGTATGGCTAGCTACCTCGATGTATTTTTCTCTCATGTAATGGTCGACAACCTGGACGAAGCTCCCGTCGCTGCTAAAAATGGTTTAATATTTGGCGCCTGTATACTCGCAGCTTGTTTAAGCACAGCCTATATACAATATACAGCTCCTAACTTGGGTATTTTTTTATAAATGTCTTTTATTTATGTTCTGTACGTATATCTTCCAGTTTATGATCTATGATCTTATTCTTAATCTACCCGGAGGAGCCCCCATGGTTAACGAGTTAGGCAAGGCTCGTATGGCTAGCGACCTCGATGTATTTTTTCCCATCTAATGGCTAACCCCGGGGCTAACAACCTGGGCGAAGCTCTCGTAGCTGCTAACCCCACGGATAACAACCTGCTAGATGTATTCTTTTCCTATTTATACGGAGCTCCCATGGCGGACAACTCCGGTGTATTTCTTTTCCGTTTACACGGGGCTGCCATGTCTGACAACCTAGATGTATTTTTTCCTATTTATACGGAGCTTCCATGGCCGACAGTCCTAGGGAAAACCTTGTTACTAAAAATGGCTTAATATTTGGCGCCTGTATACTCGTAGCTTGTTTGAGCACAGCCCATATACAATATACAGCTCCTAACTCGGGTATTTTTTTATAAATGTCTTTTATTTATGTTCTATACGTATGTCTACTAGTTCATCATCTATGACCTTATTCTTAATCTAGGCGGAGGAGCCCCCATGGTCAACGAGTTAGGCGGGGGCTCGCCTAGCTAGTAACTTTGATGTATTTTTCCCGTTTATGCGGAGCTCCCACGGCCAATTTACCTAATCGTAACCTGGCCAATCTTAATTTAGTTACCCGTGACCTAACTACTGAAAATTTTTTTGGAGAAGATCTTGCGGTCGCGGTAGAAGATCTTGCAGTAGAAGGAGAAGAAAATCAGCTAAGCGATAGTGGCCCTAGGAGGAACTTTACAACTAATCTTAGGCTAGCTAATCTTGACGCTAATCTTGACCCAGTAAACGTTAACGCAATAAACGTTAAGCAAGCTAATCTCTACCTAGCTAATCTCTACCTAGCTAATCTCTACCTAGCTAATTTTAGGCCAGTAGAAGGCTTTTTAGCAGACCCCACTTCTGAATACCTTCTAGAACCAACTCTGGCAGTGGGATCTTTTATAGGCTCACTCATCAGCGAACTTAATAACAGCCTCGTTGACCCTACTGCGCCTGCTGCCCCTAATAACAGTCCCGATGGCCACGCTTCTTTCCGTTTTTGCGTAAAAACGGAAGAGCGGAGGTATTCTTTAACAACTCCCTTGGGATGGTTTCGAAATTCTTCTCTAAAACAAAAGCCCTTCTGCGACAAAAAACTTCTTACCTGCTTTCGGCCGCCTTCTTAAGAAAAATAATGATCTATACAGGCTTACGGCAGCTAATCTCAGAAGTCAGGGGGGTTCCTCTTTTCCTGAGAGATATAGTGAGTGCTATACTCAATCCGGGGAAGAAGATATACGAGCATCCGTTTCGGTCCCCGACTCAGATAGTAGACGAGAACATACTTACTCACGGGTTCACCTTTAGTTACGTGCTCTTTACCAATCTGAAACCACATTCTTTAGTGAAAAGGAAAAAAAAGTAGGCTGAAGCGAAAAATAGCCAAAAAAATAGTGCCACTAAACAACATACTTGACTAATCCAGAAGTTAGTGCGCCTTATAATATAGCGAATAACAATATAAGTGTTCGTATTCCTCATTTTTTAGAAAGCCTGTACCCATGACAGTCTTAGGGAAAACCTCACTACCGAAAATGGTTTAATATTTGGCGCTTGTGTAAGCACAGCCCATATACAGCTCCTAACTTGGGTATTTTTTTATAAATGTCTTTTATTTATGCTCTATATGTGTACCTCCCAGTTTATAGTCTATGATCTTATTCTTAATCTACCCGGAGGAGCCCCCATGGTTAACGAGTTAGGCAAAGCTCGTATGGCTAGCGACCTCGATGTATTCCCCCCCCATCTAATGGCTAACCCCGGGGCTAACAACCTGGGCGAAGCTCTCATAGCTGCTAACCCCATGGATAACAACCTACTAGATGTATTTTTTCCTATTCATACGGAGCTCCCATGGCCGACAGTCCTAGGGAAAACCTCGCTACTAAAAATGGTTTAATATTTGGCGCCTGTATACTCGCAGCTTGTTTAAGCACAGCCTATATACAATATACAGCTCCTAACTTGGGTGTTTTTTTATAAATGTCTTTTATTTATGTTTTATACGTATATCTTCCAGTTCATCGTCTATGATCTTATTCTTGATCTAGGCGGAGGAGCCCCCATAGTTAACGAGTTAGGCGGGGGCTCGCCTGGCTAGCAACTTCGATGTATTTTTCCCCGTTTATGCGGAGCTCCCACGGCCAATTTAGTCGGAGCACCCACTTCTGACTTACCTAATCGTAACCTGGCCAATCTTAATTTAGCTGCCCGTGACCTAACTACTGAAAATTTTTTTTGCTGAAGATCTTGCGGTTGCGGTAGGGGGAGAAGGAAATCAGCTAAGCGATAATGGCCCCAGACGAATACCGATGATGGCCCCGGGAGAAACTCTACACCGAGAAACCTAACAACTAAGCTTAGGCTAGCTAATCTTGACCCAATAAGCGCTAACGCAATGAACGCTAACCCAGTAGTAAACGTTGAGCAAACTAGTCTCTACCTCGCTAATCCTAGGCCAGTAGATGGCTTTTTAGCAAACCCCACTGCTGAATACGCTCTAGAACCAACTCTAGCAGTGGGATTTTTTGTAGTCGCACTCATCAGCGGCCTTAATAACAGCCTCAATAACAGCCCCAACAGCTCTGATGAAGGCCCCAATGCCCCCGATAATAGTCCCGATAACAGCCCCGATAACAGCCCCGATAACAGCCCCGATAACAGCCCCGATAACAGCCCCGATAACAGCCCCGATAACAGCCCCGATAACAGCCCCGATGGCCTAGTGTCCGTAGCGGCCATAGTAATACGTCAATTGGTATAGCGACTAGTATACCGTCTGGGCCTCGGCGTTACGTTTGGGGTTTGGCGGACCACGACCAATTTACCTAATCATAACCTGGCCAATCTTAATTTAGCTACTTGCGACCTAACTACTGAAAATTTTTTTGCTGAAAATCTTGCGGTTGCGGGAGAAGGAGAAGAAAATCAGCTGAGCGATAATGGCCCCAGGAGAAACTTAACACCGAGAAGCTTCGCAACTAATTTTAGGCTAACTAATCTTGACCCAGTAAACGTTGACGCAATAAACGTTAAGCAAATTAATCCCTACCTGGCTAATTTTAGGCTAGTAGATGGCTTTTTAGCAGACCTCACTGCTGAATACCTTCTAGAACCAACTCTGGCAGTGGGATTTTTTGTAGGCTCACCCGTCAGCGAACTTGATAACAGCCTCGTTGACCCTACTGCCCCTACTGCCCCCAATAACAGCCCCGATGGCCACGCTTCTTTCTGTTTTTGCGTAAAAACGGAAGAACGGAGGTATTCCTTAACAACTCCCCTGGGATGGTTTCGAAATTCTTCTCTAAAACAAAAGCCTTTCTGCGACAAAAAACTTTTTACCTGCTTTTTCGGCCGCCCTCTTAAGAAAAATAATGCTCTATACAGGCTTACGGCAGCTAATCTTAGAAGTCAAGGGGGTTCCTCTTTTCCTGAGAGATATAGTGAGTATTATACTCAATCTGGGCAAGAAGATATGCGAGCACCCGTTTCGGTCCCCGACCCAGATAGTAGACGAGAACATACTTACTCGCGGGTTCACCTTTAGTTACGTGCTCTTTACCAATCTGAAGCCACATTCTTTAGTGAAAAGGAAAAAAAAGGTAGGCCGAAGCGAAAAATAGCCAAAAAAATAGTGCTACTAAACAACGTACTTGATTAACCCAGAAGTTAGTGCCTCTTATAATATAACGAATAACAATCTAAGTGTTCGTATTCCTCATTTTTTAGAAAGCCTGTATCCGTGACAATCCTAGAGAAAACTTCACCACTAAAAACGGTTTAATATTTCGCGCCTGTATACTAGCAGCTTGTTTAAGCACAGCCTATATACAGCTCCTAACTTGGGCATTTTTTATTAAATGTCTTTTGTTTGTGTTCTATACGTATGTCTACCAGTTCATCATCTATGATCTTATTCTTAATCTAGGCGGAGGAGCCCCCATGGTTAACGAGTTAGGCGGGGCTCGACTGGCTAGCAACCTAGATGTATTCCCCCCCCATTTAATGGCTAACCTCGCGGCTGACAACCTAGATGTATTTCTTTCCCATTTATGCGGAGCTCCTATGGCCGATTTAGGCAGAGCACTTACCTCCGATTTACCTAGTTCCAGTTTAATTAATTATAACCAGGCTAATCTTAATTTAGCTACCCCCGTGACCTAACTACTGAAAATTTTTTCGCTGAAAAACCTGTCGGAGAAGATCTTCCCGGAGAGGAGCTTGCGGCTGCGGTAGAAGGGGGAAGGAAATCAGCCTGCTGCTGCTGAAAACTTTACAGAAAATCTTGGAAAAAACTACACTACTACTGACAACCTTAGAAAAAACCCAAGAAAAACCCTCAGAGAACACCCCACTGTTGAAAACCTCAACACTAAAAACCTCAAAAAAACTTTAGGTAAGACCTTTTAGAAAACCCCCAAAGAAGCCTTTTAGCTGTTGCTCAAGACATTTTAGCTGCTCAAAACCGTTTAGAAAACCCCACAGCAGGAAACTCCACAGGAAACCTGATAGAAGGCTTCTTAGCAAACCCGACTGTTCAAGACCTTTTAGAACCAGCTCTGGCAGTGGGGCTTTTGGTAAGCTCACTCATCAGCGACCTTAATAATAGCCCCATTGACCCTACCGGCCCTGCTGTCCCCAATAGTAGCCCCAATAGCCCCAATAGCCCCAATAGCCCTAGTAGCTTTAATAATAGCTCTAATAATAGCTTTAATAATAGCTCTAATAATAGCTCTGGCAATGGCCCCGATAATGGCCTAGTGGCTCTAGCGGCGGATTAAGTAATACGTCAGTTGCCATAGCAACTAGTATACCGTCTGGACCTCGGCACTACGTTTGGGGTTTGGCGGATCATTTGGTGTTTAGCGCAGCACATGTAACGACACAGTACCTGCGATATTACCTTGTTGATAACAGTACCCGTAGCGATATTAATAAGTGTACCAACCAGAATCGAAAACACTAATCTCCGTGGGGGCGATATGAATAGTAACGTGAAAGATGCGACGAAGGATGTTACTTAGTTTGGGGAAGAAAATATACTTACCCACAGGTCCACTCTTAGTTACGTGCTCTTTACCAATCTGAAACCTCATTCTTTAATGAAAAGGAAAAAGTAGACTGAAGCGAAAAATAGCCAAAAAAACAGTACCACTAAACAATATACTTGGTTAATCTAGAAGTTAGTGTTCCTTATAATATAACGAATGGCGGTATAATTGTCATTTGTACAAGACTTTATAGAAGCAACGCCAATGGTGCGACTTTTCATGGTATACACACTCATAGGGACTGCAGTCGCGGTAATAGTTCCAGGCCTATTATTAAAAAAATCACCTGGCGAACCACTTGATACAGCACTTGGTGTACCGTTTGTAGTTTGGTGCACTTCTCGGCGTTTGGCACAGCATCTGTGGCAGGGCCTGTGATAGCTCCCGTCACAGCAAAAGTGACCAGTACAATAGAAATAGTGGAGACATCGGGGACGGATGAAATAATAACGTCATTGCTAATATTGTTGATAATAATACTGGTAGCGATATTACTAACGCCAACGGTTTTAGTAAAAGGTACTAACCAGAACCGGAAATACTAATCTCTAGGGGGGCGATATAAATAGTAGCGCGGGGAGATGCGACAAAAGATGCGGTCTGGGGAAGAAGATATACGAACACCCGCTTCGGTTACCGACCCAGATAGTAGACGAGAACATATTTACTCGCGGGTTCACGTTTAGTTACGTGCTCTTCACCAATCTGAAGCAGCACTCTTTAATGAAAGGTAAAAAGTATTCTTGGCTAATCGGGAAGTTAGTGTTTCTATAATAAATGGATTTTTTGTATCACAGTATCTACGCTGCGCTTTTTCTGTGGGCTGCACTGAGGGTTGATGACGAGCTTTTCGGCGAAGAGCCGAAAGTGGAAGAAAAAAAAAAGGGCAGGTACGTTCTTGTCTACGCAAAAAAAATAAAAAAAAAACAGCGACGTTTCTATAATAAATGGATTTTTTATTTGTATTTTTAATGTTATGAGTTTGACTGTGGCTCGGAGTGAACGCGTGCGTAGTGTATTGACACATGCGAGTCGAACGGAAATTATATTTTTATAATTTTGGTGGCGCAAGGGTGAGTAATACACCTTTTATTATCAACAAGTTTATGCTGAATATAAATACGAAGTTTTCAGGTAGTATCTATTTACGTTTCAAACTTGGAGTTTGGTGCATCGCTTGGTGATCGTCAGCTTCAAGTTACTATTTATGATGCTTAAACATTAAATTCATTTATGTTTTGGGGCGCAGTCGCTTTAGTAAAAGAAAATCTGCTTGTTAGTATATTGGTGTTGGGAGAAGTATGTTGCCTACGTAAGGTGCGCGGGGTCGGTCCTCGAGGACTAACCCAACGCTAAGCCTTACACTAAAGGCAAGCTAACTACCCCTAGCTGGGCTGTGAGGTTGTTCAGTCACATGGGAGCTGAGAAATATCCCACCGTTGGCAGCAGTGGAGAATATTGGTCAATGAACGAAAGTTTGAACCAGCATTTCGCGTAAGATGAAATTTTTACAAATCGTAAATAAAGAAGGCTAAGAGAGTCGTAAAGTTTGTCCACTAGTTAGTAAATTGAATAAACATGTTAGAACCCCGGGCTAAAAAGGTGCCAGCAGCTGCGGTAATACCTTGACGGGGGAGCGTTATTGGCCTTTGCTGAGCGTAAAGTATGGCTAGATGGCTTAAGAAGTTGAGGGATAAATCGAAATCGTAATTAACCTACCCACAAAACCTTAATGCTTGGGGTAATAAGAAGTTTGCAGTACCTGTAGTCTAGGGATAAAATATTACGAGACTACTAGAGACTCTCAAGGGCCTCGGCAGCTTGCTATTATTATCCGACATTGAACCATTTAAGTATAAGTATCGAATAGGATTGGAGACCCTAGTAGTTTATACCGTGAATTTATGGGCATTACATGTGGAATATTGATTTTTTGCATATACGTTAACGCTTAAATGCCTCGCTTGGGGAGTAAAGCTGCAAAGGTCAAACTTAAACAGATTGGCGGGAGTTTGTTCTAACGGTGGAGTGTGTGGATTAATTCGATAATCCGCGCCTAACCTTACCAACATATTGAGTTTTTTATTTGTATAATTTAGTGATTTACACCGATAAAATAAGAATTGGTACTGCATGGCTGTCGTCAGCTCGTGTTGTAGAATGTTACATTTACTTACACAACGGACGAAACCTTTACACTAAATTTCGAATATTTTATAGTTTTTAAAGAAACGCCTGCCCATGCAGACGATCTTTGGGTTGTGTTAATGTATAGGATGTCGCGATCGTATTCTTAGTCGTCTGCGGCAGCGCTTAAAGGCATGATATTTTGTTTAGGTACATTTATTGTTTACTACGAAGTTGGTTAACGGGGTTTTATGTTCTAGAGTCAGAGGGTTATTTGCACCAGACTCTAGTCTTTATAAGATAACCGGCTTTGGGGAAGAAGAGGAGAAGTCAAGTCATTATGGTCTAGATATGTTGGGCTTCACACGCACTACAAAGGCAAAAACAGAGGGATGCAACGGAGAAATCTAAAGCTAATCTTTAAAAATTGTCTAAGTTCTAATTGGGGGTTGAAAGTCACCCCCATGAAGTTGGAATCGTTAGTAATCGTAAATTAGTATGTTACGGTGAATGACAAGTCAAACTTTGTACACACCGCCCATCACGCTCGAAGAATTGTGCAAGCTGGACACTTTTTAGCATGCAGTAGTATAATAAGGAAAGTTTATTTAGATTGTTCTCGCTCTATCTTTGGGAGAATAGCAGCAAAATACGGTGGCATAGAATAGACCTAGGCACTCGTTAGTTAGACTAGGTTGAAACATCTTGCCGTCTTGCAGCATTTGCTAATACCCGTTTCGGGTACGAGTAGCTTTTTTATTTAAATTTACTCCTTTCCCCCTTCCTACACCTAAATGCGGTAGTTAGGGGGTTATGTAAACTGAATAGCCTAATATACAAGTTTATCTGCTAGCTCGAGAGTTAAGGAGGGTGTAGTGATTTGAGCGAAGTTGAAACAAGGTAATTGTAGGGGAACCTGTTGTTGGAGTACACAAATACATAATCTTAGTTATCAACGTAGCCTACCCACCTGTGTGTAGGTAAGTTAATACGGCCCTTTCTAGGCTCGCGCGTACCACATAAAAGTAAGATTCCTGGCACTAAGGGGATACCTTGATATTAAAAATTGAACACGTATAAGAAGTGATTAGTTACTGGGAGTTTCTGATGAGCTAGGATCAGTAACATAAATTAATAGTAAATAGTGAAGAGAAACATCTTATTAACTATTTTACAATATATCAACCGAAAATGAGAAAGTAGCGGTGAGCGAAATTTCTACAGTCAAAGTAATAGTGTTTGAGTGGATGACCTATCTAATGTTATTGACAAAGGCAGCCACAGACGGTTAAAGCCCGGTAGTAGCAAACCACTCGTATTTTTTTTAGGGGCATAGTTTAATGGTAGAACATTGGTCTTCAAAATCATATGCGTGGGTTCGATTCCTGCTGCCCTTGTATGAAAAAACGTAAATTCAGGAGATCGATACCGAGTTATTTCCCACCTGTTTACCGCGCGCGCAAACTAAGTCGGGGGTCAAAATTCAAGCTCCACTTGAGTCGACCTCTGCGGCCCAATAAACTGAATCGTTCGTTAACGGGTTACGTAGGTTCCCACCGTCTCAGCAGTAACTATTATCGCCCGAAGCCGGGCAGCACGCCCCTGAGTTACTTTTATTCCTTCAAAAAGAAGAACTGAGTTTTCACATCCAAAGCGTATGCACTTAACACCTCGGTTTTGGGTATTATTGCATCTGCTTCTATTAGGCGAGGTACTAAGTTCGGACTTACAGTATCTCTTATTTTGCGGGACGCTACGCTGCTCTCTTTCCCGCTAGTACCCTACTTTCTTAGTGCACCGCTGGGTCGGGGCGTTGAGGAAGACTTCGGGTCCGTAGATTTTGCTAGTCGTAGTCCCCTACCAGTCGCTTTAGCGGGTGAACCCGACATAACAAGTTACTGCGCACTAAGTGGCATTAGTGGTTGGTTTTTTCTAAAAAAGCGCTTATCGCTTATCGTGCCACCCTCCAAAAACGTGGTCCTCGGCTACGGCTTTAAGCGCTTTATAATTGATAATCCTATCTTCCACCCGCACGCGGAGGATGTGCGAGTTTTTAGAAGCTTGGTTTTCTGCTCCTTTGATAGGGAGTACGGTCTAAGGGAGGTAGCTTCCAGCAGCAGTGTGCTTGCTATGTTATTGGGTCTAAAAAAATACACTTTTCGAAGACAAATCAGGTTTTCTCTGAGCAGAAGTTTACTATATATGCTTAGGGTAGGCATAAAGCCCCCCCTGCCTAAATTTAAGAAGCGTCGGTCTATCGCCCCGCGTAAAAAATCGCGGGTTAGGTACAGGGTTGTTCTTCAGCAACTCACTCGGCTGAAGTGGCGGTTACGAAAAAATCGTAATGTGATGCGGCGCACACTAGCTAAATTGGAAGCGCGTGTCAATTCACCTCGCCCCCCGCGCTCTCATTTTTTAGAAAAGTATAACGCGCCTCGTTTTTTTACGCACTCTGCTCATAATTTAGTTCCGGCTTCGCTGCAGCGAAGGCGCGATTCGTCACTTAAACCGTTGAGGGCTGGGCGCACACTTGCGCGAAATTATGTTCAGGGGTTGTTAAGTCACGCACACAGTAGTTCAGCAACACGTCAACCCTTTTCAAAGGAGCTAGCGCTACTATATTTCTTTCAAAGCCCGCTCTTCTTAAAAGTTTTTTTTTTTAGGTTGGCATCTCCGGCTAACGGGCACTTGGATTTTAGCAATTCGGCGTTAACACGTTTGCTTTATCGTGATAACTCGCTCGCGCCTGCGACTAACCTTTCACCCTCCACGTTGGTTCGCAGCGTCCTAGTGAAAAAAATCTTGGCTAATCAGACGAATTCTTTTTTACATAAGCATGCGCTACCTTGAGCTCACAACTCACTGATTCGTTTTATGGAGGACTGCTCCGGTAAACGTGTCATGTTGCAGGTTTACTCTTTCATCACGCAGAACATAGATAACGCTTTTTTAGTTTTGTATCGCAGGTGAATGCCCAGAATGCGGTACTATGAGCAGCGGTTAGGCCACAAATTCTTTTTAGGCGAGGCGTTAAGCATAATTCATCTTAGTTTCACCATGCATGATCCCAAACTACTCATATCTTGATTTAGCGCCATAATCAAGCGTATAAGCTTTTGGAAAACACGCCTAGTGTTCCGTTTTTTTAGGTATTTAATACAGAATTATTTCTCTAAATTATTTACGCAACTGCAGGTCAAGGGTATAAAGATACGCCTGAAAGGTAAGATTAGCGTCTCCGGTAACTCTCGAAAGCGTACGATTCTCTATCGGGCTGGCCTAACTTCTCACTCAACCACAAGTCTAAG
>Ga0307994_1001892_pt1 | contig 12086 bp, 7 predicted proteins | sample EllFjometagen261_FD_203171 | JGI IMG/M metagenome (GOLD analysis project Ga0307994, IMG submission 203171) | Marine microbial communities from Ellis Fjord, Antarctic Ocean - #261 | ecosystem: Environmental > Aquatic > Marine > Unclassified | place: Southern Ocean | collected 2014-11-02
TTACTTAAAACTACTTGTCCTTGTAAGTTTATAAGCGAGTAATTAGAGATAGTCGCAGTTGCTGCGTCTATGTCCAAGTTTAAATTACTTGTAGCTGGGTTAGGATATACATTGAAAGTACTAAATACTTCTTCCTTGACATTATTACTTTCAGGCTTGCTGAAGTATACATTATCCACGTATAGCGTAACCTCAGCAGTAGGTAATGCAGAGAATATAAGTTGAGATATGTTTGCTTTGCTAGTAAGATTTACGAAGCTATCAAGTGCTATTTTATGATTAGTCCAAGTTTCTGTAGCAGGCATTTCAAAAGCTATTTCGTGCTCAGAATCATCTCCTCCGCCATAGCCATTGTCTGCACCAAAATCTACAAGCTTAATTCTATAAGTAGTAGCATTAGGCGTCCAAGCATCAAAAGTAATATGCTCCATGTTGCTTGCGTCTATGCTGTTGTCGCCAGTTGCTTCTATACCTACGAAATCTAACATAGTATATTTTTTAACCTCATTCCCATCTACTTGCACATCTTCTAGTGTTGCATTAGACCAATCAGTTCTCCAAGTATTAACTGTAACATCCGTATATACCCCACTAAAAAGTGAAACTACGTCTGCTTGTGCATCTGTCGGATCTGCCGCTGCTGTCATAGGCTCTGCTACTGGAACTTCACCTTTACTGTAAAATACGTTGTCTACATATACTCTGGCACCTCTAACGGGTAATGCAGAGAATATAAGTTGAGAGATGTCTGCTCTGCCATTAAGATTAATAAAGCTATCAAGAGCTATATGATAATTTACCCAAGTTCCTGTAGTTGGGTTTTCAAAAGCAATTTCGTGCTCAGAGTTCCCGCCTGGACCAAAGTTTACTAATTTGATTCTAAAAGTTGTCGCATTAGGTGTCCAAATATCTAAATTGATGTGGTCCATATCAGTAATATCAAGAGAATTAGCTCCTACAGTTTCTATCCCAACAAAATCAAGATTGTTGTATAAGTGCATAGAATCTCCATCTATACTAGTAGAACTAAAATCTGCAGCAGACCAAACTGTTCTCCAAGTATCTACTGTAACATCTGTATATACATCGCTAAATAGGGACACTACGCTAGTATCAGGATACATCGGAGCAGCAGCTCCCATCGTAGGGTCTTGAGGAGGTAATGGCACACAAGCAGTGCATGAATTATAACATACAGTATCCAGGACCATATCAGATGTAATTGATGCAATATGTCTGTTGGTATATCCGCCATCTGTTCTAGTACAAGCCTCGCCACCTACAAATTCTTCTTGAGCATTCCACCCATCTACTGTGAATTTGAAGTCGATAGCAGTATTAGTTATAGCTATTGTAGCTTCCCAAATACCGTCATTGTTTGCATCTGTCATGGGGTTACAAGATCCACACCATTCGCCACCGTTTGTAGTGAAGTTGCCGTTTACAAATACCCCTGGAGCAGTAGATCCACCGTATTGGTTCATGTCTACCTTGAAGGTGATGTCATTTTGTGCAAATCCCAAAATGGAAATTGCAGATAAGATTAAAGTTAAGATTTTTTTCATTTTTTCATTTTTAAGATTTCTCAAATTAAGCATAAAAAACTTAAAGTAAAAAATACTATAAGTAATTTATTCGTTTGGATTTGATTTCATACCTTGCCGCCTTTATTATGAATCAGATAAATAAATACTTCCTTTCAGAAAATAATGTGCCATTTCAAGATTTTTTTCAATTTGGAATGTCTGTAGACTGTGTGGTTTTTGGATATGTAGCTGAGGAGATAAAAGTGTTATTGGTTCAGCGTGATGCCGAGCCTTTTATACATAGTTGGGCTTTGCCAGGTGATTTGGTCCCTATGGACGAAGACCTAGGAGATTCAGCTGCTAATGTGCTAAAGAAGCTCACCGGCTTACAGAATATTTTTATGGAGCAGTTTCACGCCTTTGGTGCTGTAGAAAGACACCCCGCTGGTCGTGTAGCTACTGTAGCATACTATTCTCTCGTAAAAAGTGACAACTATCATCCGGTTGCTTCCTCTTGGGTCAAAGAGACTCAGTGGTTTAGTATCAAAGATCTACCCGAGTTGGCATTTGATCATAAGAGAATATTAGATAAGGCGATAAGTACACTCAAACGTAGAGTTAAATATAGACCAGTTGGGTTTGAGTTATTGCCATTAAAATTTACGTTATTAGAATTACAAGCTCTATACGAAGCTCTTTTAGATTTAAAATTTGATAAACCAAATTTTAGAAAAAAGATACTAAGCATGGACTTACTTTTACAATTAGACGAGGTGCAAGAAAATGTATCTCATCGACCAGCAAAATTGTTTCAATTTGACGAAACACGTTACAGAGAGCTCCGTAAAGAGGGTTTTGCCTTTGATATTAAGGTAAAAGCTAACTAGGTAAATTTTCTTTTAGTAATCCATCATTCAATTATACTATGTCATGATAAATATGCAAGGTAGAAATGCACTTATTACAGGTTCTAGCAGGGGAGTAGGGCAGCAGATAGCTATAGGCCTTGCTCAGAAAGGGTGTAATGTTATAGTACATAGTAGAACTAAAAATGGATGTGCGAGAACAATACAGATGCTAAAAGAGTACAGCGTTTCTGTATACTCTATATTTGGAGAGCTTTCTGATGAAGCGAGTGTTCATGAAGTTATTCGTCAATGCAATGCGTTGAACATTGACATCGATATTTTGTATAACAATGCAGGTATGATGGTGCCGTATCAAGATGATATTTGGCAGCACAGCTGGAAAAGTTGGATGACAAGTATGAAAACGAATGTTTTCTCTATGTACACCCTGTGTAGTGCGTTCATTCCCCAAATGGAAGAACGAGGCTTTGGTAGAGTAGTGAACCTAATCTCTGGGATAAATAAAACGCCAGAACTAGCTCCCTATGGAGCATCTAAATGGGCCGTAATAAAACTGACAGAAGACTTAGCGTCTAAGTATGCCAATACCAATGTAAAGATAAATGCCTTAGATCCGGGGTGGTTACGTACAGATATGGGCAGCCAAGATGCACCCAATCCTGTAGAAGCTGTTTTGCCAGGAGGACTAGTTCCTGCCTTACTGGATGAAGATGGTGTGAGCGGAGAGTCTTTTGAGGCTTTGGGGTAGAGTCTCTAAAACTTCAACTTCTCGTTCTTATCCCAAAGGCCCCAATACGCTCCTACATCTCCTTCGTCTCCTGTTTTCCAAGACTCATCAAAAGAGGAAAAATAGAACAATTCTACGTCTTCATTCTTCGCCCACTGCTGTGCATTGGCGTAGTATTTTAAGAAGTTGTTCATGGAGGCTTCAGAAGCTTCGAAAGCTCCGCCCGACGAAGGCCATCCCGTTTCGGTGATAATTACTTTTTTGCCTTTGGCAGCTTTTACGGCTTGCTGGTACATTTCCTTCATGTACAGAAAGGAGTAGTCTACGTGACAACCTTCCCAGTAGGGGTAGCAGTTTGCCAGTATCACGTCGCATGCTTCTGCTAGTGCAGGTCGTTCTGTGAATTCATAATAGGCATCTACATATCCTACAGGTGTTCCGGGTATTTCCCGCTTTACTAGATTGATATAGTCGAGTAATTCTGCTTCTGAGAGTTCTTTTCTGTAAAGCACTTCGTTTCCTACGGCTGCAATGTCCACATAACCATGTTTGGTGAGGTTTAAAAGACTTTCTATCTCTTCATCGTTCGTGGCTAAGTCATCGCTTAGCCAAGCTCCTACGAGTGTCTTTATGCCATATTCTTTTGCCAATGGTGGAATAAGTTCGTTTCCTTCTGTGCACGAGAAGGTACGTATCCATTTGGTATGCGGTTTTAAGATTTCAAGCCTGCGTCTTATTTGTGTTTCAGTAATTGGGTCACCCGGCTTTTGCTCTTCTTCAAAAAGACTGAAACATATACCGTGCATGCCATCATTTAGTAGTTCTTTGGCAAGCTTCTCATAGTTGTCCTGAGAATTTCTTAGACCTTTAGCCGCAACGAGCGACATTAGTTTTTCTTGACGTTTAGACATGTTACTATAACTCTCCTCTTCTGCTTATTAATTCTTCTTTAATTTCTTTGGCTTTATCTTCATTGAGGCCATAATTCCACATAACCAAGATGGCTAATGCGGCTGTTACTGCTGGTATCACTATATCTGCGATACGTAGGTTAGTCATCGCTTCAGCAGTTTGAGTAGCAGCTCCCGACTCAAATCCTACTAGCTTAAGAACTAATCCTCCAAGTACTAATGCTATGGCTTGCCCAAGTTTTACCATCCACCAGTAGATGGCACCGAATGTGCCTTCTCTTCGTGGCATACCGTTTTTTAATTCGTCTAGGTCACATACATCTGCAGTCATGCTCATCATTAAGGTGAATAGTCCTCCTAAGCCAAATGCCATAAACGGAATAGGCATAAACAGTAAGTATGGATTTGACGGATCAAATGCCCACCATTTTAAAACATATCCAATAATAGAAATCGCCGTAGAGATAATGAAGGCGTTTCTCTTGCCATATTTATTTGAGAGTAGAGTCACGATAGGAATAACGATAAATGCTGTCAGGATAGCAGTAACCGTTGAGAACCAGGCTGGCCAGTTACCTGTTTCTTCGTAGCTGCCATTATACATATAAAATACAATGATGAAAAAACTAAAAGATGCAACGAGTTGAAACCCGTTGAACACCAAGAAAGTAGCTCCACAGAGTCTAGTAAATGGTTTGTTTTTAAATACTTCAATAACACCTTGAATTAAATCTGTTAAATTCGAAAACATTGTTTTAAGGGTGATTTTTTTTCTGTTCACCATTGCAGAATCGTCTATTCCTCTACAGAATATAGCAGGCATTATCCCTAGTATAATACACACAGCTCCAACTATAACAGATAGTTTTCTAACTCCGTTGGCCTGTAGTGCCTCTCGAGTTAGATTTACCGTAGCTTCATCTCCCAAGCCTAGTCCGTTTATTTGACTCAATTCCTCGACTGTCAATGGGAAAATATCTGGCGAAGCAATGATTACCCAAAACCAAGGCACTATCATCCAAGCCACTTGACCTACAGTGTTAGCAAAAGCCATAAGACGAGTACGTTCTTTATAATCGCTACTCATCTCGTATCCCAATCCAACTAGAGGTGTAGCGTATATGGTGTTTCCAAGCATAAATACTAATGAGAGAATCAGGAAGTACCAAAAGTTATAGTTTGATGTGTTTTCCTTATCCATTTGCCATAAGATTGCAAATAGAATTCCGCTGAGTATAGCTCCTGCAAAAATGTAAGGTCTCCTGCGTCCCCATCTAGATTTTGTATTGTCTGTGATATAACCCATAATAGGGTCTGTAAGTGCATCAAATATTCGTGGAAGCCCACCAAGTAGTCCTGCTACAAGCGGATCTAAACCAAAAGCAGTAAGTAAGAAAAACATAAAGATACCCAATGAGCCTGGTAACAAGTTAAGCACTAAATGCCCTGACCCAAAAGCCATTTTCTGGCCTAAGGGTACACTCTTTCTTTCAATTGCTTCGTTCATATTGTAATATTTAGTTTGTAAGGGTAATTGTCTGTATGGCTTGTGGGTCTATGGATATTGATGTACGGCTTCCGTTCAAATGTAGGGTAAAGTTTTTAGGCGTCTTACCTTCATTGAAAACTACTACAGCTATACTGCCATCTGGATTTTGTACGGCGGTAGCTAGCAGGCTGTCATCCGTGTGTTTTAATCCTATGCGCACAGCTCCAGGGCGTATGAATTTGCTAAAATGTGCCATCGTGTAGTAGATAGGAGTGTAGTAAACCTCATCGGTTTCTACGTCTACCAGTACAGGAGCCGCACACCAGTTTTTGAACCAGTTTGGTCCGCCTTGCTTGTCGAGAACCATGTTCCAATCTATCCATCCGTCTACCCAATTGTTCAGACAGCCTATGATGTCTCTCGCATATCTATTTACTGGAGCATATTTTGGATGTAGGTATTTATCTTCTTCTCTTGCCCAGTCCCAACCCCAGTCGGTAGCTTCTTTAGACCAGTACCAAGCATCGTCCTTCCATTTTGGAACTTCAGAATCTATGCATCCTTCTGTTTCTATGAGATACTTAGTAGGAGCTTTGGTGTGTGCATAGTTTAATGCCTCCGGGAATACCTCGTAAGTACTCTCGTACCAGTGAATAGCCGTTCCTGCATAGTATTTGGCAGAAGCTTCGTCTTTGTACATTTCGTCTACCCATTCTTGTATTCCTGCTCTGTTTTGATCGTAACCCAGTATTTTGACATCGTGACCGTCCTTTTCCAACTGTGGTCCCATGTAGTCTCTTACAAAATCGGTCATTTCTTTCGGCGAAAAGTGCATACTCTCCCAGTTGTTTCCATTTCCGTGGGGTTCATTTACTACTGTAAATCCCCAGATATCTATTCCTTCTGCTTTATAAGCATCCATGTACTTGGAGTAGAACAGTGCCCAAGGTTTGTAGTACTTTGGTAATAGTTTACCGCCTACATAGTTGTTGTTATCCTTCATCCATGGCGGAGCAGTCCACGGTGAGCTTATGATTTTAAACCCATCTGTAGAAGCAGCCATAGCCTCTTGTATCATAGGGATAATGTCGTCCTTGTCTTCGTCTACAGAGAAATGTTCGAGCAGCATATCGTCTACCACTGGTGTATACGAGTAATGGTCTAGCGAGAAATCACACGAGTTCATATGTGTACGCGTGAGGGAGTACTTGGCTCCATCATCTCCAAAGTAGGCTTCTATTACTTCCTTACGTTTTGCTGGGCTAAGCTTATTGAGGAGCGATGCAGATGACTCTGTGAACGATCCACCTATTCCGGTGATGGTTTGGAACTTTTGTTCGGGGAGAATTTCAATTCTTGCTGCCGAATCGCCTGTGTTAAACGTGGTTTTTACTGCTAGCTTAGAGCCAGATGCTGAGGTTTCGTATACGGTTACTTCCATTGTCTTTTCTTTTTTACAAGCAAAAAGAAGTAGGGTGAAACATAGTATGATTGACACGTTTTTCATTCTTTTATTTTAGTTGTTTTAGAGGTGGAAGATGAATTTCAGCAAGCAAAGTATCTAAGTTGCCATTGTATGTTTTATGTATTGGATTACCATTTCTTGTTAATCCGTTGAAAGCACCTCGGTCCACGAAATCCCAAACGGCATACTTGGCTTCTCCATTGATTTTGAATAGTCCAAAGTGGTTTTCTGAGCCTCCCGCATTTTGAGCATCCTTCCATTTCTCATTAAATGCCTCGAAGTAAAAGCACGAGATACCTTTTGCATTGGTCCAGTCTCGCATTTGCTTATAGTACATCCCTTCCTTGTATTCGTCACACGCCTTAGAACCATTATCTCCATAGAGGCCTAATGAGGCACTGGCCCATCCGGTTTCGCCAATGTGTATTTCCTTTGTGCTGTCTATACTGTGAATATATTTTGCAGAGTTAGCATACTGCTTTTTAGCATACAAGACTGACCGGATAATTGCACGTTCTATCGCCTTTGCTTTGGTAATGTGTAACTCCGACTCAAAGGTTCCCCAAAATACGGGGTGGTAGTGCGTATCGTGCATGGGATAGGTATGTAAAGACACATAGTCTACCGCTTTTATAAGATTTTCTAAGTCTTCGCAGTGATACAGTGTATCTCCGCCTCCCCAAGAAGCAAAGTTGTCTGAGCTGGTGATCCATACATCTTTGTCTAGTTCACCTGCTTTTTTTAGATCTTGTAAATGGGTTACCCATTTTAGGATCACATTGGGTTGTACGAAGTAGCTAGCGGCCCACTTTACCATAGCTTCGTTTCCTACTGCTAGTATTTTTACGATATCGGGATATTTAGCTGCTAAGTCTACTGCACGTTGCACTTCTGTGGCATTGGCGTCTGCATCTTCTACATCGTGGTTTGGTGTTTTGTCTGTCCAAGCATTCTCACAATCGATCCAGATGCCTAACATTACGTACATTTCAAAACTAGGGTCTTCTGCCCTCATCTCGCTTATGGCTAAGAGCAGGTTTGACGCTTGCTTGTAATGAGTGTTATACGTGCGTAGTACCTTAATACCCATAGCCGACAATATTTTCATATCGTTTTTGAGCTGTTGGATACTCGGTTGTATATCTCTGCTCGTCTCGCGATAGCCACCGTAACTGATGGCTAAGTACTCGGGATTTCCTAAAATTTGAGAAGCAGTCTTGGTCGTATTCATGTGTTGCGGTTTATCACTTTTGGTTTGGTTGGTACCGCAAGCGGCAAATACTATAATTCCAATGAGTAGTATTATATGTCGTCTAGTACTCATTTTTAGTGCTTCTTATTTTAAAATAGACTCGTTTATGTGAACAGTGATTTGTACTACCTCTCCATTTCTTTCAAATATATGAGAACTTGTCTCCGTATCTAAGTGAAGTGAGTCATAGTTGGTAAGCGTACCATCTCTCTTTGTGATCTCCATACTGCTTTCTTTTGCTAATCTATAGATGATAGGCACTTGGCAGAAGGTGAAACACAGAGAACCTATCTCTGGAGCAAATTTCTTATGCTCTTTGAGAATGTTTACGTAGTGGAAATTTCTTTCTTGTACGGTAAATTCATTTTTGCGAAGCAAGCACGGATTAAAATACAATGCTCCTTTATTTACAAAGACACCCAGTTCTCCAAATCTACTCAGTATATCCTCTTTCACTTGGCCTGTCATTCCAGGCTGTTGAGCTCCTTTGCCTCCCGGTGTGTGTGAATATGGATCGGTAGGAAATGCTCCATATAGTGAGGGTGACTTATGTACACCTATGCCTGCATTTATCTCATAATAGTGTTCTAGCAATCTTCCTGTTATTTCATCACCTTCTTCATTGTCTACAGCCTTAAAACAAATTTCTTGCACTGATATTTGCAGCTTAGAAACCATGTGCCAGTAGATAGAACCTAGACCTTCGTATCCGTAGAATGTACCCGATCTTCCGGTGAAGGCTTTGTGGTTGAAAACTCCTTCAAACACGTTTAGGAGAGACTTCTTTTCAAGCTCTGCTAGTTTAGAATACTCTGTAGTAGTTATACTTTCTAGGGCCTGGCTTAGGTCTGCTGCATTCTTAAAATTGCCATTGAAATGATAGTCGCCTTTCACATCTTGCTCTACGAGTGATTTATTCCCATTGGCTAGCATGCTGGTGATTAACTCTGATTCTTGTATAGCTGTTTTAGGAATATTGTTCTTTTCTAAAAACTTTGGAAGTTGCTTGTTTGGGTACAATACATAACTGTATTGATCAGGTCTAAAGAGATCACTTTTCTTCATACTGTCTAGCAGTTTCAAAGCTTTCTTTGGAGACAAATGACCAGAGCTAAGCACTGCTACTTGACCTTCGAGCATTTCGCTGAGATAAGATACAGATACTTCCTTGTCATTTTCTACCGTCATTAGGTTGTAGGCGTGGTACATTTTGTCATCACGCTTATTCGCTTTTATAGTGTGCTCTATATATTCTAGACTTAGTTTTATAAAACGTCTAAGTCGTTTGTAAGAAACTGTTCTCTTCTCACCCCAGAAAGCTTGCTTGTAGATGTGTTCTCTGTACTCACTTCCAGCTTCACCTAGACCGTCCATTATTGTTTTACGATCTTCATCGTTTATGGCGTCTTCGAGTAAGTGCTTGTTATCCTCAAATGTGGATTGCACTTTTTTAAAGAAGATGATCAACTCATTGGACAATTCTACACGTTCTTCTTCTTTATCTTTAATCTGTTTGCCAAAGAAAATTAAGAATCTACGGAGATAATATAGCGTTACCATGGACACTCCGTTTCCTACTAGAGCATTATTGGCATCGTTCCACTCTGGACGTTGTGTATTCATCCATATACCGCCTTCTGGTATGAAATTAGATAGCTTAGCCAGTACCGTAGCGAGTATTTTTTCGATGAAGTTTACAGTGTAAATGGCATCATGCTCGTCTATAAGTAATGCTGCATCAGAACCGAGTATTGCTCTGTTTTTTCTGATTTTAGTGTCGAGCTCTTCGTCAAATTCTATGGTATCTTTTGCATTCTTTAAAATGTCTTTGTAGCTTTTTATCTTGTAAGGTACGTTGGCATATACAAATGCATCTTTGTTGAATTCACTGCTTAATTGACCCGGAAAATATTTCTCATTGAGTTCGAGTAACTTGAGTAGATAAATAATTTGATGATCTCCCCAGTAGCCAATATAAGACCATGGATTATCGGGTTCTACTGTTTCCCAATCAAATCCACCTTTGGTAACTCGATAGGGGTTATATCCTTCGAAAGTAGTGGCATTTAAAAACTTGTGAATCATACTCTGCGTGAAAGCAGGGTAGGAGAGAGCCAATGCTTCCCAGTTTTGAAAGATGTCTCTCCAGTTTCCTTCGTAATCTAATATTTTAGAACCGTCAACCTCACTTCTAGTGTTGATAGAGAATTTGTTCCAAGGCCTGCTTGGGTCACCGTGTCTTCTGCTAAACTTAAGCGGCATGTACTCTGTACAGAGTCTCTTAAAGTCGTTGTCTGAGCTTTGATTTGCTATTTTCTTAAGGTCAAAAGAAGTAAAGATGTCTTCTAGACTATGTAGTAAATCCTTGTGATTTTCAAATGCTTTCGTGTTAGCGGCAGCGAGGTAATTGCTCAAATCCCACTTTTCTATTTGATAATTGAAATCAAAAATACCACCACGCATTATATTGAATAATGTATTGGCAAAGTGACGTGTATCTCTAAATACGTCTGCAGATAGTTGCATTCCATCAGAAGATGCATTGAGCTCTATCAATTGCTTGGAACCCCGTTTGATATCTTCGTCTATGAGCTTTTTAATATCTTTTTGGTTGTGTATTGCGTCAATCAGTTCTACCACTCCAGCTTGACTCTTGTTTACATCTGCTACAATTGTCCATTCTTCTTTGTCACTAGGAGCGAGAGCTAATTTAGAGCTTAGGAAATACGCACCTTTTTCTGCTTTTATATCATCTTCAGGAGTTATGGATTGTCCATTTCTGAAGTTGTTGAGTTGAAGTGAAGAAACCAAGTGCGTAGGATTTTGAAATCCTAGAGACCAAGCAATATTTGCCTTAAGAGCTTCACTGGGTTCTGCCTTGTCTACGATAATGGCACTTAAAGCGTAGATACCCATTCCGGAACCAGCGTCTAGCTCATTGCGTTTGTATGCGTCTACCAGATTACTAGTAGAGTTTTGCAAGTCGCTATTTACGCCATCTGGCATTATGTTTTGAATACCGTCCAGTAGGGTGACAGAAAGATTTTGGGTCCCCGTGTTTTCTATGGATGACTTACGTATAAATCCGTAAATATTACTAGAGTTCCATTCGTATCTGAAGGTTAGTCCAAAATCATGATTGATTTCTTCGAATAGGATCTTGTTGCCAAAGGCATTTTTGTATATGTTTTTGGTTGTATTGTATTTGCCAGCATTTCGCTCCGAGAATGGTTCCCAAACTTTTGTTTCGGTACCTTGGTGTATTTGAAATATACTCTTACTCCCTGTTGTGTCAGAGGATTCTGTAATCTTATCTGCGGTGTAATATGGAAAAAGTGGAAACTCAGCGTTTTTACGCCCTGCACTTAATGCTCCATTGCTAGAGATAAACATCCAGTGATGCGAGTCACTCACAATGCTCATAAAGAATGGTCGCATTTCATCATAATTTGAAATACAGTAGAAGTTTTCTCCTTCTATCTTTAGTCTTTTTATATCAACCTTTGCGTCGTGCATCGGTTCAGAATGTGTTGCCATTTATATCGTTTAGTATTTGGTTTTTATCTTGGAAGAATTTTAGCTTTTTCTATTGCTTCGCTAACTTTTATTTTAGAAAACTCCATATTGAGTTGCTCTGGTCTAAGGTCTTTATGATAGGGGTCGAGTTTATGCACTTCTTGTAAAATGTAGTAGGCTGCTCTAGGAGTTACTAAGTAGGTACCGTCTGAATTATTGAATCGTTTCGCACATACACCAAACCATTCCTCATTCATGTTATTCTGGCCTTTTACAAAGTCATTTTTGTATCCACCGTTAGACCAAGAAGCCGTGCTATCGTGCTTGTCTA
>Ga0307994_1001893_pt1 | contig 12077 bp, 12 predicted proteins | sample EllFjometagen261_FD_203171 | JGI IMG/M metagenome (GOLD analysis project Ga0307994, IMG submission 203171) | Marine microbial communities from Ellis Fjord, Antarctic Ocean - #261 | ecosystem: Environmental > Aquatic > Marine > Unclassified | place: Southern Ocean | collected 2014-11-02
TACAGGACATACTGCAGCACACTGAGGCTCTTCGTGAAAACCTTTACACTCTGTGCACTTATCTGGCACTATATAATATACCTCATCAGAGATAGGTTGTTGTATCGCATCTACGGCAACCTCTTTGCCGCCTTCTAAAGTATACTTACCCGAAACTCCCGTTCCATCTGCTACTTTCCATTCTGCACCTGCTTCATATATAGCCGTATTAGGGCATTCGGGCTCGCAAGCCCCGCAGTTTATACATTCATCAGTTATGATAATTGCCATAGTGCAAAGAAATACTATTTATTGAAAAAAGGAGGTAGATAATCTAACGATTATTTCATTGTGTCTAAAATAGCAGCAATCTGATTTTCATCTAAATAACTTGGGTCTTTAGCTCTGATTTTTGTGAGCCAAAGTCTAAAGGATGAGAGATCCTTTTTACTGGCAAAGTAATTGAGATGTGTAGACCACACGGCTAAGTCGTCCGGTACTAGTTTTAAAGCTTTTGCCATTTGTTGTTTGGCTAATGCATCATTGCCTTGCATCACATAGATACGAGCTAAGCCATTAGCTACTTCTCCGTCCACAGGGAATTCCTTGGCAAGATACAATGCGAGTTGCTCTGCCTTTGCCATCTTATTCGTAGCAAAATAGGTTCTCAATAGTTCTTTGCTTATTCGTGGCATAGTCTTGTCTGCAGCATATGCTTTTTCTAAGTAAAACACTCCTTGACTCATTTTACTAGTGCGTGTGTAGGAGTACCCGAGCATAAATAGTTCCCAAGAAGAGAGTTTTTTTTCATCTAGCTCTACACCTGTCGCCTTACTATATTCTTGTTTCAAATAAAAATACTTGAGCCAAAGCTTACTATACGCTGTACCTTTCAGTAGTTCTCCTGCTTTAGTAATATAAAAAGGATTCTTGTCAAATTTTTCCCAGTACTCCAAGTAGGCCTTTATTTGGTATTCTAACTCTGGTTTTACATTATTTACAGCATATAGACCTACAAGTCGTTGCATTTCTTGCACTTCCGAAGCAGATTTTGGAACACGGATATAGTGATCGTGTACACTCACGTGCGGTATATCCTCTGACCCACTAGGTGGCATATGGCAAGACACACAGTCATTTTTAGCTGCGGCTAGCTGAGCGACAGGAGCTTTGCACTTATTGGTACGGTGGCATTTATCGCAAGCTGCATTATAGACTTGTGTACCTGTCTGTTTCACGCTCACATGCGGATTATGACACGTGATACAGGTAAACGAAAGTTCTTTTTTATTGGATTGAATGAAACACTCGCTCATTTGAAAACGAGCCGAATGATTTGCCATATCAAAACTCGTATTGTTCCCTTCATACTGCGGTAGATAAATTTCGAAAATATCACTCAATTGCATACCTGGTTTAAAGTCGGTAAATTTCTTACCCTCTTTCAATACATTGAGGCCTTGTAAATGACAGCGTTGGCAAAGATCAATTTGTCTTTCCCAAGATAGCTTTCGAGGGTTCACTATCGTAGGATCTATCCCTTTACTTACATCTACTCCCCTACCTGCTAGCCTCTCTTTTACGTGCAACTCTCCAGGACCATGACACCTTTCGCAGTCTATACCTTTTCCTATTTCTGTGAATTTAAAATCTGAAGCTCCTTCTAGTTTTGGCATTGCATTGTGGCAACTGACACACTCAGAGTTTAGTATTCTTTCAAACCGTGTATTATTCCCTTTCTCAAAACCGGGAGCCAAATCCCACTTCGCTTCTTGCACATAAAAAGTAATTGGGGCTTGATATAAGTATCCATTTCTAGAAAAAAGGTGCGAATTAGTATGCTGTCCGCTACCTACAATGTAGTCTACATGCACATCCAATTGATGCACAGTGTCATTGCCTAATAGTCTGTACTCCTTTATATAAAGCTTGTCTCCTACCCAATAGGGTAGATAGTGCATATCCAAAAGTGAGTCATATACTTGATGCTGTTTACCAAAAACTGCTGACGATTTATTTGGCGAGGCCTTATCAAAAGAAAGCCCCATTCCTGTATGCACGAAGGTACTATGCTGCTCTTGATGACAAGTGGCACATTGCTCTATACCAACATAATTTACAGTGTCTGAATGATTGAGGTATGTTTCTACATCCGAAGATACAGAATTGCAAGAAGCATAGAAAAATAAAGCTACTACTAGCGTGCTACAACCTAATGCAGCATAAAATTTAGCCGACCTAATGCTTGTTATGAGAATTTGGCTTGCCACTCTACCATACCACCCAAAAGATTTCTTACATTAGTGAAACCTTGTTTTACCATAAAGCCTTTAGCCGCAGCACTTCTTCCGCCTGATTTGCAAAGCACTACTACTTCTTTGTTTTGCCAAGCGTCTAAATCATCTACCACACCTTGGAGTGTGGCCAGAGGAATCAGTTTTGCTCCGATATTGAAATCTTGGTATTCCCAATCTTCTCTTACATCGATTAACAAAAGTTCTTCTTTGTTATCTAACTTTTGCTTCAGCTCTTCTACCGTAATATCTTGCATGCTTGTTTGTTGCTTTTTAAGGTGCAATGATAATAATCTTGCTTGTAAAGAGTTCACCTTTTTCGTTGACCAATCGCAGATAGTATAGCCCTTCAGGAACATCATTTACAGCTAAAGACGTCTTATTCTGTTCTGACTTAAGCAAAACACCGCTCATGGTATATAAAGATATCTGTGCAAACTCAGTAGTCAAATGCACTATACTACTCGCAGGATTAGGATATACCTTAATCTGCTTATTCTTTACTTGCTGCTCTGGCACTCCAAGGTATATACCAACACTATCTCCAAAGTGCGGACGCATCATAAGTGTCCCGTCTGGCACACCAGAGTTACTCCAAATATCAAAAGTATTGTAGTACAACATTGGATTTGGTCTATTGGGATTTTGAGTATTGCCAAAGTTCATATCCCATCCTACATTAAGATTAAAAATCTCTGGCTGCCACCAGCCGATGTAGTATGTACCTGGGCTCAGTATTAAGTTAGTATCTAGGTAATGAGCAGAAAATGTACGCTCACCATTGGCTGAGTTATAATCTGGAACTTGTAGCTCTGATTGGTAAATGAGTTCATCTGCAGCAGCACCATCTACACCTGCCAGATTTTTCCATATTCTATATCTAAAACGTCTTGAAGACACATCAAAAACAGCTTCGTTGAAATACGTAGCTATGGCGTATAGTCGCTCCTCCTTTAGTACGTTAAAACCTAAAGCTATTTGACCTTCTATATTGCTAGGATTAGTATTTTGATAAAAACCAAAACCTCTCTCCGCACTACCATCATCGTAGGCATAGTAGTCTTCAAACTCTAACTGAACAGTAATATTATCATTCTCCTTATAGTCATTTACTACTCCATTTTCTTGCACACTCACGGTGTGAGTAATAACAGGCTTACTTCCGCTGAGATTAGAAAAACTAAAGATAGGCAGGGTTCTCTCTGCACTACTTTGTGCCAATATATTGTTACTATTATCTATGAAATTAGTGCTCGCAAGTGTGTTACCGCCTGAGATAGCCTCATGTCTTACCAGTATGTTTTTACCAATATCGAGAAGGTTACTTGCTCTGAATGTCACGGACGGTGCCGTTTCAGATACAGGATTCACTTTGAAATGCTCGTATGGCATAGTGAAGTAATTTTTTAACAATGAACTAGGAGTAGATTGAATAGCGTAGTCATTATACCAATCTATATTAACGCTTCTATTTTCATCTAACACCACATAGTCCACGTGCCAATGATTCGCATTACCTACTTGTCTGGTATGGGTACTAAAAGCAAATTGAAAACCTTTGTGTAAAAATTTGACATTCCTAATTGGGATAAGTACTTGAGTGAAATCTGCACTGTTTGACTGACCTGCAACACTCCAAACCTGAACCCAAGTAGTATCATCTACTTTAAAAGATAATCTCAATGAATCTTCACTATTTAGATGATAGCCATTTCCATTGGGTTGATAAAAGAAACTTAAAACTATAGAATCGCTCAAAGTATACGGCACGCCTACTGAATCTTTTAGATTTATAGGTTGACTTATGAGGCTATCGCCAAAAGTACTGAGGTCTTTATTGATAGTTCCTCTATAAGGAATACCATTAGCATCTAGTACATCAAAAGTGGCCACATTGAGTGTAGGAGGCTGTACAGGAAAGTGATTATTAATATATACCTGATTATTGAGCCATTTGGTGCTATCTGGATATAGATTGCTTTCAGAAAAATCATCAAAAAAAGGCAACTCTAAAGTATCTCTCTTTCCAAATTTAGATTTAAGACTTCCTTTAAATTGATACGCTGGGTTAGCCTTATGAAAGTTTTGAAGAACCGCATTTTCCTGAACAGGATAGGTAGTAACTTGTGCATGGCTCAACGTACTACTGAAAAGGCAAAATACGGATATATAAAGTGTATTCCTTAGTAAGTCTGTATACATACGAGAAGAACGAATTTGGTTTATGCTTATTGTCATTTTAAGAGTAAGAATTCTACTAATTATCTTCCCCATCTATACCTATATCTACGGCAGTAGAATCTGATAGATAATAATCAGCTGTGATTCCTACTACTAAATCTACCTCCGAGTTTCGCTCTATTTCTGTGCCTGGCACTAGTTCTTCTGTAGTTCCTGCTATATACTGAGCCAGTACAGGCTCGTCATTCTTAGTTTTCACAGAAGAGTTGACCACCTTTATTATTTGGCCTACTTTCAAATGCCTTCTGAGCAGGATGTTGGTAGCCTGCTGCAGCGAAGTTTTCTCTGCTAAATCAGGGACTATCACCATAGGTACATCTCCAGTGTTGATAACCAAATAGACCTTACGTCCTTTCTTTACATCTAACCCAGCTATGGGGTTCTGATTGATAACGGCAAGCTTCTTAGCTCCATCTTTGTATACTGTATCAGAGACCATACCTTGAAGTCCTAAATCATCTAAAGCACTAAGAGCCTTAGAAGCTCTTACCCCTTCTAGATTAGGAATATTTACCAATGCCTCATCGTGCTTTGTATACGTATCTAAAAACCAAAATATTCCGAAAATTACCGTCAATACGATAAGTGCCATTATACCTAGATTTATTGCAATTTTTTTCATTCAGAATAGCCTTACTTTTTTCTATTTAAGAACGCAATATACGGCCTAATATTGAAATAGAAATACACTAGGTGTGCAGAAAAGTGAAATACAATTGTGCAATTTACTTTCTGCTTCTTTCTTTAATATAGGGTATCCTTTTGTGTGAGACTTGTAGTGCTTTTAGTACAATACCCTGGAGCTTATCATCTACTTCATGGTCTAAGTTTATTTTAATAAAAAATAGAGCTAACCATATAGTAGTATTCATTTAACGATACTTTTAATCGCCACTATTTATGTCTGTGAAGAATAAATTCATCAAATACGTTGTATTGGTATAGGAATTGAACTTATTATCGCAGAATAGAAGATCAAAACACAATGAAAAAATTTTTCACATTATTAATACTCCTAGTTTCTGCTACAGCGTTTTCGCAAACAGACAGTTCTAAACACGAATCTACTGGCACCTTGCCAGATATTACATTAAAAAATGTAGATGGCGAAGATGTAAATATTGCCGACTACGGCACAAATGGCAAAATCACAATAATCTCTTTTTGGGCTACGTGGTGTAAGCCTTGCATTAAAGAATTGAAAAATGTAAATAGCTTACTAGACGAGTGGATAGAGGAATATGACGTAGAACTAGTAGCAGTAAGTGTAGATGATAGCAGAAATGCAATGAAGGTAAAACCTACTGTGAACGCATTGAACTGGGATTTTGATGTATTGCTAGACCCTAACGGCGACCTACAACGAGCTATGAACGTGGCTAACCCTCCAGTTACTTTTTTGATAGACCAAGAAGGAAATATAGTATACACACACACAGGATATGTAGAAGGAGATGAGTATGAGCTCGAAGATCACATCAAAGAACTCGTACAATAATCACCAAAAATTTTCAATAAAAAAGCATTTCATCGCAAGGTGAAATGCTTTTTTGCTTTATAACCTGATTTCGACTATTCTCTAGAGATGCAGATTTTTATAAAAAATTGTAGGCTAGAGGTTTTATCTCCAAACTTTTGCCTTAGCAGATATGAGGCAGAGTTGGTAGCCTAGTTTCCCGCCTAAGAACCCTAACTTTATGATATAGAGTTTCACAAAAGTGCTAATAGCAGACAAATAAGCAATCATCCGATTCGGATATCTCCTGGCTAGCTTATTATACTTATGTATGCGTGCTATATGGTCTTCTTTATCCTTAATACTATAGTGCAGTAAGTCGCCAGCCAACTGTTTCTGCATCACGGTATTAGCATATACTAACTCTTCGTGCACTTCTCCCTCCCATTTAGAATTGAGCTTATGGAATATCCGTACTTTAGTATCTGGGTACCATCCTGCGTATTTTATCCATTGGCCGCAGTAGTTATTTAGCCTATTAAATTTATAGACCTCCTCTATTCTCAATCCTATAGATTTTTGAGTAAGTATACTAGTACGAAGCTCTTCGCTTAGTTCTTCATCTGCATCTATGGAGAGTATAGTATTATATGTAGCATTTAGGTTCCCTATATTTTTGGTATCTGCATAGCCTTGCCATTTCACCGAAACAACCTTAGCTCCTAGAGCCTCGCTTATGCTGACTGTATCATCTGTACTATGACTATCTACCACCAATACTTCATCTACCACACCATGCAGCGAGCGTATGCAAGCACCTATGTGCTCTTGCTCATTGTAGGTTATAATGACCGCAGATATTTTAGAATTATCATTCATAAAAAAAAATCCTGACCACAAAGATGCAGTCAGGATTTTCTAATATTGGTTTTTAATAAAATAATTTCTTGAAAAGAACAATCCTAGAAGCAGAGCTATCGCGATATTTCTCTCGTTTCATTCTAACATCTTGGTCAAAAATTGAAATTCTTTTATTACACCTCACCCAGAATTGTCTTTGACAATGCTGACCTCTCCTCAAGTAGAGGTAAAATAGGAAACCCCAAGGCAGAGCCTCGGGGAGTTTTTTGTTTAAAATAATTTCTTGAAAAGAACAATCCTAGAAGCAGAGCTATCAGGATTATTCTCTTGTTTCATTCTAACCTCACGGTCAAAAGAAATTCTTTTATTAATGATCGTCGTGAGAATGATTAGGGCAAGAATGAGGATCACTCTGGCACTCTTCAGTACACATATGTGCTTGCTCATCTCCTGCTACTTCAGTAGTAGAATCCGCAGGCATAGCCTCGTCTACTTCACCTTTACAGCATTCTTTTTCACATCCTGGCTCACAAGTTTTATCCTTCTTTGCACCGCATTCTTTTTTGCAATCCTCTTTACAAGCTTTGTTCTCGTTACAAGCTACTGTCGTGAGACTTAGTACAAATACTAAGCTCAATAATTTGATTATATTTTTCATTTATTTGTTATTTGATTATTTTAAAGAGCATTTGCTCTAATAGTATAAGTCATCTCTGCTTTCATGTCACAATCTTGGTCTATACCTTCATCTGTCATAAAGCTAACACGAGTAGATACTTCGCCCGAGCGAATAAATTCTACTAATTCTACGTCTTCAATTTCTAGATCTACGCTTGAAGCTGTTGCATCTATGCTCGACTTAGAACCCACTAAAGTTTCTGGAATACCAGCACCTGTGATGTAGAACTTCACTTCATTTACGAAAGAAAATTTTTGGGTAGTTGGAGCCACTATAGACACTCTCAAAGTGCTTAACTTAGCAGACTCTACTTTATCTAGCTTGTCTGCATATTGTTCCATATCGCCTGTTAAAGTAGACTGTGCAGGAGTAGATATTTCTACCGTTTCTCCATTAGAGTTTACTACATCATCAGCAGAAAGAGTAAACTCTATATCAGCTTGCGTTAGATCAAAATTGATAGTTAAATCTGACTGCTCACAAGCTGCGAAAGACAGAATAGATAGGGTTAAGAATATAAATAGGGATTTCTTCATGCCGCAAACATATCGATTTTTATTAGCATTAAGGACTCTTATAATCATTAATGTGTCAGTTATACATTAAATCTAAAGTGCATCATGTCACCGTCTTTTACGATATACTCTTTGCCCTCTACTCTTAGTTTTCCTGCTTCTCGACACTTAGCTTCAGAACCTAGCTCTATGTAATCATTATAAGCTATCACCTCTGCACGGATAAATCCTTTTTCAAAATCAGTGTGTATCACTCCTGCTGCCTGAGGTGCAGTAAACCCTTCTGTTATGGTCCATGCTCTTACTTCTTTCTCACCTGCGGTGAAATAGGTAGCATATTTCAATAATTTATATGCCTCTTTTATTATTCTATTCGCACCGCTTTCCTCTAGCCCCATATCCTCTAGAAACATCTTCTTATCATCCTCTTCCATCTCTATCATGTCAGACTCTATCTCAGCAGAGACAAACATTACCTGAGCATTTTCATCTTTCACAGAATCTATAAAAGCTTTAGTATGATGATTACCGTTTACTACACTAGCGTCATCTACGTTACATACATAGAGTACTGGTTTAGCCGTAATTAGGTTCAAATCTTTCACAAGTTCCCACTTGGTTTCTTCCATTTCTACAGTACGGACTGACTTGCCTTGTATCAAGGCTTCTCTGATGGTATTTGCTACGTCATAGATAGCTTTAGATTCTTTATTCCCAGAGTCTGCCAGTTTTTTCACCTTAGCTATTTTAGCCTCTATAGCCTCTAGGTCTTTAAACTGGAGCTCAATATCTATGATTTCCTTATCCCGTACAGGATCTATAGTCACATCTACGTGTGTGATATTGTCATCATCAAAACAACGTACTACGTGCAGTATAGCATTGGTATTTTTAATATTTCCTAGAAATTGGTTTCCTAGACCTTCACCCTTACTAGCACCTTTTACCAGTCCAGCTATATCCACGATCTCTACTGTGGTAGGCACTATTTTTTGAGGGTTTACGAGGTCTGAGATACGCTCTAGACGCTCATCTGGTACGGTGATTATCCCTATATTGGGTTCTATCGTACAAAAAGGATAATTAGCACTCTCCGCTTTCGCACTGCTTAGGCAGTTAAATAGAGTTGATTTTCCTACGTTGGGCAAGCCAACTATTCCGCATTGTAATGCCATTGTTTCTTAATTTGGCTGCAAGTTTAGTGATAATTACCGATTTGCATAGTGTCGAATTCGTCTATTATTCATTAGTTTAAAAGCTCATACGCGGTACTCTCTGCCCATACCGATTCTAGCCAATGTTTTTCTGAGTGTCGTTGCCTAAAAGCTACCACTCGTGATTTTATCTTAGTTTGATACTCCACCTCCTTAAAATATCCTTTACGAGCAAAAGGAATAGCCTCCGTCTGTTTGTCTTCTATTTCTTCTATCATTTCGTCAGAAATTTGCAGGTATGGCAATGCTTTGTCGCTGAGGCTAGACATATAGGGCAGGTGAATAAATGACGTCTGATACTGGCTAAAATTATACTTGGCTATAATAACATCCCAATTGAAAATACAAATACCCACTAGCGTGATGTACGCCGCCAATGCATTTATACGTAGGACATAGAAGAGACTTTTTACTTTATTAATCTTGAGCACTAGTGTGACCAAACCCACCAAGCACAACAATAAAAAGAACACTACACCTATACGTTTATAGGCTAAACCAAAATACTGTATGTAATACATATTTCTAATGAAAACAGAAACCACGAGCACACCATTAAGACCTACCCATGTGTATGCTAAGTTTTTGAGCATTATATTCTGCAGGTAAAAGTTGAGGTTTTTTCTGAAATAGTATACCACTACTAGCATAGACACTAAAATAGCGAATATCAATACATAGGTTCCTTCGTGTACCAAAGACTTGAGCAACGCCCCATCCCACTGAAAACCAAACCAAATATTTTTTATTTCTAGATACAGCACCAGTACTAACATAAGATTGAGTACCGACAATAGAAATACGCCAGACAGATACTCTACTTTTAAGTCTAGATTTTTGAATCTAGATTTGGCTCTACTACGTATTCTGCGGAGTAAATCGTTTCCTTCTCCATCCATAGTACTAAAGCTGGTAGTATGAGACTGTAAGCTATGCAATACTCCAAAGAGCAGCCCCAACAGAGCTACGAACACGGCTACTATATTGATGTACTTGCCTATTTTAGCTAGGATATCGCCCACCCAAGCACCAAAACTCCCTACAAAATCGCTAAAAAAGGAACTCCCCATACTGTACATAGTTGTGAATAAGAAAATAATGAAGAGTGGTAAAAAGACAATTTTGAGGATCTTGTACATACTAGACTTTCGTTTGGTCAGTCTTCTGCTTCTGAAAGAGCTAAAAATATCTCGGAAGGCATAGAAGTAATTCACTATGCTATTAGGAATGGCATATAGCAAATTGCGAAAATGTGAGCTGCTATGCAGTCCAAATAAAAAGCCAAAGGACACCAAAGCAATGAACAGCGTAAATGGGCTGGCAAACAGATAATAACAAATGCACATGGTCAAAAAACCTACTCCTACTATTTTATTGAGCAGTGGCTTAAAGAATGCAGGTTTATTCAGAACAAGCAAAACAACGGTTGCTACTCCATAGATGGCAACATTGAGCCCAAGAGATTTCTCGAAAAAGAGTAAAACGAATAGAATAACGGAGATAAGCGTAACAAGATAATTCGGCAGCTTCATGATAATTGATTTATTAGTTGGATAAAAAACGATACGTATTATTCTTTGGTATAGCATTAGTAGAATATCGTGTTGTTTTCATAGAGGTATGGCAAATTCTGACTATCATAATACTGCGATTTTGTCAGCTAAATAGTTAGGAACGTATTTTGAAAGGATACAACTGATGATTCGGTTAATAATAAAACTCATAGACTCTATAGTGTGGCCGCTTACTGTGGTGGTAGCTATTTGGTTGGTGTTTTTTCTGAATCTCAGTTTCCAATGGGGACTGAACCACTACGGCATGCACCCCAAAGAACTGCAAGGCATTCTAGGTATTTTTACTATGCCTTTCTTACACGGAGATTTTGACCATTTATTTTCTAACTCTGTTCCTCTCCTACTTTCTATGGGTTTTATCTTCATATACTTCGAAGAGCACAAAGTCAAAATACTAGTCTATAATCTGTTGCTTACAGGTGCAATACTACTAATGATAGGCGACCAAGGCACTAACCACATAGGTGCTAGTGGATTAGTATATGCATTTATTTTCTTCCTTGTAACTCACGCTTTTTTTACTCGAAACAAAGAAATGCTCGGTGCTGCGTTTGTACTTATCTTCTTATACGGCGGACTTATCTACGGACTATTCCCAGACTATGGTAAGCTCATAGGCAAAAACATATCGTGGGAAGGTCACTTGGCAGGAGCCTTGTCAGGGATATTCTTTGGAATCATATACAGAAAAGAAGGACCACAACAACCGATGTTCTTTGTGGAGGATGACGATGATGATGACGATGACCCAGATGCATACTGGAAACTACCAGAACAGCGAGCATCTGAAACCACGGTGCATTATCATTATAAGGAGAAGGAGTGAATGCAAAGTTGGGAGTATTGTACTAGAGTCTAAATCCCTACTTTCGTACTAGTGAGATACCTCTTCGCATTTGTATTATCTGTTTGTTTCTTGGCTTCAAATCCGTGGGGGTTTTATGCTCATAAGGAAATTAACTATTTGGCGTGCTTTACGTTGCCGCCTGAGATGTTTGGGTTTTACAAAACCAATATCTCTACTATACAAGAACTAGCTGTGCGTGCAGACCAACGTAGATATGCCATAGATGCCGAAGCTCCACGTCACTACATAGACCTAGACCACTACGAGCAAATAGTGCCTATAGATACTATGCCGATGTATTGGGACAGTGCCGTAGCCAAGTACAGCGAAGAAACACTTCAATCCTATGGTATAGTGCCGTGGCATATTCTAAAGGTGAAGTCTTGGCTCACTTACGCTATGAAAGACCGAGACTAT
>Ga0307994_1001895_pt1 | contig 12072 bp, 8 predicted proteins | sample EllFjometagen261_FD_203171 | JGI IMG/M metagenome (GOLD analysis project Ga0307994, IMG submission 203171) | Marine microbial communities from Ellis Fjord, Antarctic Ocean - #261 | ecosystem: Environmental > Aquatic > Marine > Unclassified | place: Southern Ocean | collected 2014-11-02
AAAATGGATGAAACCACAGAAGAGTTATTAGAAATAGCCTACGGTGATATAATAGAGGATGAGAGAGAAACTACAGAAATAATAGTACCTACACCTCTACCACTAGAGGGCAATTTTATAGTTCCTATAAGTGGTGACAAGAAGAAGCTTCTACAAATAAGCTATAAAAATGCTAGTCTCTATATGCTAGAGAAAAGCAATCAATACGAAAAACTAGACCCACAAATAAAGATAGACCGACTACTATCTGCTATAAAAAACGACCTAAGACTTACCGAGCTGCCGTATCACATGGAGTGTTTTGATAACTCTAATATACAAGGGGCTTTTCCTGTGAGTGCCTGTGTGGTTTTCAGAGATGGGAAGCCAAGCAAAAAAGACTATAGACACTTCAATATAAAAACGGTGGAAGGTCCAGATGACTTTGCTAGCATGTACGAAGCCCTTACTCGTAGATATAGCCGAATGGTAGCAGAAGAGCAGTCGCTACCTCAACTCATAGTGATAGACGGTGGCAAAGGGCAACTAAGCAGCTCGGTAAAAGCACTAGATGATTTAGGCTTATATGGTAAAATCGCAATAGTGGGTATAGCCAAGCGACTAGAAGAGATATACTACCCGGGAGATAGCTTGCCGCTTTACATTGACAAAAAATCTGAGAGTCTAAGGGTAATTCAATTTATGCGTGACGAAGCTCACCGTTTTGGCATAACCCATCACCGCAATAGACGTAGCAAAGGAACCATCGCGACTAAACTTACCGAAATAAAAGGGATAGGACAGGAAAACGCATCTCTACTTCTGCGTACATTCAAATCTGTAGCCAAGATTAAGAAGTCTTCATTCGAAGAAATAGCAAGCGTTATAGGTCCTGCAAAAGCTCAATTAGTAATGGACCACTTTAGCGAGTAGCTTTGCAATAAGAAGCCTTTGGAAATAGCACACACCTTATTTATTTATGTCTTTGCCATTTTCCTCTCTTGGATTTGGGTGGACTACTATCGTTTGATAGACATTTATGATAAGAAGAAATTTCAATACATCCTCTTCACTTTTACCCTAGGCTTTGCTTGCACCTTTCTTATCTTTCTCCTACATTTTTTGCTTGGAGATGTCGGATTTAATCAGGATGGAGCATGGTGGGAAGTGGCTCTTTACGCTACACTAGAAGTTGGTTTTCCAGAAGAAATAGTAAAGATATTGCCTCTTATCGTGACCTATTATCTCTTTCCAAAAGTTTTTAACGAGCCCATAGACTTCTTGGGATTTGCTACATTCTCGGCATTGGGATTTGCTGCCGCTGAGAATATACTGTATATAGAGAGATACGGAGAAGGGGTAGCTCTAGGCCGCACTATTATAGCGGTACTTTCTCATACGTTCGATACAGCCTTATTCGCTTATGGTATCATACTGGCTAAATACAAAAAGACTAAATACCCTGTAGCTACTATTTTCCTATTCTTTGTACTTGCTGTGCTATCACACGGCTTCTATGATTTTTGGCTTATGTGGAAGGGCTCAGAAACATTTGGGTATTACATAACTCTAACCTTCTACCTAATCACAGTTTCTATCTACAGCACTATACTAAACAACGCTATAAATAATTCTAAATTTTTCTCATACAAGCACGTTGTTAATTCTGGCAAGGTTACAAAGCGTCTATTCCAATATTTCCTAATTTTAGTAATAATAGATAGTATAGATTCTGCAATTGATATAGGATATTTTGGGATATTCTTTTTACAATTCATCTATGACATTTTCAATCCTGGATTTTTTATAGCCGTAGTAGTTCTTAGACTATCTCGTTTCACACTGATAGAAGGCCAATGGAAACCCATAAAATTTGAACTGCCCTTTAGAATAGAAGGCTCCTCTGGCAGAGGAACTATGCTGCGTGTGGTAGTAAAAGGTGAAGGATATAATGAAACAGTAATAAACCAATTCTATCAAGAGAGTGTTATTATTAGTCCCATGTCCCGCAACAGTCCTTTTCTAAGAGAGCCGCGAAAGGCTTACATCGATAAAAAAATATTCTTAAAAGGCGATAAATCTTATTACCTCACAAAGTTTTACATGTCAAGTAACAAAGAAGACTTTGCTTATTTCCTTCTTAAGCCTAAAACATTTGGCAAAACAGAGACCCGAAAGGGCAGCCCAATAGCAGGATTATTTATTATAGACGGCAGACATGATTTGACTGACAACACGTTAGATCACAAAGATTTTGAGTTCAAAGAGTGGGTTTATATTCAGTCAGATAAATAAGTATTGTACCTTCGGCCTATCACAAGTCAGCACTACATAGCTACACATGGTTTGCAAGCTTATAAAGAGCTAGCATATAACTATAGTCGCCAATTTGGGCATAGCTGCATACTAGACAGCTGCCAGCTAAACACGGGAGTGCACGGGGGTAAATACGAATTTTTAGCTGCTTTTGGAGCTGAAAAAGCGTATTCAGATCACACTAAATTTAGCTCACATCTAGTTACGAATAAAGACTGGCTATTTGGGGTTTTGGGTTACGATCTGAAGAATAACTTTGAGAAACTACAGTCAAATAACCAAGAGATTATACCTTGCCCTGAATTAAGTTTCTTCGTGCCCCAAATCGTTTTAGCTATCGATAAGAATAATAATGTATCGGTACTCAAAGGAAAACTAACTGACGCTTTTTGGGATACCGAACGAGCGGAATCTATGTTTCAAGTTTCGGCAGCACAATCCCCTATATCCAAAGAAATTTATCTTGACAAAATAGCACAAATTCATAATCTTATATATGCTGGAGAGGTATATGAACTAAACTACTGCGTCCCTTTTAAGCACGAGTATTTAGCATTCGACCCTATTTCTTTTCATCAAAAACTAATACAAAAGTCGCCTGTACCAATGGCTGCTTATCTGCGAGCGGACCACCTTCATCTTTGTGGAGCTAGTATGGAGCGTTTTCTACTAAAAGACGGAGAGCAGCTTATTAGCCAACCGATAAAAGGTACTATAAGAAAAGGGGATAATGCACAAGAAGACGAGGCACTCATAAACGAACTAGAGAATTCGGAAAAAGATAGAGCAGAAAATGTAATGATAGTAGATCTGGTTCGCAATGATCTAGCTCGAGTATCTATTCCAGGCAAGACACAAGTAGAGGAGCTCTTTGGGGTGTACAGCTACCTGCAAGTGCATCAGATGATATCTACTATAAATAGTACCGTAGCAGAAAACACTACTATGAAAAACATACTAGAAGCTACTTTCCCTATGGGCAGCATGACGGGAACCCCTAAAATAGCCGCTATGCGACATATAGAGGAGTTAGAAGATTTCAAACGAGGATGGTACAGTGGTGCAGTAGGCTACATTAGTCCTACAAATGATTTCGATTTCAATGTAGTGATACGAACCGTGCTATGTGATGAGCAGTCTAAGACCTTAAATTACAATGCTGGCGGAGCTATTACTATAGATTCTGAGGCAGAAAAAGAATGGGACGAGGTACAGCTAAAGATAAAAGCAATAAAAGAAGTACTAGCGATTTAGACCAGCTGCTTCTCTTGTATTTTTTTGCTGTTTTCTATTAAGATTTCTTTCAGAGCTTCTTGCTTGAATGGTTTACTCAAAAACCCATCCATACCCGCTTCTAAATATTCGTGTTGACTCCCTTCTGTAGCATCAGCCGTAAGTGCTATTATAAGCGGTCTATCATCACCATACTTCTCTATTATACGTTGGGTGGCTTGCATACCATCCATCTCTGGCATTTGAATATCCATAAGTATAAGATCTATCTCTTCGTGTTCTAGTTTTTTAAGCACCTCAATACCATTCTCTGCATGATGGGAGTCGGTATAGCCGAATTTTTCAAAAAGCTTATCTATAAACATCTTATTAAAAGGATTATCCTCCGCTACCAAAATACGCATAGGATGCTTATCTGCAAATTTGCCTGTAGTAGCCACAAGCTCCTTAATCTCTATTTCTTTAGCCTTATTAGTTTCCTTCTTCGCTAGCGATTTTGGTATCTCTACATTCAAAGTAAAGTAGAATGTAGTGCCTATATTTTTTTCTGAGGTAAGTCCTATCTCACCACCCATTAGCTCCACTAACTTCTTACTTATACTTAAGCCTAAACCTATGCCACCGTATTTTCTACTTGTACTGGTGTCCTCTTGTTCAAAAGATTCGAAAATCTTCTTTTGTTTCTCCTCAGATATACCAATACCATCATCTTTTACAGAGAACCTCAGCTTAGCTATACGAGCATCGTCAGTCTGAGCTCTAAGTAGCTCATCTAGCTCTACAGTTATTTTCACATAGCCATTACCAGTGAATTTGATAGCATTACTCACTAAATTAATAAGCACCTGCCTGATACGTAGTATATCCCCTCTAAACTGAGTAATCATAGCATTACCTATGAACTTGCTTAGCTCTATACTCTTATCCTTAGCTTGTTTAGAGAATATGATCATTACCTCCTCTAGCAACTTATCTAAGTCAATAAGAGTCGATTCTATACTCATTTTTCCTGCTTCTATCTTAGAAAAATCCAAGATATCATTCAGTATAGTTAGCAGATTCTCGCTACTGGTTTGTATGGTTTCTACAAATTTCTTTTGCTCATCATTGAGTGGCGTTTCTAACATCAAACTGGCCATGCCCATGATGCCGTTCATTGGAGTTCTAATCTCGTGACTAGTTACAGCCAAAAAGTTAGACTTAGCTATAGAGCCCGCTTCTGCTTGTTGCCTCGCATCCTCTAGCACCGTATTCATTTTTCTCAGCTCATGATTCTGTTTGTTAATCAAAGCATTACGTTGCTCTAATTTCTTATTGCTACTCTGCTTATTTCTCACTTGTCTATAAAGCACCACTAGTATAAAACTTAACAGAATTATTGCCGAAATAATAGAGTACTTTATAATATCTGAGGTTCTTTTTTCTTGAATAATTCTTTGCTTTTCTGCATCGTCTACTACCGCCTTTGTGCTTATCACAACCTGCTCAGACTTAGATTTTAGTTGCTCGAATTGCTTAAATGCACCTGAGACTCTATTAGTGGATTTTATCTTTTCGTATTCCTCATTTACTTCAAATGCCTTTTTATAATCATTCAAATTATAATACGCTTTGGTAAGCACTTCATAAGCACTTGCTATTTCGTATTGCGATACATATTCCCTATCGCCACTTATTATGCTATTGGCTATAGTGATGGCCCTATGGGAGCTCCTATTAGCAAGGCTTAGTTCTGCTCGCTTGCCCTGATAAGAAGTCCGCAGAGTACTCAGCCTATTAGAAGCCATTAGCTCTGCTACCTTACCAAGGTAGCTACTTGCTTTAGTATAATCATTCAACTCTACATTAATCTCAGACATATTAAGATAGGCCTTACAAACCAACCAGTTGTTGCCAGATTTCTTTGCGGCGGCTAGTGACTTGGCACTATAATTATTAGCATAGTTATAATTCTTTTGCTTGATGTAGTTTATAGCCAGCAGATTATAAATAGATGCTGCTAGATGCTCATTTCCTACTTCCTTATTTAGCAATAATGCCTCGTTTAAATGCAAGCGAGCAGAACTATGCTGCCCTATACTTGTCAATGCATCTGCTATCGCAATATTGGTTTCTATTAATCCAGCTTCGTCCTTTTCCTGCTCTTTTATCTCGACAGCTTGAAAGTACGCCCCAAATGCATCAGAGTATTTACCCTGGTGAAGTAACATATGCCCTTGAAGTAGTTTAATCTCAGACTCTAGGTAGGCATCTTTCAACTCTCTAGCACAGAATATTGCTTCATCTACTTTTAAAAAGTCGGCACCTTCATCTCCTCTTAGCAACTCTATGTATGCTAGATTAGCCTTACTAAAGGCCTGCGGTCCAGAGCATCTTGACTGTGCCAGAGGTGAATAAGCAGCATTGAAGTAGGAATATGCATCATCAAAATTGCCCCTTTTTAGTAGCAGAAGACCTACGTTGTTATTATGAATACTTATTCCTTCTCCTGTAGCTGTCGCTAGTTTAGATTTTTGCTCAGCTAGTATTTCTGAGATCGGCAGACTTATTTCCGCACTTTCTAGCCTCGTTTGTGCGTAATTGTGTGAAACTGCTATACATAAAACTAGTCCAAAAAGGTATCTTCTCAATTTCTTTTTATTAGCCCAAAGGCCCGTATTACTTGAGTAGTTTAGATACATCTAGGTTGGATAGTATTCTAACAAAGGTATTCGTTTTTTCTTTAAGAATTGACGGACTAGTCTTTATATACAAACGTAAATAGTAAATTTGTTTTATAAATTGAACAACATGTCTTCTACCATCATCTCTATCAACCTCAACGATTTCAAAAACGGCACCCCTTCAGAAAAGCAAAAATTTGTTCGAAATTTAGGTGCTGCTTACGAGAAAATCGGCTTTGTAGCAATTTACAATCACGAGCTTAGTGATGAGCTCTCTGCCAACTTATATAAGTATACTAAGGAGTTTTATGCCCTACCCTTGGAGACTAAAATGAAGTACCATGTTGCAGGTATAGCTGGTCAGCGAGGATTTACATCTTGGGGAACAGAGCATAGTAAAGATAGCAAAGTGGGTGACCTAAAAGAGTTTTACCATTTTGGGCAGGAGATACCAGGAGATCTAAAAGCAAAGTTTGACTATTATGAAAATATCTCGGTAGACGAAGTTCCAGAGTTTTCTGAATATGGACTAAAAGCCTATGCAGCTTTGCAAGAAACAGGTAAGTATATGCTCAGAGCTATTGCTCTATATTTAAACCTAGACGAAATGTATTTTGATGACTACATACAATATGGTAATAGCATCCTTCGCCCTATACACTATGGCCCGATAAAAAATACACCAAAAAATGCAGTCCGTGCAGGACAGCATGAAGATATAAACCTCATAACACTACTGATGGGTGCTAGTGCCGCTGGACTAGAAGTGCTAGATAAACAGAATAACTGGATAGCCATAACAGCACTACCTAACCAACTGGTAGTGAATGTAGGCGACATGCTTCAAAGACTTACTAATAACAAGCTACGAAGCACCACACACCGTGTGGTAAATCCCCCAAAAGAAGAATGGGGTACTACACGTTTTTCTATTCCATACTTTTTGCATCCTGTATCTGAAATGAGACTAGACTGTTTAGAAAGCTGCGTAACAGCAGAAAATCCAAAAGCATATGACGATATCTCAGCAGGCGATTTCCTAACCGAAAGATTGATTGAGATTGGGCTGTTGAAGAAGTAGAGATTTGTTTTAAATCCGTCTACAAAAACGAGGTGTTTGTTCGTTAACTGAAAAACCATAAAATTTACTATCTGCACTTATACCTGCACCACTGAGCACAACTAATTTCTTTTTCGCAACATTTTGGAGTTCCTTTGTCGCCATTTATTTTCCTATTTCTTGAATCAATACATCAAAGATATAATCAAAATAAGTTGGCCTATAATCATTAGTCAGCTTGGCATGGTGCTTACCGGTTTTTTTGACACCATTATGGTAGGAGATATAGGTCACCAGCAGCTTGCCGCAGCGGGTGTATGCAATAGCATTTTTTTCTTTGTAGCTATTTTCCCAATGGGTGTTACCATGGCATTTTCTACCATAGTAGGAATTTTGCAAGGTAAAAATAAAACGTCATCCTATCATATCTTAGCTAGGGACAGTTTCATAGTGACACTAGCTTTATCCATAATTGGGGGCTTGGGTCTATGGTATTGCATTTCACATTTTCATCTCTTTCAGCAGACCGATATAGTCTCTACACTCTCCATACCGTACCTTACACTTGTAGCATGGTCACTTACGCCTATGCTCATATTCTTCTTTGCCAAAAATCTATGTGATGGCTTTAGCTTCACATTAGGGGGTATGGTGATCACATTGCTAGCATTGGTACTTAACGTATTTCTGAACTGGATATTTATTTATGGCAAATTAGGTAGTCCGGCATATGGACTGAATGGGGCTGGATATGCCACCATTATTTCTCGTATATTCTTGGCTGCGACTATGCTCTTCGTATTATTCAAAAGCAGTAAAATACCAATCACATTCACCTCTTTTCGCAAGTCATTTTTAGAATCTTCACGCATTACCTTTTACAAGCGAATATTTACATTAGGGCTCCCTACGGGCTTCCAATATTTTTTAGAAATAGCCGCTTTTGCGGGAGCGGCTGTACTAGCTGGAACCTTGGGATCTAGAGAATCTGCGGCACATAATCTGGCCATTACCTTAGCATCTCTTACCTATATGTTTGCAGGTGGCATATCTGCCGGCAGTTCTATATGCGTAGCCAAAGCTTACGGCAATGGAAACTACGCCAATGTAAGAAACTACGGACTACAAGGACACAAAATAGGTCTTTTGGTTATGCTAGTTTTCGCTCTTATTTTCTTAGCTTTCAGTACTCCTTTAGCTTCATTATTTACCACAGATTCAGAGGTAATTCGTATGGGTGCTAATCTATTGATTCTTGCGGCTATATTTCAACTAGGCGATGGTCTACAAGCTGTATCTGTAGGTTTACTTAGAGGCATAGAGGACACTGTATTACCTAGTTTTCTAATCTTCATAGCGTATTGGGTTATAGCTATTCCTGCTGGATATTATCTGTCTTACAGCAAAAATGTTCCGGTCCTCTTTCAAAGTGTTAATGGTATTTGGATAGGCTTAAGTTTAGGACTTACCATTTCTGCTATTGCACTTACATATCGCTTTTATTACTTACTTCGTAGCAAATGAAACCTATATTTCTCTCAATATTCTTCTTTCTTGGCTTGCAACTTTCTGCTCAGACCTACCTAGGCATAGTCGTAGAACCTACAGCTAACATAGCTCGTATAGGCATGGAACCAAAGCAGCAAAGTGACTCTATTAGAGGATTAGTGCAAGTAGACAAAACCCTTGGATTTGGCCTAGAAATAAGAAAACAGATAGATCGGTATCAATCCATCACTTTCATCCCTAGTTATCAGCAGTATAATTTGCTCTTGGTAAAAGAAAATTTACAGTTTTTAGATGTAATACATCCCAACTTATCCGAGATAAGAGACCTTTCTCAAGGTGCCAATAAGGTAGCACGAATAAGACATAGACAGAAGTACATAGGCTCGCAAATTTTATATGCAAGGAAGTTACAGATTAGAGGTTTAAATAGTAAGCTTAAAATTGATATAGGTGCTGGTTTAGGGCTATATTTTCTATTACAGAGCGATGTAAAAATTACCACCGAAGGTTTTGCAATCAAAGACCAATTTAGCCATATATTTACAGATAGTACAGGTATAGAAGCTAGGCCATTTCTAGTACAAGCTATAGCTTATGGTGATTTATCATACAGTGTATCCCCAATCATCGATGTATTTGGTGGAGTCAAAATAGCTTTACCATTTACTTCCACTACCACGTCTCTTCCTAAAATTACACTGTTTACCCCAGCGGCCAGAGTTGGCCTTAGGTTTGAGCTTTAGCCTATTAACCTGATTTTAATTATTATTTTGGATTCCGAACATTTTTAAATAGTGAGTTTCGAGTGAAAGTGGTGAAGGAATAGCGAGCTATTCCAAGACAGTTTTAGGAAGAAAATGGCTATTTAAATGTGTAATCGACCTGTTTTGTTCATAAAACCTCGTGATCATCGTTGTTTTATCTTGATATAGCTCGCTATATCTACACTAAAACCTCTCGCCTCCAAGGTTTTATGAAAATCTGCATCTCAAAAGAATAGTCGAACTCAGGTTATTATCTAATCAGGTAGACTTCTCCACTATTAGTAAGTGGAACACTAGTGCCATTGGTAGGCAGCAGATATCGTATTACAAAATAGTAATGGCCACCCTGTGCAGGTACATTTAACACTGTGCCATCCCAAGCCAATTCTAAAGGTGTGCTTTGATATACTTTAGCTCCCCATCTATCAAAGATCATCATACTAAGCACTTCCACATTACCTGACGGCTGAAACACGTCATTGGTCCCATCTGCATTGGGTGAGAATGCATTAGGTATAAAAATATCACACACATAAGGCAAGAACTCTAGCACTACATCATCGGACGCAGTACCACATTTATTAGCAACCGTGACTGTATATGTACCAGAGCTAGTTATCACTCTAGTGCCACCGCCACTATATCCATCACTCCAAGTGTACGTAGCTTCTGAAGCCGTTACGTCTATTACTCTTTGGCCATCACCGCAGAGCAATGAGTCTATCCCTAAATCTACAGAAGGAGTGCTTATCACCTGCACTTGTATACTATCTCTAAAGCTGCATCCGTTTTCTAACCTTTGAGCCCAAAGTAAGCCCGAAGAGCTGACTGTAGTAAAAGAATCTGTATCTCCTGTACTCCAGCTTACGTTAGTAGTTCCTTTCGGTACTCTCGATATAAAACTTGTCCCACTACAAATACTGGTATCATTACCCAACTCAAATATGGGCACTTCAAACACCTCTGTAGATAGTGTAAACGTATCCTTACATCCACTTTCATTTACAGCATATCTAACTGTATTTGTACCTAGTTGAATAGGCGAAAAACTGCCAGTGGCATCTACATTGTCACCTAACCAATCCCCATTCGCTAAGTTAGATTGCAAGTTTACAATTCCATCTCCGAGGCAATATCTGCTTGCTAAGCCTGTAAATGTATTATTGGGTTGCGGAGCTACTCTTACACTATCTAGGTATTCATCATAGCATCCAAAGCCGTCTACTACCTCTAAGTTAATATAATAAGACCCTGGGGCACCATAAGAATGAGTTACTGAATTTCCTGTATTGCTAGATCCATCTCCAAAATCCCAAGTACTCACAGTAGCTGCATCTAAGGTATTATTTTCAAATGTAAAAAGGTTGCCGCTTAGGCACATTTCTTTTTCGAAACTTATAAGTGGAGTATCTATGGGTCGTGGTCTCACTTCTACTGTAAGATCAAACGAATCTGTACAATATACCACGCTGTCTTGTGTACTAGTAGCACTTAGTCTTACTACATATATGCCTGGGGCACTGTATGTTTTTTGACCTTTTAGGCGTATATCAAAGGACCCATCTCCATATCTCCTCAGATACGCTGTTTTGGAAATAGAACCACTCAGCGAACCAATTATTGTATTGTTTTTAAATTTAAAAAAGTTGGCAGAACCATCCGATTTTAAAAAGCACTGTTGCTGCGTATTGTTAGGCTCTGCGGGGTCTAGCTCAAACCTCACAACAGGAGTAGGAGCTATAGTATCATCTAGCACAATAATAGCTTCGCATCGGTATGAGTTCGTTATTAACTCCACCTGATATATGCCAAAATTAGTATACGTATGACTAGTATTTTGTGTAGCTGCAGTATTACCATCATCAAAATCCCAGCTATATGTCAAAGTAGATCCATTACTTGCTGCACCCGATCCAGTAAAGTTGGTCACATTGCCACTATCGCATTGATTTCTAATATCCATAACAAACGAGGCTGTAATATTCTCAGTTGTTAGATTAAAAGTTGCTGGCCCTGAAGTGAGATAATATATATCTGACGCACCTTGATTATATTCATAAATGGCAAAATGATAGGTAGTATTAGATTCTAGATTTTCTATAATTACAGAGTTAGCAGAACCATTATATACCACATATTGGTCAGACCCTAAATTTGTCCCTTGACCGAAATTTATATTACTTAGATAAAAAGTGTTGTTGGCTGGCACAAAGGTGACAGCATTACTTTTAGAGGCTACGACAATACGTCTCACCCCATCTCCATTAGACCACCCTATAGTAGCTTGTGAGCAGTATTTGCTAACCAAAGAAATGTTGGTAGCCTGACTTGTGGGAGCTTGACCTGAGGCATTAATCGAAATGCTAAAAGTAAGTAGTATGTAAATCCAAATTTTCAATTCCTTCCTTATCGCAAAAGTACACCATTTTACTCAATCTTTAAATCACATTAAAGCCATTATTAATGCAATGCCTATTTTTTTTATTAGAACTATTTAACATACATTCCAACTGCACTACTACTGCACTACTACTGCACTACTACTGCA
>Ga0307994_1001899_pt1 | contig 12063 bp, 15 predicted proteins | sample EllFjometagen261_FD_203171 | JGI IMG/M metagenome (GOLD analysis project Ga0307994, IMG submission 203171) | Marine microbial communities from Ellis Fjord, Antarctic Ocean - #261 | ecosystem: Environmental > Aquatic > Marine > Unclassified | place: Southern Ocean | collected 2014-11-02
CAGGGTATGCCCTGATCACCAACTTCTCGATTCTAATATCTTCGATAATGTTAATGAATGAACGAGGAATCCCCGGGACGTCTTCTTTAGCATCATGCCAACCTTGAGTTGGAGTATAGAGAGCATGGCCGACTTCGTGGCCAACCAAAAGGTCATTAAGATATTTTGAATCCGACGACCACAAAGGTAATCCCAGTGTTCGAGTAGAGGGAACGAAATACGCTGTTTTATAGTTACCAACTTGGACAGTGATATTTTCTTTCGCAAGTAGATTTACAAGTAGTTTATTCATTCTTTATTCCTCAATTTCAATACATGTATTATAACACAATCTCTGTATAATATCAACACATTTAACACATTTATTAGAACTTGGAGTTATATCGATATAACATTTAGTTATATCGTTTAGATTTCCAAATATAGGTGTTTTCCAATTCATACAACCATTATACAGGGACATTAATTAGTTGTCAACAACTAAATGCATTATTTCACACAAATCTTTTTATGGTGGTATTAACTTAGTTTATGAGGTGCTGATGTTTAAATAGAGGACTCAAACGCTGCGTACGCTGAATAAGATATAATGTCATGGGTTATCATCGTGCCGTATGCAAGCTATGAGACGAAACTAAATGAATAGGTGTTGTGAGACCGACATAACTCATCGGTCTCTGAACATATACCTTATTTTATGACACTAAAGTTACGAGATTTGACGAATTCTATCTTAGAGCGGAACTTATCTGCTAGCATATCACCTTTATGACTGATAATGAATGTGTTAGTTTCCATACCGAGCGTATCCATTATTTTCATTAGATTATCAACCGAATCTTGGTCAAGGCTAGAATCGAATGTTTCGTCGAGTATCAAGAGATTGGTGCTGGCGCTGTTCTTGAGCTTGGCGATTTGGCGCCACGCGAATAACAAGGATATGTCAATCTTCATCTTCTCACCTTCGCTAAATGAGGAATAGCTGAAAGCATCCCTATATCGTGATCTGATCGTCTCATTGAAGTTCTCATCAATGTTGAAGTCTACAAAGAAATCCAGTATCTGAAGGTACTTGTTGACAATAGAGTTCATTACCGGCAGATATTCCTTGATGATCTTAGTTTTGATACCTGTATCTTTCAACATCTCATTACAAGCATTGAAGTATGTCTGTTCTTCATTCAACCTGGCCTTGGTCTCCACGATAACATCTCGTTGAGTAACTAGATTGTTCAGGGCATCTGTCGCGACACTCACATCTCCGTCCTGACTATTCAACTTGGTAACATTACCTTGCTTTACCCGGATCTTTTCTTGCAGACTCTTGATACTGGAGTTATTGTTTCTAATAGTCACCTTGTGATCATTCATCTTATTCATTTCGACCTGTAATGTCATAATAGAAGATTTCAGAACCGTGCTCTTACCTTCAAGGGTCTCCATAGCATTAGATAATTCTGCTGCTTTTGCTTCACATGATTCGATGTTGTGCTTCTTGGTAGATTCGTTTATTTCAACTCCACACGAAGGACAATCATCATTATCCGTATAGAACTTAGCATCCTTGACGATAACGTTCATCTGTTGTTTGAATTGTGCCGCGTACTCCACAAGTTTCAGATTGTCTTCGTTCTGTTTGGCCAAATTTAAATGTACGGTATTAAAATTAGCATCAAGTTCTGCTTGTAGGGTATCATTCTGATCTCCATAATCAGTTATCTCTTCGGTGATGTTATCAACCTCGGCAAATATATCTGTAAGAGTATTCTGATTCAATATTGACACTTTATCTATGTGGTTTCTTTGCATTTCAATCTTGTCTTTGAGAAGCTCGTTTTGATATACAACCTCTTTAAGATGATCTTTGTTTTTGTTAAGTCTGTCTTTCATTATCATATTCATTTTAGAGAATATGTTTATATCTAAAAGATCTTCTATTACTTCACGACGATGCCCAGCTGGCAATTGCATGAACGGAATAAACGAACTAGAACCCAACACAACAATCTGATGGAACGACTTATGATTCATCTTAATAATGTTTAACTCAAGAAACTTTTGATAGTCACGAGATTTTGCATCCTGATTGAGCAGTTTGTCATTCTGATAAATCTCAAAGATTGCGGGCTTTATACCACGAACAATACGAAACGATTGCTTTCCGATATCAAATTCGATCTCTGCTACACAATTCTTTCCATTGATAGAATTGATTAGTTGCGGTTTAGTGATGTTTCTATGAGGCTTTCCAAACAATGCAAATGACAATGCATCTGTCATGGTCGATTTGCCTGCACCGTTCTTACCTACAACTAAAGTTGTTTGCGATTTGTCAAGGAGAATCTCTGTAAATGAATCACCCGTGCTAAGGAAGTTCTTATATCTTAATTTTCGGAAACTTATCATAGTCTACACCACCTCAAGATTCAAAGCTTCAACGTAAACTTCTTGCATCAATTGCTTTATACGATCTTTATTCAAATCGGTCTCTACATTCATAACATACCCATCCAATAACTCCGTGGTATCTTCTACCGTAATGTTATTGTCGGATGTGTTCATACCGGCAAATTCATCGAATGACTCCGCTATCTTTAGATCATGAACTCCTACATCATTAATCCTATCGACGAATTTATCAAACGAATATGGATCTGTTTTGTTTACTACCACAATTTTGATAAACTTGTCAGTATATTGTTTCACCTTCGCAGACTCGTAACCACTCTTCTTGTCGTCATATACGATCTTTTCAAATAATGTAACTGGGTTGTGAACTGGAGTCATCACCCTTGTATCTGTATCGAATACATGGAAATACTTAGGGTCGTGAGCATCAGCCCAGGTAAACTCAAGCTGTGAACCGAGATATGTGATGTTACCCTGGGTAGACTTCGTATGAAAATGACCAGACCAGACTTGTTCAAATCTCTTGAATGCGTCCATACCCATGCCGTGTTGATTCTTGATACCTTTCATCATATCAAAACCAATAAGTTCAAGATGCGCTCCAAGGAAATCTGCCTTACATGTCTGAATGAAATGCATACTTTCTTTGTAGTTGTAGTTGTTAATCCATGGAATAAGTGCAATATTACAACCGTCATATTCCATGACTCGAGGCTCCATGACTATATTAACTTCATTCATGTAATGACCCAACAACTCTTTTAGCGAACAAAGATTATTATCGTTTTTATGATAACAATCATGATTGCCCGGGATAATATCCATAGTAATACCAAACTTCTTTAGATTATCAAGAAAGTGTGCTCGGTTGGCGTTAAGTGCTTTGAAGTTTATATACTTTCTATTATCATAGTAATCACCAAGATGAATAATCTGTTTGATTCCATTGTCTAGACAATAGGGAAAGAATACCTCTTCGTAGAATGCTGCTTGATAATTGATAAAAATCTCAGAGCTATTGCGTACTCCTGCATGTGTATCATTCAAGAATGCAATTTTCATTGTGTAATATCTCCCATAACATCACTTTGTTCTGCTAGAAAACGTATTTTCTTTAACACAGCGTCTGGCATTGATATAAGATCTAATCTAATGCGAAACGAATCATCGTCTCTCACAAACGAGCACTCGTTTCGCACTAGAATTTGAAACGCTTCAGTGTATCTATTTGGTGTAAATGTGTAAAATCTATAATCTGTTTTCATATAAAATGTTGCTCAAATGGTAATTTTAATCGTCGTCATAAACCCATTCGCCTTCCCATTCATCACGGGCGGCATGGAATGCATCCATATATTCAGTATCAACTAATTCTGTTTTTATTTTCGTATCGGATTCTCGCAAGATAACCTTGTTTAGTTTCTTGTTGTCTTCAGCTGTATATAACATATTATTTACCTATTGCATGTGAATAGTTCTAATCCTTCCCTCTTTCTTTCCTTTTCTGCTTTCTTCTCTGCTTGTATCTGCTTCTTTGTAAAACCGTCATCATCCTTTACTCGTTGGATTCGTGATCTTAGTTCATCAACAAATGAATGATCGATACTGCTTAAATGATTCAACTCTTCTTCATTTAAATACATGAAGTCGTCGTAACCAGATTTTTCGATGAATTTGAATTTGATGTCTTGTTGCTTCTTCTCCTTGGCTATACGGCGCAAGAAAGCAAAGTAACTGATTTGTGTGAAATATGAGAATGCGTTGGGGTTTCCTGTTCGTGTTGCCGCTTCAATGTTATAGTTAACAATGGCCCGGAGATTGTTTTCAACTGCATCCATTACCATTTCTTCTCGATAAGTGTATCGTATGAAATTGGATTTGTAAGAGAGACCTTCTGCTATTTTGAGAAAACACCTAGCAATATATTCAGGTACCACGGGTATGGGTACACCATTCTCTTTGGCCGCGTTGGCGATGTTTACATAATCACAAACTGATTGCGAGAAGTCTCTATTATTGACGTAATGGGGTTTATCTTTAGGTTTAATCTTCATAGTTTTATATCCTTTATAATGTATTATACACGGTTTTGGTGCGTTTGTCAATAACTATTTAATTTGAAACTAATTAAGAAAAGGGTTGACAAGTCTGTGTAGTTATGTTATAATAACTAAGTCGTGCCAGGGCAGGTTGGTATACACTAAGTATTTTAATGCCTTGTTACCCCTTTTGGTGCAACTTCCATTGATTCCATTATCTCATCGTCATCATCTGTTGCTTCGTGTAATTCTTTAGTCACTATTTTACTTAATGCAATAACATAGAATCTTAGTAATTCATCAGTGCCTTCTGCCTGGGCCACTATATTGCATCTACTAACCCCTACAATATTATCATTCGCAAAAGACATCCATTCTTTCATATAATAGGAATATCGGTCATTTTCACCATGGCTCTTAATAATCTGAAGGCAATCCTGTACTTCAATTACGCCATCATCTTCATATATTGCATTACCAATTATGTCTTCACCGGACACAAGTTTAATGTATAATAGGTTCAATCCATCTATCATCTGTATCTCGTGTATTAGTTTATATCACTATTTATATGTATCAATTACTTCAAGGGTACTTCATGTATTTTGTAATCGAACTCTTGTTGACTGTATATTTTTATTCTTTCTGCCGCATGTTTCAATGCGTAGTTCTTATGGGATTTCCAATGCAAATCATCTACGATATCATATACAGTCGTAATTCTACCATCATCCGATTTTCTCAAACCCCGGCCTATTGATTGAAGTATTTTGATTTGACTCTTAGATGGTGATGCAAATATGATGTTGTGAAGATTGCGAATATTGATGCCTGTAGAGAATACACCTAAACTAGCAACAATAATAGCATTCTTCTGCGATTCCGTTAGTTTCCGTATATCTTCACGGGTGTCAGCATCTGTTTTGCCCGACACATAGAAAATCTTTCTTCTTTCATGGGCGTACTTTTCGATCAATGCATGGAGCGGTATTCCATGTTTATCAACAAATTGAAATAATATCAAAGTATTACCATCAAGATCAAGGGCAAGATTCTTGATGAAGTTATTACGCTTTTCGTGTCTCACAATGAAATCTATCTCGTCGGGATACTTCATCTTCTTGATCAATTTACATTCTTCATCTGGAAACTTAACCAACAAGATATTGATATTCAGTCCTGCGAGTGTGCCATCATCAATTAACTTCTTGGTAGTCGTCACATAATGAGCCTTACCGAAATGACCTTCTAATTGCAACCGATGACTCTTCACGGACCCATCCTTGATCGTGCCTGTAGTGCCAAATCTGTATTCCGCTTCCGAGAGCTTAGACATAATAGAGGTCAACGACTTCGCGGTTGCAAGATGCGCTTCATCCACTATAACACAACCATACCTTTCGAACCAAGTACGCTGTAGTTTGTATATAGACTGCCACGTTGTAATGGTGATGCGTTTCTTCGTATTTTTATCTTGGCCAGAGTATATGATATGACATAAATCATCGGACATAAACCCATCATCGAACTGAGAGTAATCAGCAAAGTCACTATTCATTTGTTTTACAAGGGATGTTGTGGGTACTACAATCAAAACATCTTGTTCATGATTATCAAGATAATATCGCAATATTGAGTATATTATAAACGACTTGCCAGATGCAGTTGGCGATATGACTAATGAATTTCGCTTTTCCAGACAATGTTCAACCGCGGCCAGTTGATAGTCGTGATGTTTAATTGGCGCTCCTCGAGATGTAAATGTGCAATCATTAATCCATTCCATGTCGTAGTCGTGATTTGTTCCAGGCAATCCATAGTAGTTGTTATGCTCTAGTTTAATCTTATAGTCTCGAGTGTTTGCAAACTCTTGTACATACGAATACAGGCCGATAGGTAGTTGCCTCGCTCTACTATCAAAGATTCTTATGTAGCCGGACCACATCTTGTTCTTATATGAGGGCATGAACTGATATCCCTCAGGTTGAAACGAAAAAAAGTCAACGAGCTCATTAAGAATTGATGGTTCTGCGTCAATATGGACAAAGGCTTGGTTCTTCTTTTGTATTGTTATCGTGTTCCAGTCGGGGGTTTCCATTACATACCACTCGTAAACTGTCGCCATTTTATAGCATTACCAATCGTTTGATGTCTCCATTTTATGGATTCCATTATCTCTTTTAATACATCTACTACGTTTTTGGTGTATTCTATTTTGGCCACGGCCTGTTGTATATCTTTATCTGAATCATAAAAGTAATGCATCTCACCTTTCATGATCTTTAAACCGTCTAGTGCGTCATATTCCCAACCAAGATTATCCATCTCAGACTTAGACATTTTTCCATTGTACCAGAGGTATTTGTTTTTTAAGAGTACTTGTAGCTCTGCTTCTCGTTTCTTGAGAGTGAGCCTGTACATTGACCAGATTTCAATGTATTTGGAATGCAGTTTTGCGCCTTGTATTGAAGCGGCGTCTAAATTCATTTCATCGATAGGAGAATCTACTTTCCACATTTCGTAGATTGCGTCTAAAGGTATCATAACAAAGTCCTATCATATAATTAGTTTACATATGTATTTATAATAACTTATAGTAACTGTAGTTAAACGTGACGCTCGCGGTCATGTATTCAACATCAGTTGCAGTCGCATCAAATGCAACCGCGGATAAATCAACAGGAAATGCATCAACGAACTGAATCTGTTTAATCACGTTGTTTGACGAAGACAGAATTGATAATGTCATATCTCTAGTCTTCTTCTTGCTATCACTTTCTACAACCTGTGCTAGAATCCAATCATGAATCTCTTTATAATTGATCAAGTTTTCATCAATCAGAAAGGTGCAATCAAACGGGCTGTAATCAATCTTATCACCATGAAACCCTAATTGTCTTACAGGTGTGGCGAAGTTTGCGGGTGGTAATGATATCGTTGGTAATGTCGCGTTCTGTATAAGAAACTGCGAGTTCTGAAACTTGAGGTTATCGATTAATAAATGAAATCCAGTTGGCGACAAGTACGAAATGTCGCTCATAAGCGATACTCCAGTTGTTCCAGATATGTCCGTATTAATATTATATGGCATGACTTCCTCGTTAATTCATCTATACTCTATTATTTATAACCTTTTTTAGAGCGCCCATAAAAAAAGGGTCGCAAAAGCGACCCTTTTATGTCCTAAGACTTAATCAGAGATTAAGCAGTAGAATCAATAACACCGTTTACCTTAACAATTCGGTAATAAGTGTTTGTACGAACCGCACCGATTTCGTTAGTATTGTCAACGAAAGGATTAGCAACCATACCGTAGCGAGTTTTGAAACCAATTTTAGGTTGGAATGTATTCTCACCGACTGCACGAACCATAGTTAAAGGAACGTATGGGCAGTAGAAAATACCTGCGTCATATGCATTAGAACCTTTATAACCGATAGTCATATAATCAACAGTGGCGTATGGGTCAAGGATAACTTTCATGTTTCCGCCGATTGTTCCTACAACAGAAGGACCAGTTACGTCATCAGAAACAGCATTGCCGTTTAAAGGTGAAGAGTAATCAAGAAGACCAGCAGCATTCAAAGAAGCAGCGATGTCAGCAGAAACAACAACAAAGTTGCCTTTTCCACGACGAGTATCAACTGCGATTTTGTTAGCTTCACGTTGCATGTGCAACATAAGCATTTTGATTTTCTCTACAGCCCATCGACCGTCAGCATCAGTAGAAAGATCATAAATACCAGCAGTAGTTAGACCAGTCTGTTGACCACCAAGTACAGCGCGAGAGTTAACAGTACGAATTACTTCGCGGTTAACTTCAGCAAGAATTTCACCAGAAAGGATATTAGCCAATTCTGATTCTGCGTCAAGACCATGTACAGCTTTAAGATCTTGTGCAAGTTCCATTGTGTATTCAGCTTTAAGAGCACGTGACTTTGCAGTTACAGTAGTCTTATCGATACTGAAAGACATTTCAGCGAAATGACCTTCGTTTGCAGCACCACTACCAAGAGCTTCAGAAGCAGCAGTAGTCATTGCTTGACCAATGCCGAAAGCGTCATTTACTGTGTCAGCAGGAGATGAGTCAGTTCCACCAAGTGAAGAACTGTCAGCACCCAATGCAGAACCACCACCAGTAGCATCAGCACCAGCGTTGTTGCCAGAGAAACCAGAGTTAGCTTCGCTAAACAATGCTTCAGCACCAGCTTGACTAGTATAACGAGATTTCATTGCAAAGATAAGACCAGTTGGCCCAGACATTGGTTGAACACCAGCAATGTCATATGCAATTAAGTTAGGCATTGCACGGCGAACAAGTGAAATCAGGATTGGATCCCAGTTTGCCATTGGGTTTGCGCCAGCAGCAGTATGGTTAACAGGTGAAGCTTCTGCAAGATAAGTAGACTGGCCACGTTCTTCCATAAGAGCTTTTTCTGTGTTCTCGAGTGCAACAGCAGTTACAGCACGTTTTTGAGCATTACTAATGCTTTCAACGCCGTCGGCGTCGAGCATAGGTGCCCATTTTTCTAATATTTCTTTTTGGTTAATCATTTTGTTAATAACTCCGAGTTATTTAATAGATAATGCAGCAACATACTGGCTCATTGAATCAGAAAGCGATTTTGCAACAGGTGCGAACTCGTTCAATTCTTCTTCGTCAGTAGTAACAACAGTGGTTTTAAAGTAAGATTCTTTCAAAGTGTTTACTTTTGTAGCAAAAGTTTCTGCACTTTCAAAATCAATATCTTCAACTAAAGATTTAAGTTTCTCAATTTCAGATTCAGACAATCCAATTGATGATTCACGAATGATTTGCTGCTTAACAAGTTTCGCATTTTCTTCCTTGAGTTCGATGCCGCGAGCGATCTCTGTATTGTAATCTTCCTCGAGTGTATCTACTTTAGCACTAAGTTCGTCAACAAGATCAACCTTGCCTTCTGGAACTTCAACATAATGCTCTTTGAATACAGCTTGTAGGGAATCCATAAAAGATTCAGCGATTTCAGTACGAATACCTTTCTCGACTTCTAGTGCGTTATCTTCCATCCATGTTTCAACAACATAGTTTAAATAACCATCAACCTTTTCGATCAAATTGGTTTGGATAGTAGTAACTTCTTCATCCATCCGCTCAGCATAATCTTCTTCTAAACGTTCAACAGTTTCGCTGATTTTAGAATTAAGTGCCGCTTCAAATATGACAGAAGCCTTAGCGCGAAAGCCTTCAGATAATGTAGCTTCAGATTCAACCAATGCATCAAGATCACTTTTAAAGTTCTCTTCTTTCTTGGCTTCTTTCTTTTCTACTTTCTCTTCTTCTTCTTCAGCTTCTTCTTCTTCGTCGTCTTCAGCTTCTTCTTCGTCCGACTCTTCGTCGTCTTCGTCAGCTTCTTCTTTCTTAAAAGGTTTAGCTTTCTTTTCGCCGAAGTTGTCTAGATTCTCATCTTGTTTAGCTTCGTCAACTTCGATATCCTCATCAAACTCTTCAATGTCTTCAACGAGTTCATCTTGGAGGTCTATCTCTTCTTTGTACTTTTTCATATGTACAGTTTCTCCGTAATGTTAAAGTATTGAGAGGAAATCACATAATGTAACTTCAGTCCCACTTAATCAAATGACCCATTATATAGTTAAAAACGATTCTTTCAAATCATTAATTATATTTATACAAAAACAATCCTCTGGATTGAATTATATCGTATTTAAAAAATCCTTGAACATTTTGATAGATTTATCAGTATCAATCTTCTTATGTTTAAGAGTCTTCCTTTGTTCTTCCAATGTTTCCATTGCATAAACACCATGCTTCTCATCATACAACCATTCGGCACCTTCTAAGATACCATTAACGAATGCTTCATGAGCAGAAGGATCTTGTACGATATCAACCGTATTCAGCATAAAATCTTCACCGACCTGATTGACACCATTCCTTGTTACTAAAGAACCCATACCCCGTGATGATACACCGAGCTGAACTCCACCTTCGATTAAACCTCTCGCAATCAAACCCATAGGGGTGTCGAGTAACTTAGCTTTACCTAGGACGTTGTTTCCTTCCCATGATAATTCTGTAATGAGATGAGATACTTTGTCAAGATTGATCGTTGGGCCATCGGGATGATTTAATTCACCAACAGAACGACCGGTAACAATTTGAGTTTCGGTATATCGTGCAACCGCCTTCTCCATTATCTTCTTTGGATATATACGGCCATTTCGATTCTTCTTCTCTGACTGCATGAAGATACCTTTGATAAAGGTGTTCTTCTTCTGTCCATTAGCTTCTGTAATGTATTCGAGTTCTTGCTCGAAATCTTCGCATATAAGTTTCATTAGTCTTCCTTATTATAGATTGACTTACCTATCTCTACTTTCTTTGCTTCTATAGCATCTGAGATACGAGTACTAATCTCTTGTTTAAACATTGTGTTTGCTTCTGCATTGTTGCCATCGGCCAATGCGTCGATCATTTTTTCTATTGACATAATATCTGCTCCAATTACCCCTTAGGATAAGTTATTGATGAAAGCTTTACTGCATTATTAGCGGCAAACAAACTTTGTGTTTGATTCTTATCTATAACTGCAGTTTCTCCATAATTGACACTCATAGAACCTGCAACTCTATCAAACTTAACGCTGATCGCTGTTCCTGAACCGTCAATTGCACCAGTAAGTGCTGCGCCCAATGTGACTGCATTACCTGAGATCGAAGCTACAACTGTACCAGCAGTGATATTTGTTGCCGTTGCAACATCACCAACTTCAACTCCGACGACACTATCCATTGTTATAACTGTTTGAGCAGTGGCATTAACGACTGATGTCGTTTGTGGGTTATTATCTACTAAACTAACAAGATGTGCTGTATTAGTAGATGTGTTTACTGCACGAATTGCTTTACCGGCCGAGACGGTAGATGCCGTTGCTTGAGTGGTCGGCGCGGCTATTTCCGCGTTTAATGGTTTGTAATACATGGTTTTGTCCTTTTATATATTTATAGAATTTTAAATGTGTATTTAGTCTTTGTCTTCCTTTTGCATCTCTAATTGAGATACTACTAAAGGAGTGCTATCACTAATCTTTTTCATTCCGAATTCCTTTTCTTCGTCGAATTCGTCGTCGTCATCGCCTCCAGCTGCCTTTTCATCTCCAATCTGTTTAATTATTTCTTCGATGTCCTCGTCTGTTTGCATAAGAATATTCTTTCTTACCCATTCAACCGAATAGTAGCGGCCAACATATTCATCAACTTCTCGTAGAGTGAGTATTCTTTCTCTTAATAATTCAGCATTCTTCATTTCCGCGAAGTGCGAATCCTTAATGAAATCGACAGATATATCATGTTTGATTTCTGCCCATTCATCTTCAGTTACAATACCTTTAAGTATTAACTGGGTATGTAGCATATCAATAAAGAGATTTGAAAACTTCTTTCTTATACGAGATATGAACTTCTGAAACTTAAGTTCTTCTCTGGTAGTTTCACTTGCACGACCTAACGAGATCATGCCGGAGTTTTCAGTATCTAGACGAGATGAAGGTACAGTTAATGACTTATATAGTTTCCTTTGAAAGTATATTATATCATCAATCTGACCTAAATTGTC
>Ga0307994_1001903_pt1 | contig 12047 bp, 9 predicted proteins | sample EllFjometagen261_FD_203171 | JGI IMG/M metagenome (GOLD analysis project Ga0307994, IMG submission 203171) | Marine microbial communities from Ellis Fjord, Antarctic Ocean - #261 | ecosystem: Environmental > Aquatic > Marine > Unclassified | place: Southern Ocean | collected 2014-11-02
GTCACCATCACCCTTAAATTTGATTCTTTCAATTACCTTTTCTATTAATTCAACTTTAACAGACATATTAAAAGCATTAGCATGAATTAGATGAGAAGAACTAATGATTAGAGCCACATGTCCATCCCAAAAAATTAAGTCATTCCTATTAAAATTAAAAGTGGTTGGAATTTGTTCAAATGATGCTTCTTGTTGATCACTATCCCCAGGACATATGATCGAACAGCTAGATAATGCCATCTGTATGATGCCCGAGCAGTCAATTCCCCAACAGCTATTACCCCCCCAAAGATATGGTACATCTAAAAATTTCTCAGCCACTTTTGCTGGGTCAGAATAAAATGTACCAATCTCCTTTAAGTGTACTTTAGGGATATAACCACCATCAGTTGTTTTAAAAAAATCGACAGTGGCACTTTCTATTTCCAACTTTGAGCCAAAAGATAACACTTTTTTGTATTCTTTCTTGATATCAGGTTTGGCGTAAACATGCGTTGCCAAGGCAGAAACCCAATGAGTCAAACTTTGACCTTTCTTCCCTAAACTAGTACTTTCTATATACCCAACATACCCATCACTCTCACTAAACCCAAAAGAAAAATTATCTTTCTCCTCTAAAACTCGGAACCTACTTCCATAAAGAAGCTGTCTAATTCTTACCCCATTTGATGAAGATAAAATATTCACAAAACTATCAGTAACCACCTTTACTGTACCTTTGACCAAAATTGGTGCATCACACATGAGTTTAGCACCTAGCCAACCCACTCGTTCATTTGCTGGGAGTAATCTTTTATCCATTATTTTTTTCAGTATGATCTTTAATCAAATGAAATAACGTTCTTGATGCCATTCCGACACCACCTTTTGGTCTCGCAATCTTTCTGGTCTCCGACCACCCAAAAATATCGAAATGCACAAATATTTTTGATTTTTCTACAAACCTTCTTAAGAACAATGCTGCCGTAACTGATCCTGCAAAACTTGTTTGTGGGGCATTATCTAAATCAGCTACTTCTGGTTCAATCATTTTCTCATATGGATCCCAAAAAGGCATTCTCCAAACAGGATCATAATACTTTTTCCCATTATCCATTATTTTTTGAGCAAAATTATCATCATTGGTAAAAAATGGAGCTATATCAGGGCCTAATGCCACTCGTGCTGCACCCGTTAATGTCGCCATACAAATCAAAAGATCTGGCTGTTCTTCATCTGCGAAAGATAGTGCATCAGCCAAAACAAGTCGGCCCTCCGCATCTGTATTATTAACCTCAACAGTCAAACCTTTTCTAGAATGCAATATATCTTGTGGCCGAAATGAATCTGAAGATATTGAGTTTTCAACAGCCGGTATAAGAACTCTCAATCTTACATCTAATTTTGCTTCCATTATCATACTCGCTAGCCCAAGAACCGTAGCCGCTCCACCCATATCTTTCTTCATCAAACCCATGGAACCTCCTGGCTTTATATTTAGGCCTCCAGTATCAAAACAAACTCCTTTTCCAACCAATGTTACTTTGAATGAACGTTCATTGCCCCAAATTATATCAATCAATCTAGGCTCTTGTTTTGATGCCCTTCCAACAACATGTATCATTGGAAAATTCTCTTCGAGCAGATCGTCACCAACAGTGACTGAGTACTTTGCTCCAAATTTATCAGCTAATTTTTTTGATTCATTTGCTAACTCCTCAGGTCCCAAGTCGGATGCAGGTATGTTAATTAAATTACGGGTTAAATATTCCCCATTTATTAGAGAGTTTAAAAGTATTTTATTTGTAGTTTTTTCTAATACTAAGTGAATTTCATCAGATAATATTTTCTTATAATTATCAAATTTGTATCCACTTAACGCCCAACCTAAAAAAGCTTCTGTAAAATCAAAACCATTAGGAGCATATGATATTCTATAAGTACCATTTCGTAACAGATCTCTAATTTTTGCAAAATGAAACCTATCTCGCAAACGATCTACATTCTCACCCCAACCAAATAAGACCTGGTCAATAGAGCCAGATTTGGATGGTATTATTAAAAAGTCAAAGAGAGCTCCTTTAAAACCATTGGTTTTCACCCAATTTTGTACATAACTTGATTGTTTTTCATTCCATTGTTTAAAGTTTTCTTTATCAATTATTTTAATGGGGTGAACGTTTTCAGTTTCTAATGAAAAATGATCCATCTAAGTTTCCTTACAAAATACTATTATTAATGATTTATTTATTATAATATAAACCATGTTTTAATTATGAAAAGTATTTTAAATATAATTAATTAAGATTATATCTTTAAAAAAAACCAATAATAGCTCGGTAGTAAAATTAATGTCAATTATCTCACCAATACCCAAATACTTAATAGAAAGATATCACAATTGGAAAGCAGTAGAATACGAAAAAAATAAAAAATGGTTTTATCATCTGGCAGCCGAAGGGCAACACCCCAAAACAATGGTAATATCGTGTTGTGATAGCAGAGTACACATAACATCAATTTTTGGAGCAGAAACAGGTGAGTTTTTCATTCATCGAAATATAGCTAATTTAGTTCCACCATATGCCCCAAATGAAGATTATCATGGATCTTCAGCAGCAATAGAATACGCTGTAAAAAACCTTAACGTGGCTCATATAATAATTTTAGGGCATTCAAATTGCGGTGGGGTACGAATGTGCCATAATATTTGCTCGAACCACACAGAAGATAATAAAGGTGATGATGAGTTTATTTCACAATGGATTAATATTTTAAAACCCGGCTATGAGCGAATAGACAAGAGCAAAACAGCTGATGAGCAGATAAATCAGCTGGAAAAAGAGGGTGTTCTTATATCACTTGAAAACCTTATTGGGTTTCCCTTTGTAAAAAGTGCGGTTGAAAGTGGGGCTCTTACTATACATGGATTATGGAATGACATTGGTGAGGGAAATGTAGAATATTATGATGAAAAAGAGAAAAAATTCATCACGTTAAATGAACATTAATCTGCTTAAAAAACCAAGTTAATTCATTTGAACTTCAATATTATAGTAGTTTCCATGAAATTTCCCAAATAATGAGGCTATATCTGGATGTTCAACGGGCTCACCTGTGTCATCAATCAATAAGTTTTGTTCAGATACATATGCTGTATAATATGTGGTGTCATTTTCAGCCAATAAATGATAGTATGGCTGCTCTTTTGCTGGTCGACTATCCTCTGGAATTGAATGCCACCACTCTTCAGTATTTGAAAATATTGGATCAATATCAAAGACAACACCTCTAAATGGATGTCTTTTATGTTTTACCACTTGTCCAATATTATATTTAGCAGCTGTCTTAATCATCAGTGATCCTTTATATACTCGCTATATGATAGTCTTTCAATCGATTGGAGTCTATGCATCACCGTAACGAAATTTGTTTTTTTTGAGAAAATTTATGCTTTTAGTTTTGACAGTGTTAAAAATAATTTCTCCAATATTTTTTCTTGGAATAATTGGATATTTTTGGGAAAAGACTGAAATAGAGTATCCTATAAAATTTGTTACAAAATTAACAATGAATATTGCTCTTCCTTGCTTAATCTTTACGTCTTTGATGAATACACAGATTGACTCTACTGTATTAAGCTCAATAATTTTTGCGACATTGCTTTGCTACCTTTTTTTAACTATATTTTGTTTCCTTTTCGTTAAGTTAATGAAAATTGATATACACACTTTTTTACCACCAATGATTTTTGGAAACACTGGAAACTTGGGATTACCACTAGCATTTTTTGCATTTGGTAACGATGGCTTGAGTTATGCGGTAATCATATTCGCAATAATGGCAATCTTTTCTTTAACACTGGGCATTTGGATAATAAGTGGAGATAAAAACCTAACTAAATTATTAAAAGAGCCCATTGTTTGGGGTGCTGTGTTGGGTGCAATATGTCTATATTTTAATATCAAATCCCCTGTTTTTATAACAAACTCGTTAGAGCTTACTGGTCAAATCGCCATCCCTCTTATGTTAATCACATTAGGTGTATCAGTTGCTCGTTTGAAGCTTACAAACCTAACAAGAGGTTTTTCAATTGTATGCTTTAGAACGTTAATTTGTCTTTTATTTTCTGTTAGTGTTGCTTTTGCTTTAAATTTACCAGAGGTAGCAGCGGCAGTCTTAATTTTACAATTAACCACTCCAATAGCCGTAACTTCATACTTACTTTCAGAAAGATTCAATAGAAATCCAAATGACGTAGCTAGTTTAGTTATCATCTCCACATTAATGTCAGTATTTTATATTCCAATAATTCTTAGCTTTCTGATCTAACTAACGATTATTTTTAATTTTTCCTAATTCTAGTGTTGCATCAAATAAACTGTTGCTCATGTTACCACCAAGGGAAACATTGGTTAGTTTAACAATTATTTTCTCTTCCATAGAGTTTACTAATAACCACTGTTCTAAAACAATTGGGTTAAGGGTAAATGTCATCTCAATATAACCCTCATTTTGGTTTTTCAGATCTTTAATAGTTAATATTGTTTTAGATTCCTCTGAATCATAATTAACACCCATATTAACCATTTCCAAACTCAGATCTGAAAATAATAAAACTCTAAATGGTGAGTTTTCTAAAGCGAAGTTTTGAGGAGGGGCATTGGACTTAAGATCAAATATTGTCACTAATCCACTACTTACTAAAACAACACTTTTGTTTGGCTCTTCATATTTCATTCTCAACTTGCCTGGTTTCTTAATTAACAAACTACCAGTAGATACTGAGTTATCATTATTTATCTGTTCAAAATTAGCTTCTAAAGTTTTTATATTGTTTAAATATAAAGTTAGTTTTTCTAAACTTGTTGGATCTGCGGTCACAACAGATGGGAAAAAGAGTATCAATAAATAAAACCGATAAAATATTTTCATAAGACCTAAATTTAAAAATTGTTGTTTAAAATTATAAATTTTGTTCTGGTACTAAAATAATTCTTTTCCCAACATGATTGGCCTGACTTACTAAACCCTCTTCTTCCATTCTTTCAACCAGCCTAGCAGCTTTATTATAACCTATAGCCATTTTTCTTTGGATGTAGCTTGTAGAGCATTTACGGTCTCTTAATAAAATAGCAACTGCCTGATCATATTCGGCATCCTCTCCCTCAGAGCCACTCGATAATCCTAGAACTTGATCAATACTATTTTCTTTGTCTACAGAGTTTCCTTCAACAACTCCATTAACGTAAACTGGAGGCCCAAAGGTTTTCAGATGATTAACAATTTCCTCAACCTCTTCGTCAGAAACAAATGGGGCATGGACACGGGTGATTTTTCCACCTCCAGCCATGTAGAGCATATCTCCCATGCCTAATAATTGCTCTGCACCTTGCTCTCCCAAAATGGTTCTACTATCAATTTTAGAAGTAACTTGAAATGAAATCCGTGTGGGAAAGTTAGCCTTTATCGTGCCCGTTATTACGTCAACTGAGGGTCGTTGAGTTGCCATAATTAAATGAATACCTGAGGCTCTTGCCATTTGTGCTAGCCTTTGTATGCAGGCTTCTATTTCTTTTCCCGCTACCATCATCAAATCTGCCATTTCATCGACCACAACAACAATAAAGGGTAACTTTTTTGGCACAAACTCTTCAGTTTCAAAAACTGGTTCACCTGTCTGATCATCAAAACCTGTTTGAATAGTTTTACTAAACATTTCACCTTTATCTAATGTATCTTTTACTCGACCATTATAACCATCAATATTTCTCACGCCCATTTTAGACATTTTTCGATAACGCTCTTCCATTTCCCCAACTACCCATTTAAGGGCTACAACTGCTTTCTTTGGGTCAGTAACAACTGGTGATAACAAATGCGGTATCCCATCATAAACACTCAGTTCAAGCATTTTAGGATCAATCATAATTAATCTGCATTCATCTGGTGTCAGTTTATAAAGTAGAGATAAAATCATAGTGTTAATTGCAACTGATTTTCCAGAACCTGTAGTACCAGCAATCAATAAATGAGGCATTTTTGACAAGTTAGCAACTACAGCTTCACCGCCAATATCCTTTCCAAGAGCCAGTGGTAGTTTAACATTACTATCTCCATAATCACGTGCTGCCAAAATTTCTCTTAAAACAACTTTTTCCCTTTGAACGTTTGGTAACTCTATTCCAATTACGCTTCTGCCTGGCAAAGTTGAAACCCGAGCGGATAGTGCCGACATTGAACGAGCAATATCTTCAGCTAATCCTATTACGCGACTCGCTTTTAAACCAGGGGCTGGTTCAAGTTCATACATGGTGACAACTGGACCTGGGCGAACAGAAACAATATCTCCCTTCACGCCATAATCATCTAAAACATTCTCAAGCATTCTAGCATTTTCTTCCAAGGCTTCATCTGACAAATGATGTCGTACTATTTGAGTAGGGTTAGACAATAATGATAAAGGTGGCGTTTCAAAAATAATTTCCTTTTCATTAAAATCTAATGAAGGCTGTCTTTCTTTAATAGCAGCTTTACTTGGTTGTGGTGGAGCAGCCACAGGAACCACTAAGGGTTTGGTTGCAACAAACTGTCTAGATCTATTAACAGATTGAAAGGAATTCATCTCATCCTGAAAATCCTCCAAAAGCCCATCTTGTTCATCAATTTGTATATCTGCGTCATTAGTTGTTTTTAAATTTCGATTTTTTACTGCTTGAGAAATTTTAGATCTTAAGGAATCTCTATTCTCCAGTTCCTCATTGTTATCGATTTTAATGTTTTCTGGTGTACAAAAATCTGGCTCAGAAATATTTAAATTTTTAATATCTGGTTCAATTAACGTCTTAGTATCCAAATCACTATTTTGACGCTTTATAAAGAAGCCTGATTTCTCCACATTTTTAATATCTTTATTCTTTTTTCTCATTCTAAAAAATAATAATTTAAAAATACTTACAGATAAGTTTTTAATAAATATTGTTTGGTATTTTAGGATATACAAGACTGCTAAAAATAATAATTTACTTATGTTTTTTAATTCTCGCTTATTAAATCCAAAAACAAACAATGAAACAATGAAACTAATTATACCAAAGGTTGTAATTATAGATCCTGATGCAAAAGCCATTCCATTTGGCATTATGCTTATTAATGATGCAAAAATTGTATCTCCAAATAACCCACCTAAGCCAAAGCTGTGAGGCCAGCTAGACGATGCAGGGACTCCCGAAGCAAAAATAGACGATAAAGCAACCAATATTGGCAAGAATACTACTCTATTAAAAAATAAGTTCGCATTAAAACGAAATGTAAGCCGTATCGCCCAAATAAACATGAAAATGGATAAAATCCATGAACCTAAACCAATTGTAACTATCATCGGCGCTGCAATACTTGAGGTAAAAATCTGAAAATTACTTAAAAATGTTTCATCAAAAACAAGTTTTGCAAAGGATAATCCAAAAGTAAAAAGTAATAAAATAAATGACCAAACAATTGAACCAAAAAGTAAAAATACTCCAGCTAATTCCTGACCTCTACGTTGAAGAAAGGTTTGAATATTCGAACTAAACAATGAGTTCCTATCTTGTACTTGGTTTACCATTTATCCCTCAATTATATAAAATTTCTTTTATTAAATGTAGTCCACGTTTAATGTCATTAATTGGTTCGACTAATGCCACACGTATAAATTTTTTCCCTGGATTTCCATTGGAAGTATCTCGACTTAAGTAAGAGCCCGGCAATACTTTTACACCTGATTTTCTCCAAAGATTTTTGGCGGCAGCCTCACCATCTTCAACTTCTAACCATAAAAAGAAACCACCCAACGGAGATGAATACGAAGCAACTTGGGAAAAAACTTCATCTGCAGTTTTAAACTTCTCTTTGTATAAAGCGCGATTAATTTCAACATGCTTTTCATCTTTCCACAAGTGTTCTGCTACTCTTTGCAAAGGAAGTGGAAGTGGAGCTCCAGCATAGGCGCGCAATCTTTTCATTGCCTTTATATTTTTTGGACCTGAGACAACAAAACCTGATCTAAGGCCAGCCACATTTGATCTTTTTGATAATGAATGAAAGGAGACAATTCTTTCTGGATTTGCTTGTATCTTTTTTGCTATTTCCAATATTCCAACTGGAGGGTTTCCCCGATAGATCTCCGAATAGCATTCATCTGCAAAAATACGAATATTAAATTTTTCTGCCAGATTTAATAAGTTTACCCAATAACTTTCTGAGGCTATTGCACCCTGAGGGTTTGAAGGAGAACAAACATAAATTACAGCTGTTTTTTCTAATATATCTTTAGATACTGCAGAAAAGTCAGGGAGAAAATTATTTTCTTTAGTTGCATTTATATAAACTGGCTTAACATTTGATGATAAGGCCGCAGCAGCATAAACTTGATAAAAGGGATTTGGCATCAATACGATTGATTGAGCGCCATTTTTAAATTCTGGACATAATGCTTGTAGAGAGGCGTATAGGCCTTCCCGCGTCCCATTTAAAGCCATAACTTCGGTGATTGAATCTATTGAAACACCATAACGATTTTGTATCCATTGACTTATGGCTTCAAGCAATTCTGGCGAACCATCATTTGGTGGGTATTGCCTGAATTCATTAATATGCTTTTCCAGGACATTCTTTATCCAAATAGGAAACGCATGCTTTGGGTCTCCTATTGACATATTTAATACTTCATCGCCCGCTGGATAATTATCCAACAGCAAGCGAAGTCGCGAAAACGCGTATTCCGGAAGGTTCGAAAACCGCTCTGGGAAATCCATTATTGCCTCAATATTACAAGATCTTACGTCTCGATTAGATACACTTTACACGTGCAATAGCTATCGGTCTAGCATCATTAATAGTTTTTCTTAAAATCGTATCTTTTTTGCCCTTTAAACAACCTAGAGTCATAAAGGTTGGTTAATATCTATTGGTATCAAATACCACTTTTAGAAGACTGCAAATTATAAAGCGCAACTAAGCGTAATCAAAACTATTTCTACTGAGATCTAATCTCTCTTGTTGATTAAACAGATAGCACCTCTTCTAATGCTATTCCGTTTCGTAACAATTGCGCCTCAGTATTTGGTAGACCTACTAACATAATTCCACAAGAAGGAATACTCGTAGGCAGTGTCAGAGCACAGGTGCCTAGAAAATTGCATAGTCTAGTATTTCGCAATGCTAAAAGATTTTGTGTTTCAAAATATTGTTCGTCTTTAATTAACCTCTCCATATTTGGTGGGAGAATAGGTGAAGCTGGCATAAGGATAAAATCATAAGACCTAATTTTTTCAAAGAAGCTTTGTCTGAGCATTTTTAATTTGCGCCACTTATCTACATATTCTGCGCCAGAAGTAGCTTTTCCCAACCTAAATCTTTTAAGGATCTGTGAAAACATAACTTCTGGTGTTTTTTCAATATGCTCAAACCACGTGCCATAGGCTTCAGTCGTAACTAAAGTCCCTCCTAAGCTCATCGCACCCTCAACCTCAGAAAAACTCTTATAATCAATCTCAGTGCCTTTAGCCTTAAGAATATCTATAATATTATTGAAGCTATTTTGAGATTCAGAACAAAGATTATCCATAACTACATTTTCAATTATTAATATTTTTACTCCATCTAATGAGGACTGCGATAAATCTGCTGCTTTGCTTCCTTCAAGTGCAGAAAGCATTAAGTTTGCGTCAGAGACGGTTCTACATAAAGGACCAACTGTATCAAAACTCTCCGACAATGGAACAACACCCTGTAATGATAATCGACCTGCGGTAGTTTTTAACCCAACAAGATCATTCCATGCGCTTGGCACTCTAACTGAACCACCAGTATCAGACCCAATACCACAAGAAGCCAAATTAAATGCTACAGAAGCTGCAGCCCCTGAAGATGAGCCACCCGCAACTGCATCAAAATTATTTATGCATGGTGGGCTCTGAGTTACTGGATTAAGACCAAGGCCAGAAAATGCCAACTCTGACATATGGGTTTTCCCCAAGCAAATTAACCCAGCTTCAGTTGCATTCTTAACTACTTCTGCATCACTTTGTGGAATTCTTCCTTTTAGTAGTCCAGTTCCTGCTTCAGTTAATACGCCGGCGGTATCAAACAAATCCTTCCAAGAAATAGGTACTCCATCCAAGTGACCTCTACGCATTCCACTTTTCATACGCTCCGACGCAGCTTTAGCTTCAGATCTTGCTCGATCAAAAGTGACCGTGGAATAAATTCTATCTTTAAATGCATGGCTTTCTATTGCATCCAAGTAGCATTCCGTCAGTTCGATAGGATCAATTTTTCCTACAGATATTAAATTACCTAAATTAGTAATGCTGTCAGATAACCATGAAACAGACATTTTTTCTCCACTTCCTTGCAGAATTTATTTTTCACACGTACTGGACAAATACTATACCTAGGCCATATTCACCATTATGTCTAACAACACTCAAGTATTAATTATCGGTGGAAGTATTAATGGTGCTACTTTAGCTCTCTTACTTGCTCAAAATAATATAACCGTAACCCTAGTGGAACCAAATTCTCTGTTAAGTAAAAAAACCCCTGTGTTTGATGGCAGGGCATACGCCCTAGCTTTATCAACGCAAAAAATGCTTAAATCGATTAATATTTGGGGTGAGTTGAAAATGAATAGTGAGCCTATACTAGATATAAAAATAGGTGATAATAACCATAAAAACTCATTATCTAAAACTTTTCTTCACTTCAATCATTATGATATGGCTGAAAATGCCGACCCGATGGGTTATATCTTAGAAGACAGATATCTTCGATCAGAACTAATTTCTAAAATCAAAAAATGTAAGAATATTTTTATAAAAGATAAATGTTCCGTTATTGAGCACCAAATAAACCCTGGATGCGTTGTTTCAAAGTTATCAAATGGAGAAACAATCAAAAGCACATTAATTATCGGGAGTGACGGTCAAAACAGTCAAACAGCTAAATTTGCAAATATTAATCGTTTCGGTTGGAGTTATAACCAAATGTCACTTGTGTGTGCAATTAAGCATGAAAAAGCACATAATGGGTGTGCACATCAGTTTTTTAGACCGTCTGGGCCGATTGCAATTCTCCCACTACCAAAAGACCGTTCATCCATTGTTTGGACTGAAAAACCAGATCTGGCCCGAGAAATAAATAAAATGAGTCCAAACGAATACATAAATATACTAAAGTCCAGAATTGGAGAAAATTTAGGTAATATTTCTCTTTCAGGTGAAAGGTTTCTATTTCCATTAAAGCTTTCACTAACTGAAAATTTCGTTTCTGACAGAGTAGCGTTAGTTGGAGATTCTGCCCATGGTATTCACCCATTAGCAGGTCAAGGACTAAATTTAGGTATGAGAGATGTTGCTTCGTTAATTGAAGTCATTGTAACAGCAGTGAGACGAGGCGAAGACATGGGTTCTTTATCAGTGTTAAAAAGATACGAGAATTGGCGCAGATTTGAAACATCTTCAATGGCTGCGTCAACTGATATAATCAACCGAATATTTTCTCATAATAATAAGATTATAAAATTTGCAACAACTACAGGACTAAAAGCAATCAGTTCAAACCCATTTTTAAAAAAACATATCATTAGAGAAGCCGCAGGTTTAAACGGAGATCTCCCAAAACTTTTACAAGGAAAATCACTCTAACTGCCTAGCCTCACTAATTAGTAGTATAGGTATCCCGTCTCGAACTGGAAAAGCCAACTTGGCATTTTTAGATATTAATTCACTATTTTTTTCGTCGTAGTGAAGTGCGCTATGGGAAATAGGGCATACAAGAGATTCTAACATCTTTTTATCTGATAAAAAATTTTTCACTCTATTGAAGTCCCCCTACATCGCCACCATGCAATGAAAACTCCATCAAAGTAGTAATCATTTCTCTTCTACTACATAAATTTTTTGATTCCAAAAGCGCTTGCTTTTCGTCGACGTCAAAAGGGCATAACATTGATAAGGAATTAATAAGTAACTCTTCATCCGCGTCTCTTAAAGATTCCCAATCTGTTTTCAAACCAGTTACTAAAA
>Ga0307994_1001905_pt1 | contig 12029 bp, 11 predicted proteins | sample EllFjometagen261_FD_203171 | JGI IMG/M metagenome (GOLD analysis project Ga0307994, IMG submission 203171) | Marine microbial communities from Ellis Fjord, Antarctic Ocean - #261 | ecosystem: Environmental > Aquatic > Marine > Unclassified | place: Southern Ocean | collected 2014-11-02
TATGGTAAAATAAGTCATACAGGGGTAGTGGCGGAGGCTCAGGGATTCGAACCCTGGGAGGACTTTCACCCTCGTCGGTTTTCAAGACCGGTGCATTCGACCACTCTGCCAAACCTCCGCAGCAAGGACCTCATAGCGGGGCATTTGTGATTCGGAAAGACCGTACGTGCTTTGGGGAAATCCGCCGACATCTGTGGCGTTGCCCTTCCAAAACAATCCGTTGGGCGTTAGGGTCTTTTCAAAGCAGACGCAGCGACGTGCGGCCCTTCAAATTGAAGGCCGTAAATTGCATAAACATCATGTGGCAACGAGCCAGCTTAAGGTTCAATCCTGCGCAAAGCGGGACACGGTATCACTAGGGGCAAAAATGACGGGTTATAATTTTATCGTTTCAAAGCAAATACGTATGTCGTTTGCTCTGGCTGCTGTATTCGGACTTGTCGCCTGTGACGAGACCGGAAAATTCGCGCTGCCAAGCCTTGCGCCTGACGCCACCACATCAGGTGATGCCGCAACCCCCGCAAATCAAAACAGCACGCAATTGGTTGAGCGCGACGTCGAAGCCCCCGACGTTTTTCAGCTTACTGATCAAGGACTTTGGGATGGTCGCCCGTCTTTGGGTGGTGTTTGGGTGGCTCACCCTGATGCAACTGATCCCGAACGTGTGATTATTCGCAACAGCTCAAACGGTAAGTTTGTCATTGGCGCATTGTTCCGTCGTGAACGCGAAAATCCAGGCCCATCGTTGCAAGTTAGTTCTGACGCGGCAGAGGCGCTTGGACTTTTGGCCGGCGCACCTGCGTCTTTGAACGTAACTGCGTTGCGCCGCGAAGAGGCCGCTGTTGAACCTGTCATAGCGGCAACCACTGATTTTGATGCGCCGACGGACATTGCCGCAACGCCGCTTGATCCCATCGCGGGTGCGGCAGCTGCGATTGATGCCGCCGAAGTAGCGGCGTCGGCCCCAACACCGGCTCCCACACCGACACCAACCGCGTCGTCGTCATTGACCAAACCGTTTATCCAAATCGGTATTTTCAGTATCGAAGCAAATGCCCGCCGCACTGCGGAAAGGCTACGTGGCGACGGGATTTCGTCCCGCGTGCTTGCGCAAGAAAGCCAAGGCCGCAAGTTTTGGCGTGTCATCGTCGGCCCAGCCCCGACCCAAGCCGATCGCGCAACTATTCTTGGTAAGGTCAAAGCGCTTGGCTTTACCGACGCCTATTTCGTCACAAATTAACGACCCAACCCGAGGGGCACCATGATGTTGATCCTACGCCGCGCGTTTTTTATCGCCGTGTTGACCGCTTTGTTGCCGCTAACTGCAGTGGCGCAAGCATTTGATACACGCGCCACTGCGGCCTATGTCATCGACCAAACGACTGGCACGATATTGCTGTCCAAGGACGCTGACACCCCGTTACCACCTGCATCCATGTCAAAATTGATGACAATATATATGGCATTTGAGGCCGTCGCAGATGGCCGTCTGCGCATCGACGAAAAACTGCTCGTGTCCCAGCATGCTATGAATTACGGGGGCAGCACCATGTTCCTGCGGGCTGGCGAGCGCATTTCTGTCGAGGATTTATTGCGCGGCGTGATCGTGTTGTCTGGCAATGATGCCAGTGCCGTTTTAGCTGAGGCCATATCAATTGACGGAACAGAGGCCGGATTTGCACGCATGATGACCAACCGTGCCCGCGAGATGGGCATGATGAATTCCGCGTTTGTTAATGCCAACGGCTGGCCTGCCGTAGGTCACCGGATGTCGATGAAGGACCTAGGTATTTTGACGGACCGGCTGATCGCAGATTTTCCGACCTACTATCCTTTGTTTTCTGAACAAGAATTCATGTTTGATGGGCGCGCGCCATCCAATAGCCAGAACCGCAACCCACTTTTGGGCCTTGGGATTGGCGCAGATGGCTTAAAAACGGGCCATACCTCTGAGGCTGGTTACGGACTCGTGGGCTCTGCCAAACAAGGGGACCGCCGCGTTATCTTTGTTATCACCGGCGTAGACTCCGCCCTAGCGCGTGCCCAAGAAGCCGAGAAGATCGTGAAATGGGCGTTCCGTCAATTTGCGCAAAAAGATGTCGTGCGTGCTGGTACAAGATTAGCTGACGCTGCCGTTTGGATGGGTGATCAACCAACCGTTGGCTTGACGGTAGCTGAAGATCTATCTTTGCTTGTCCCCATTTTGGGCACTGCAAACGGCATCTCTGCTGAGATCGTTTATGAGGGGCCGTTCACCGCCCCCATCACTCAAGGCCAACAGCTTGGCGAATTGGTGATTACACTGGACGGCTTGCCCGAAACGCGTTTGCCGCTTGTTGCGGACAGAGATGTGGCAACAGGCGGATTTACTGAACGGCTTCGCACAGCTGCGATGGTGCTATGGCAACGGTTTGCCCCTTCCGCCGAAGACGCGGCCTAAAGCGAACCGATGGCAGGGCGTTTCATCACATTTGAGGGCATCGACGGGTCGGGAAAGTCCACGCAGTCGCGCCGCTTTGTCGAAAAGCTCCGCGCTTTGGGGCAAGATGTTATTTTGACCCGCGAACCTGGGGGCAGCACAGGCGCCGAACAAATTCGTGAACTTGTGCTGACTGGCGATCCAGATCGGTGGTCAGCCGAGACAGAGCTGTTGTTGTTCACTGCTGCCCGCCGCGATCATTTGGAAAAGACGATTGAGCCCGCACTTGCCGCTGGTCGCACGATCGTTTGTGACCGCTTTGCCGATAGTACCCGTGTGTATCAAGGCGCGACCCGCGGGGATCTACGAGCAAAGGTGGACGCGCTGCACGCCCTAATGATTGGCCGCGAACCGGACATGACGTTCATTATCGACATGGACCCGACCATTGCGTTGGAACGGGGTTTGGCACGTAAATCTGGTGAAGATAGGTTTGAAGATTTTGGTCTCGGCTTTCAAGAAACGCTGCGCCACGGGTTTCTGGCAATTGCCAACACATTCGCGGATCGGTGCATCGTGATTGACGGCAACCGCACCGCCGATCAAATCGCATCAGAGATTGCGGCTTACGCATGAGTGACGACGCTCTTCCCGAACCTGACCGTATTGAGGGCGCCCCGCACCCACGCGAAACAGCACAGTTGTTTGGACAATCACGCGCTGCGGCTGATTTCCTAGAGGCGTATAACACCAGCAGGCTGCATTCCGGTTGGCTGATCACCGGTCCGCGCGGGGTTGGTAAAGCCACGCTCGCGTGGAAAATAGCGACGTTTTTATTGGCAGAACAGGCAGATGGTGGCATGTTCGGGGAAGCCTCCCCTGCGGCCACGTCACTGGCCATATCTCCCGAAAACCCAGATGCGCGACTGGTCCAATCTGGCGCACACCCGCGCCTTATCGTGATCCGTCGCCCCTATAATTACGACACCAAAAAGCTGCGCCAAGAGATTACCGTTGATGCTGTGCGCGGGCTTAAGGACTTTTTTCATATGTCGGCAGCAGACGGCGGTCGCCGCGTTGTTATCGTGGATGCGGCAGACGAAATGAACCGCAATGCCGCCAACGCTATCTTGAAGGAACTTGAAGAGCCGCCAGCAAATACCACCATCTTGTTGATCACCCACCAACCGTCACGGTTATTGCCGACAATCCGGTCGCGCTGCCGCGAATTGCGTTGTGCAACGCTGGGCACGGACGATCTGACCGCCGCCTTGCAGCAAGCAGGGATTGATGCGTCAAACGCTGAAGGCCTGGCCACACTTGCAGGCGGGTCAGCGGGCGATGCAGTTCGGCTGCTGCGGCACGACGGGCTTCAGCTTTACGGCGAACTTATCCATATGTTTGACGGTCTGCCCAATGCGAACCGTACCGAAGTGCTTAAGCTCGCGGAAAGCTGTGCGGCACGCGGCGCCGACACCCGGTACGGCCTGACCCTTGATCTGATTGATCAGTTTATTGCACGGGCTGCGCGGACAGGATTGTTCGGCGTGCCCAGCATGCAAGCGGCCCCCAACGAGGCCCGCCTTTTGGCACGTCTATCACCCAACGATCACGCCGCACGTGCTTGGGCGCGACTGCAACAAGACCTGACTGGTCGCGTCCGCCGCGGGCGGGCCGTCAACCTTGACCCTGCCTCGTTGATCCTTGATATGATATTTAAGATCGAACACACGGCGCGCTCTGTCGCGGCGAAATAGGGGCAGCTTATGCACGCAACGATTGTCGACAGCCACTGCCATCTGGATTTTCCCGATTTCGATAGCGAACGCCCTGATGTGATCGCACGTGCGATTGATGCAGGTGTCGAACGCATGGTCACGATCTGCACGCGTTTACGCAACGAGCCTGCCGTGCGCGCAATTGCAGAAGCCTATGCGCCCGTGTTTTACGCCGCGGGCACCCACCCAATGAACGTCGTTGACGAACCAATGGCGAACGTTGACGAGCTGATCGCGATGGCAGGACACCCAAAGTTTGTCGGCATCGGCGAAAGCGGGCTTGACTACCATTACACCGCTGAAAGCGCTGAACTGCAAAAACAATCACTGCGCATTCACATTGCTGCGGCACGCGAAACCAAGCTGCCGCTGATCATCCATTCGCGCGCAGCGGATGACGACATGGCTCAGATTTTGGCCGAAGAGCACGCCAATGGCAGCTTTACGTGCGTCATGCATTGCTTTTCCAGCAGTCCTGCCCTTGGCCGCGCCGCCCTTGATCTTGGATTCTATTTGTCGATGTCCGGCATTGCGACGTTCCCCAAAAGCCAAGAAGTCCGCGACATCTTTGCAGCCACGCCTAAAGACCGAATTTTGGTCGAAACCGACAGCCCCTATTTGGCCCCAAAGCCATACCGTGGCAGGCGCAACGAACCAGCCTATACAGCACATACTGCGGCGGTTGGTGCAGAGGTTCTTGGCATGGAATATGCAGATTTTGCGGCCCAAACGACGGCGAATTTTGACCGCTTGTTCTGGAAAGCCAAAGCATGAGCAGCGACACCATCGCCTTTCGTATTCTTGGATGTGGATCGTCCGGTGGCGTGCCGCGTCTCGGCGGGCATTGGGGGGACTGTGACCCGACAAACTCCAAGAACCGGCGGCAACGATGTTCCATGCTGGTGACCCGCCACAGCGGTGACAAAACGACCCGCGTTTTGATTGATACGACGCCTGACATGCGCAATCAACTACTGGACGCAGAGGTCGGGAGCCTTGATGCGGTGCTTTACACCCATTCACATGCGGACCACGTTCATGGGATCGATGATTTGCGGATGCTCGTGTTCAACACCCGCCAACGGCTGCAGGTTTGGGCTGATGGTGACACGGGCAACGCCCTGCTGGCGCGGTTTGGCTATGCGTTTGTGCAACCTAAAGGGTCCGCCTATCCCCCAATTTGCGAGCTGAACACATTGATCGGCGACGTCACCATAACCGGAGACGCGGGCCCCATTGCCTTCACCCCGATCAAGGTCACTCATGGCACCATTGATGCCTTGGGTTTCCGCATTGGCGATGTTGCGTATATGCCAGATGTGTCGGAAATTCCGGCAGCCGCGTGGGATCAATTGCAGGGTTTGGATCTTTGGATCATTGACGCGCTGCGCCGTGCGCCGCACCCGACCCATAGCCACCTCGACAACACGCTCGACTGGATCAATACGTCTGGCACCAAGCAGGCGATTTTGACCAATATGCATGTCGATCTTGATTATGACACGGTCACATCTGAAACCCCCGGAAACGTGTCGCCAGCATTTGATGGCATGGAAATCACCCGGCCAGCGTAAGGCCCGCATCCAAAAGGTTTTTGATATGGGCGGCCTGATCAACGTCATTATACCAGTATTTCTGGTCATTGGGTTTGGTTATATCGCAGTTTGGAAGGGATATTTCAACGACGCAGGTGTTGATGGGCTGATGAAGTTCACCCAAGGCTTTGCTATTCCCTGCCTGCTATTTCGCGCGATTTCGACGCTTGATCTTGGACAAAGTTTTCAGTTGGCATTGCTGCTAAGCTTTTATGCAGGCGCTCTGGCAGGGTTTACCATTGGGTTTCTTGGGGCGCGCTACATCTTTGGGCGTAGCGCCGAGGAAAGCGTGGCGATCGGCTTTATCGGACTGTTTTCAAACTCGGTTTTGCTCGGGTTACCGATCACCGAACAGGCATATGGCGTTGATGCATTGACCAGCAATTATGCGATCATCGCGATCCATTCGCCTTTTTGTTATGCGGTTGGGATCACCGCGATGGAGGTTGTGCGCAACGCGGGTAATTCGGCGGCGGCCATTCCGGCCAAGGTTTTACGGGCGATGTTCAAGAACGCGCTGATCCTAGGGATTAGCCTTGGTTTCGCAGTCAACCTGTCTGGCGTAACCCTGCCTGTGGCGCTCACTGATGCACTTGATTTGATGGTGCGTGCCGCATTACCCGCCGCCCTGTTTGGGCTCGGCGGCGTGTTGTACCGTTACCAACCCGAAGGCGACATGCGCACGATTTTCTTTATCGTCACGGTGTCGCTTGTGGTGCATCCGGTCATCACATTTTCGCTCGGCACTGCGCTGGGTTTGTCCACCGCCGATATGCGGTCGTCAGTTATGACGGGTGCAATGGCACCAGGTATCAATGCCTATTTATTTGCAAATATGTACGGGTCTGCCCGCCGTGTAGCTGCTTCGGCCGTGCTCATTGGCACGGCCATGTCCGTCGTCTCAGCTTGGGTATGGCTGTCGGTGTTGCCTTAGTTTGGCGACAGTCCACGCAGGCGTTCAGAACGTCTACGCAACAGTTCCACCGTTGTTAGCAACAGGATCGATACGATCACTAAGATCGTCGCAACAGCCAAGATCGTTGGGCTGATTTGTTCCCGCAGGCCGGTGAACATTTGCCAAGGCAGCGTCTTCTGGGCTGCGGCCCCAACGAACAGAACCACAACAACCTCATCAAATGACGTGATGAACGCGAACAATGCGCCCGAAATCACACCTGGCAAGATGAGCGGCATTTGCACCCGAAAGAATGTCACTGTTGGCGTCGCACCCATGTTGGCAGCGGCGCGGGTCAATGAATGATCAAAGCCCACCAGCGTTGCTGTCACAGTGATAATCACAAATGGAATACCGAGGGCGGCATGTGCCAAGATCACCTTAATATAACCGGAAAGCGATTTGGAAATCCCGAATGTATTTTCCATGAACAGCCCCATCTGGCTGTAGAAAAAGAACATGCCAGTCGCGGAAATGATCAAAGGGACGATCATCGGCGAAATCAAGATTGCCATGATGGCGCGACGGAATGGAACGTGGCTTTGGCTTAGGCCGATTGCAGCCAGCGTGCCCAGTGACACCGAAATAATCGTCGCAAACGGTGCAATGATTACAGAGTTCTTAAGCGGGCGCAGCCAGTCATCATTGGTGAAAAAGTCTCGGTAATGCTTGAGAGAGAAACCATCTGGGTCCAGTGACAGCATCTCTGGCGTGAATGTGAAAAAGTCCTGAGCGTTGAACGACAGCGGGATAATCGTCACAATCGGCGCGATCAGGAAAAACAGAATCGCCCCGCAGATGAATTTAAACGTGTTGTGCCACAGAACCTGCCCGGGTGTCGCATAGGGCGGCATGCTTGCGCGGTAACGCCCCGTATGCACCCAATAAGCGCACCAGCCTAAGGCGGCGCCGGACAACACACCGACGATCAATCCAATCGGGCCACCAACAAGCAGCCCAAGCACGCCAACGGCAGCAATTGCAGCCAAACGGCCCGTTTTATACGGCAGCATTGTTACCAACACATAGGCGATAATGGCACCAACGACAGCGCCGGCTATGATACCTAGCAACGCCCCTGCCCCTGTTGCTTGGCCTGCAAGTAGACCAAAGAATGCGCCGAAGGCCGCGGTAATTGGCAGAGTGAAGCCCATCAAGTTCGGGGCGATTGCTTGCCCTTTGAGTGCGGTTGTTGTCATGGCCTTAGCCCCCCAGCTTTACGTTATCGATGCCGACAATCCTGTCATATGCCCAGTATAGTAACAGAACCATGGCCAACAGAATTGCGCCAAGTGCGGCCGCTAAGCCCCAGTTGAGCGAGCTAGAAATATGATAAGCGATCCGGTTCGAGATAAAGACGCCCTTGGTCCCCCCAACGATTTCCGGTGTGATGTAATAGCCAATTGACAGAATGAACACGAGGATCGACCCCGCCCCAATGCCCGGCACCGACTGCGGGAAATAGACCCGCCAGAACGCAGTCCAGTTCGTCGCACCAAGCGATTTCGCCGCGCGTAGGTATGTCGGCGGGATCGTCTTCATCACCGAATAAAGCGGCAGTATCATGAACGGCAGCAAGATGTGCGTCATCGCAATGATCGTGCCTGTCGCATTGTTAATTAACGCCAGTCGGTTGTCATCGGCCACAAGGCCAAGCCACACAACTATATCGTTAATCACGCCCTGCTGTTGCAGCAGCACCTTCCAAGCCGATGTCCGTACCAAAAGCGATGTCCAGAACGGTAACAGCACAAGGATCATCAACAGGTTCGCTTGGCGCATTGGCAAGTTCGCCAAAAGCCATGCGACAGGATAGCCAAGTAAGATGCAAGAGATCGTAATTGTCATCGACATGATCATCGTGCGCACAAATAGCGTTAGATAAATCTGCTGATCCTCTGGGCGCCACTCGGCTCCATCGGGTGATTTCTGCATGTCGACCGCATTCAAGAAATAGCCGTTCGTAAATTTGGGGCTATACGTTTGAATTGTCTGCCACGTCTCAACAGTGCCCCAATCTTCGTCGATATCAATGTAGGCTGCTGCGAGGTCGTCCATTGCAAAACCACCGGCAACGGCCTGAGCGGCGGCAATTTCAGCGGGCAAACCACTAAAGTCAGCTGCTGGATCAGCGGTCAAATCTTGATGCAGAGAAAGGTATACAGTATGCCACGGCTGCTCTGCGCGCGAATCTTTGTCGTCTTCTGACATGATCGTGCTCGCAAAGGCATTATATGCGTCGGTTGTCTGCGGCAGTGCCTGGGCTGCAGATGGAGCCTCCATCAAGTCCGCCCAAAATGCAGGGTCGGCCCATGTTGGGTCAAATGCTACAAATTGATCCGTATACCCTTCACCCATGTCGTCAACTTTGCGCCCCGACTTGCGGAACAGCGATGACACGCCTGTGGTCTCATAATTCAAACGGGACCCAAGACGGGTGTGCTGTTTCTTTTCAACAGCGACCATCAGGTCCTTGGTCAACGCGGCAAAAACAGTGTTGTCAGGGGCTTCGCCAGAACTGGCATCCCATTCCACAAGCATCTGAGTTGTGCGCGGCAAAACTTCGCTTACGATTTGGTTCTCAACCGATCGGAACAGCATCTGCCCGATGGGGACTACAAACGTAATCATGATAAATATCAAAAGGGGCGCGATCAGTAGCATCGCGCGTAACTTTTGGCGGCGCAATGCACGATTGAGCGATGCTTTTAGCGGGCGGCCATCGGCGGCCAGTACAGGGCCAGAATTTGCGGTATCGGTCATGTTTGCGCGCACCTTGGAAAATGTCGGGGGTACCGCAGCCCCGACTGATCAGGGCTGCGGCGAAATGTAGGATGTGTTTTAACACATCAAACTTGACTTACTGGGACAGCCACGCCTGGAATTTTGCATCCAGATCGTCGCGGTAATCGGCCCACCATTCGTAATTATACAAGAACGTGTTCTTTGCGTTCTCTGGATCAGTTGGCATGTGCTGGGCCATGTCGATGCCGAGCGTTGCATGCTTACCAACCAGCGGTGCAGAAGATGCACGTGCAGGACCGTAAGAAATGTACTTGGCTTGGTCTGCAAGACGCTGTGTGTCTGTCGCAAACATGATGTAGTCAAGCGCACGGGCTTCACGCTCTGGAGACAGACCAGTTGGAATGATCCAACCGTCAAGGTCAAACACTTGCGCGTCCCAAAGCATGCCAACAGGTTGGTTTTGCTCTTCGATCAGTGCAAAAAGACGGCCGTTGTATGTTGTACCCATGATGACTTCGCCATCGGCCAACAGCTGTGGCGTGTCTGCACCAGCGGACCACCAAACAACATTGTCTTTGATTGTGTCGAGCTTAGCAAATGCTTGTGACTGACCGGCTTCTGTTTCCAGAACGTCATACACGTCAGCTTTTGCTACGCCGTCGCAAAGCAGTGCCCATTCCATGTTATTGATTGGACGCTTTTCCAATGAACGCATACCTGGGTATGCTTCCAGATCAAAGAATGCACAGATCGATGTTGGCGCAGTGTCGCCAACCAAATCGGTGCGGTAACCAGCAGTTGTCGAATAAACGATCTGCGGGATAAAGCAGTCGGACACCAGCAAGTCGCCGAAATCGTCAGATGCTTTGGACCCGTCGTCGCCATCAGCCAATTGTGTGTCTGGATCGATTTCCAGCGCAAGGCCTTCGTCGCACAGACGGATCGCGTCTGCAGCAACAACGTCAACAACATCCCACGTGACGTTGCCCGCTTCGGACATCGCACGTAGTTTAGCTACTGCTTCAGCAGAGCTTTCGTCGTTGACGATGGTGACACCAGTCATCTCAGAATATGGGTCGTGATACGCTGCTTTTTGTGAAGCAGAATATGCGCCGCCCCAGCTGACAATCGTCATTTCATTGGACATGTGCGAGTCTGCAAATGCAGTTGTACCCGCCATAACCATGGCTGTTGAAGCCATCAGTGTGGTTGTAAGTTTCATTCGTCTCTCCCGTTTAGATACCTGGTTTAGTCTTGATAGTTCGGAGGGATCTTCCAGGCTCAAACGCCCCCGTATTTGTCCGCGCAGACGCTTTTAAGCGTCGAGTGCGCGGCAATCTTGTGCAAGCCAGCCAATTTCGATCTGCTGTCCGGGGACAAGCCGCGTCTGATCAGGGGCGTTACGTGATTTGATCACAAAGTTGTCCATGCCAGCCACACGCAGACGCGTGCGGAAAATATCGCCCATGTAGATGAACTCAAGCACTTCGGCCTTCAGCGTATGCGCTCCCTCTTGCAGGCGATTTTTGTCAAACTCGACACGCTCTGGACGGATCGACACTTTTGTGCGGTCACCAACGGCAGATACGTTCACTGGGATCGCATCAATAATGTCGCCACTATCAAGTCGCACAATACATGTGTTGCCTTTGATTTCCTGAACGACACCGTCAAGGGTGTTATTTTCACCTATGAACTGCGCAACAAAGCTGTTTTGCGGCGATTCGTACAATTCGTCAGGCGGAGCCAACTGCTGAATACGGCCATCATCAAACACAGCAACGCGGTCTGACATTGTCAACGCCTCAGTTTGGTCGTGGGTCACGTAAACAACGGTAATCCCCAATTCGTGTGCCAAATGCGTAATCTCGAACTGCAGCGTTTCGCGCAATTGCTTGTCTAGCGCGCCAAGCGGCTCATCCATCAACACCAGCTCTGGTTCAAACACCAGCGCACGCGCCAAGGCGATCCGCTGTTGCTGTCCACCAGACAATTGTGTCGGACGGCGTCCTGCAAAGTCCTGCATCTGGACCATGCCCAATGCGCGCATGACCTTTTCCTCACGTATGGATTTGGCCATCTTGCGGACTTCCAGTGGAAAGGACAGGTTTTCAGCAACGGTCATATGTGGGAACAATGCGTAGTTCTGGAACACCATACCTATGCCGCGTTTGTGCGGTGGAATGTCGTTGATCGAAACACCATCAAGGCGAATTTCGCCGTGCGTGGCTGTCTCGAACCCAGCAAGCATCATCAGACAAGTTGTCTTACCCGATCCTGATGGCCCTAGCATTGTAAGGAATTCGCCCTTGGGCATTGCAAGATTCAAGTCTTTGACAACGAGATTCTCGCCGTCATAGCTTTTTTGCACGCGTTCGAACTCGACAAACGCTGTGTCGCTTTTCGTGTTGGTCAAACCCAACTCTCCCTGAACTCTGGTGGCTTAGGCCACGCTCTATGTCATAATTAGAACAACTGATCTCAATATTTGCAACACAAAACTAACGATTTGACAAATGCTAGCGCCAACATGCCAT
>Ga0307994_1001912_pt1 | contig 12007 bp, 11 predicted proteins | sample EllFjometagen261_FD_203171 | JGI IMG/M metagenome (GOLD analysis project Ga0307994, IMG submission 203171) | Marine microbial communities from Ellis Fjord, Antarctic Ocean - #261 | ecosystem: Environmental > Aquatic > Marine > Unclassified | place: Southern Ocean | collected 2014-11-02
GCTGCACTTCACGCCTGGCTTAACTAACTCTAGGCCACGACGGTGTACCTTACAGTTAATTTCCCACAATTCTAAATGACGGTCACTAGCATGCTCAGAGAACAAAGTACGCTCTAGCGCAGTGTAATAACCTGCAATCATTGGAAAGCAGTTAAGGCTAAGGATATCACCAGCTTCAATCTTTCGGCTGGTTACCGGGTTGTGAGCACCGTCGGTGTTCATGCCCGATTGGAACCAAACCCAAGTATCCATCAACTCTCCGTCTGGGAAGGTTTTAGCGATTTCACGGATCATGGCTTGAGTACCGGCCAAGGCCACTTCATATTCTGGCACACCGACACCAATAGCGTCACGAATAGCAGCACCACCGATGTCACCAATACGTGAACCGTGCTTAATCACTTCAATTTCTTCAGCAGACTTAATCATGCGCATTTGCATGGTTGGTACACCAATATCGGTGAATTCAGACGTTGGGAAAGTGGCTTTCACAATCTCCATCGTAGCCAAAGGCATGTGATCGTATTCTACGCCAATGCGGCTGCCCGGCTTAATTAGATTCTTAAGAGCAACAAAGAAGTTACCTTTCTGCCAATCGGTGTAAACCACGTTGTCACCCAACTGGTTGCGACGGAATGGCTGGCCACCGTCAATGTTAGCAGTAACAGTAGTGTAGTTGTCTTGCGTTACTACTAAACCGTAGTCACGGCCAAAACGACAGTAGACAAAATCTGAGAAGTAGTTAATGTTGTGATACGAGGTTAATACCACGGCATCTACATTGGCTGTAGCCATGTGAGCACGTAATTTTGCAAGACGGTTACTTAGCTCTTGCTTAGAAAAAGTGGCAACCACTTTTTGGCCATTTGGAATTTCGATGGTACGAGGCATATTTTGTGGATTCATGGCATTCACCTATTTATTACACTAACTAGTGATTAATATATTGGCCTGCTAGAAAATCAACTAGAGGCAACAGAAAACGAGTGCATTTTAGTTTTTATATTACCATTAGTAAAATCAATAAATTAAATTAGATCATTAGTTATATTTATAATTTATTTCCTACAACTCATACTTCTAGTACCCCGTAGATGTGCAAAGGTTTGCCATCAAATCAAAATCTTGCAATATGAGCCTAGATTGGCGATATTGTGCATTATTCTGAACGCAGTTTGAACGAGACTTTTTTACATGGCCAAGAACAAGCTTATCGGCGATCCCGCTATCATTTCTATGTACGCCAACCAGTTTAGCTTTTTGGCACGTCCGCTTACGCGAGACATGACTCAAGATTTTGATGCCGCTGTTGTGGGTTTACCATTTGACTTGGCCACTACAGGCCGTGCAGGTACACGCTCTGGCCCTAATGGAGTGAGGCAAGCAAGCAGCAATGTGGGCTGGGAAGGCAGGCGCTGGCCATGGGCCTTTGATGCTTTCAAATACCTTAAGGTGGCGGACTATGGTGATTTGGATTTTATTCCCGGTAACCCTGAAGACCTTAATTGTGAAATAGAAAAACACGCCGAGCATATTATTACGTCTGGCACTCACATGTTGAGCATTGGTGGTGACCATTATGTGACTTTGCCGTTACTTAGAGCCCACGCTAAGCATTACGGTAAGATGGCGTTAGTTCATTTTGACGCACATACAGATACCTACCCTAACGATACGGAAATAGACCATGGGAGTATGTTTTACCATGCACCTAAACAAGGTTTAATAGACCCAGACCATTCGATACAGGTAGGCATCCGTACAGAATACAGACCCGAAGACCATGAATTTAAAGTGATTGATGCGGCACAGGCTAATGACATGAGCGCCGATGATATTGTAGCGTCTATCATAAAAAGAGTGGGCAATCTTCCGGTTTATTTAACCTTTGACATAGACTGTTTAGACCCAGCCTATGCGCCAGGAACCGGCACCCCTGTAGTAGGCGGGTTAACCACTGATAAAGCCTTGAGAATTATTCGCGGTTTAAAAAACGTAAACATTGTTGGCTTTGACTTAGTGGAAGTAAACCCAGCGTATGATCATGCCGAAATTACAGCCTTAGCAGGTGCAACAATATTACTTGAGTTCTTATATTTGCTGGCTCACAAAAAACATCAAGCAAGCCTATAGCCTATATAAAAACGCGCCTAGGCACATCTAGGTTATTTCAACCACGGGTTATGGCCTTTAGGCTCTACTTTTTGAACCCTAACTTCAACCGCTTTAGCTTCAACCGTTTTAGGTGCTGGCATAGACGCAACCATGGGTGCGGGAGCTGAGTCCCACACATTTGCTACTTCTGTAGGAACTAGAGCAGCCTCGGTCTCCAATAACATCTGAGCTTCTAAACGTCGTTTTTCTTCACGGGCGGCGTCTAGCTCATCTCGTTCAGCCAAAGTAATAGCGTCCATGTTATACATAAAGGAACCCACGTATTGCACGTATTCATCTTCATGTATTTTTGTGAGTTTATTACGGTATTCAAAATCAAATAACAAAATAATCCAGCTCACTTGGTCGTGACCCATCTTGCTGATTTTATGGATAATACCTTCACCATAAGCACTAGAATAAGAACAATCTTCAATAATACTTTTAACCAACGCCGTGCCGCTTGCCACACCATTAGTTTCCATGTTTTCATGGTCATATTCGCTGATGGCAAAATTTCTAGCCCAAGCTTCTATACCGTTATCATCTTCTTCAAAATAACTATCTGGAATAGTGTCATAGCTCGTGGTAGAACACCAAACAGACACTTTGTCGAATTTTTCAAAGCTAGGTAGTGTTGTATTATCAGTTGGAGTCGTTGATGAAGCCATTAAAGGAAGCCTAAATATTGGTGCTTGTGCGGATGCGAAAAATAACACAAACACCCTAATTCTACAATGATATTAGCCTTTATAAGGGACACAGAGTGCAACCATACCTTGACATATTTCAGCAACTTGCTGTACAACATTTTGATCAGGATCGTCCTGTTAGTAAGCCTATTAGCGCCGAAGACCTTAAACAAATTGTAGATTTTGGCCTAGTCTCAGAAGGCGCTGATTTGGCAGCTTTAAAGCAGGCCGCTGGCCATTATTTAAGCTACCAACCCGATAGCGCTCAAGTCGACTTCTTTAAATTACTTTATTCTGGTCGCAACAACCCTGCGTTATTAGGTGACTGGGTAACCAGCCTTAGCAACGCCAACATGCACACATATCAAATGAGCCCAGTAGCCACGTTGATGGAACTGGAACTTATTAACCAATGGAATCGTTTAGTAGGTTTTACCTCATCTTCATCCTCTGCCTCACAAACAGGCGATGGTGTAATGGTGTCTGGTGGCAGCCAAGCTAACCTCATTGGCATGATGATGGCTCGCCATCGAGCTTGTCCAGGGATTAAAACCAAGGGTTTGGGAAACCGCAGACTAGTAGCCTTTGTTTCGGATCAAGCTCACTACTCGGGCCAAAAAGCGGCAAATTTGCTGGGTATCGGCACAGACAATCTAATTGCGGTAGCCTCAGACAACCAAGGTAGATTGTGCCCTGCTGCACTTGTGGACGCTATAGATCTCAGTATTGAACAAGGCCACACGCCGTTTTACATCGGGCTTACTGGAGGCACAACAGTACTGGGCGCCTTTGACCCAGTGCCAGAATGTAGAGCCATTGCCGACCAATATAACCTATGGTTGCATATTGACGGCGCTTGGGGAGCACCAGTGTTGTTTTCACAACAACATAAACACCTATTAAAGGGCTGCGAACAGGCCGATTCTTTTTCATGGGATGCTCATAAGTTGATGAACGTGCCTATTACGGCAGCGGTTATTTTAACGCGTCATCAAGGTATGTTAGATCAGGCATGTGGCGGCGGAGGTGGTGGCGAGTATTTATTCCATAACGATGAGAACGCATCCTATAACTTAGGCCAAAATTCCATTCAGTGTGGCCGACGGGCAGATGCATTAAAAGTATGGTTAAGTTGGAAAGCCGTTGGTAGCCAAGGTTTTGAAGGGAAAGTGGATCGATTACAAGCCATCAAACAAGGCTGTGTTGACGCCATTGACGCATCCACTCACTTACACATGGTTGGCCCTGCCCCATACCTCAACGTATTGTTTCAATTCCTTCCAGCTATTGACATGAACGAAGAACAGCTACGAGAGTTAAATATCGCCATATGCAAAACGATGCAAGGTCAGGGTGGCGCCTTTGTAGACTATGCTAAATACCAAGGTAAAACAGATATCCGCCTAATACTTGCAAACAGCGATACACAAGCAAGCGACATCAACCGGTTACTTACCAACTGCATTAAAACAGGTGAAGCGCTCGTTAGCTAAGTTTAACTAAGCGTCAACTAAGGCTAACCAAGGTTAGCTAGAGGTTTTCCAAATATTGCTATTGGCTGTTCCAGGTTTAGGTGCTGGTTTAGGTGCTGGCTTAGGTGATGGTCTAGCTTTAGCTTGGTATTCTTCTTGAGACCTAAGCCGTTTACCACGCACAATGGCATAAACATACAAAGACTCTACTTTGTCTCTGGCCCATGGTGTTTTACGTAAAAACTTAAGGCTAGATTTAACACTAGGATTAGCCTTAAAACAGTTCAAATTCACCTGTTCCGCCAATACTTCCCAGCCAAAGGTATCCACAAGATCGGTGATGACCTGTTCTAGTTTAACGCCGTGTAGCGGGTTGAGAGGTTGCTCGGTGTTCATAATTTACTTCACATGACAAAACATTGGGCCTATTATCGCCAACATGAAGGCACTAAACAACAGGTATTAATATGACTAACCAACAAACCGCAGAGATACAACGGGCCAGAACCGAACTCGCAGCGTGTTTTCGCTGGACCGCAAAGATGGATATGCATGAATCCATCGCCAATCATTTTAGTGTCGCTGTGTCTGACGACGGGCAGCAGTTTTTATGCAATCCTCAAGGTCGACACTTTAGTACTATTAAAGCCAGCGAGTTACTGCTACTAGATGCCAACAATCCCAGCACCATGAATCAAGCTAATGCACCAGACCCCACTACTTGGGCTATTCATGGTGCATTACACCGAAATTTTCCCGATGCTCGCTGCATCATGCACTTGCACCCTCGATATGCCACCGCACTGGCTTGTCTAAAGGATAAGACCCTGTATCCCATAGATCAAAATACCATGCGTTTTTATCAGCGAGTTGCCATTGATACGGGTTTTGATGGTATGGGCTTAGGCAACGAAGCTGAGCGCCTAACCACATGCATGGGTGACAAGCGAATTTTACTCATGGGCAACCATGGTGTTTTGGTCATCGCCAATAGTGTCTCTAAATGTTTTGACGACATGTACTATTTTGAACGAGCATGCCGCACCTTATTAGATTGTTATGCAACAGGCCAACCCCTAGACCCCGTAAACCATAAGGTTGCAGAAAAAACTGCTCAGCAGTGGCAAAATTACGGATGTGACGTCGGCCAGCAGCACTTAAATGAACTCATGGCAATTCTTGACACAGAAGATAACTCATACCGCTCTTAACCTTGGCCTAAACTATACTTATAGCGACCCTGAGTTTCTTATTTTTGTCATTAGGACATTTTTTAAGTAGTCTCATCTTTTCCTGTCTATAGTTAATCCGTATAATTGCGCAGATATAAAGCTGACCTTTGTGTCGGTTTTGTGACATTCATTTATAACTATAAAAACTATCAGCCTTGGTTAAAACAGCTTAACCAATTTTGACACCTTGCAGACAACAGGATCACCCATGATCAAAGTCGAATCAGTGAGTAAACGTTTTGGCGGTGTGCATGCCGTGAATAACGCCTCCATCGAAATCGCCAAAGGGTCCATCACTGGACTCATCGGCCCTAACGGGGCTGGTAAAACCACATTATTTAACATGATTGCTGGCAACTTAACGCCCACCTCAGGGCACATTTACCTAGACGGTGAAGATATAACTGGCGTGCCACCATACGAGTTATTCCACAAAGGATTGCTACGCACGTTTCAAATTGCCCATGAATTCGGCACTTTAACAGTGCTGGAAAATCTCATGATGGTGCCTTCACAGCAAGCCGGTGAAAACCTCATGGATGCTTGGTTTCGCCCATCACTAGTACGTGAGCAAGAAGCCAAAGTACGTGATAAAGCCATGGAAGTGATCGACTTCCTCAACTTGGGTCACGTTGCTCAAGAATTAGCAGGTAATCTTTCTGGCGGCCAAAAGAAGCTCTTAGAACTTGGTCGCACCATGATGGTTGATGCTAAAGTGGTTCTGTTGGACGAAGTTGGCGCCGGCGTAAACCGCTCTCTATTGCGAGAAATCGGTGAGGCTATCGTGCGCTTGAACCAAGAGAAAGGCTACACCTTTTGCATGATCGAGCACGACATGGATTTCATTGGCCGCTTATGTGATCCCGTTATCGTTATGGCTGAAGGTGGTGTACTCGCCCAAGGCACAGCCAAAGAAGTGATTGCAAACGAGGCCGTTATTGAAGCCTACCTAGGCACTGGCCTAAAGAACAAACCGGAGGCGAGCGCATGAGCTATCTAGTTGCAGATCAATTACGTGGCGGTTATGGCGGTGCAGACATCCTTAACGGCTGTTCTTTGTCTGTAGACAAAGGTGAAATTGCTGTCATTGTAGGCCCTAATGGCGCTGGCAAGTCCACTGCCATGAAAGCCTTGCTCGGCATGCTTAACCTACGTGAAGGCACCGTCACTTTAGGCGGTAAAGACATCACCCATATGTCTCCACAAGATCGAGTGGGAGAAGGCATTGCTTTTGTACCTCAAACCCATAACGTGTTTGGTGGTATGACGGTAGAAGAGAACCTTGAAATGGGAGCATTTCTTCGCACTGACGACTTCACCGGCACCATGGAACAAGTCTACGACCTATTCCCTATTCTGAAGCAAAAGCGACGTCAAAACGCCGGTGAACTTTCTGGTGGTCAACGCCAACAAGTGGCTGTAGGCCGTGCCATGATGACTCAGCCTAGCGTACTGATGTTAGATGAACCTACTGCAGGTGTATCACCCATCGTCATGGATGAATTGTTTGACCGTATTTTAGAAGTGAAACAACAAGGCATTGCTGTGTTGATGGTTGAACAAAACGCAGCTCAAGCTTTAAACATAGCGGATAAAGGCTATGTTTTGGTTACGGGCACTAACAAACACACAGGCAGTGGTGAAGAACTACTGGCTGATCCTGTGGTGCGTCGCACCTTTTTGGGGGGTTAATTGATGCCTGAATTCGTTGATATTTTAAATGCCATTGTTTTATTTTCAAACTTTGTGCTCGTTCCGGCCATTTCTTACGGTGCCCAGTTAGCCCTTGGCGCATTAGGCATCACCTTAGTTTATGGCATTCTACGTTTCTCCAACTTTGCCCACGGCGACATGATGGCCTTTGGCACTATGGTGGTTATTTTAGTGACGTGGGGCTTCCAGTCGATGGGCATTAGTTTTGGTCCATTACCCACCGCATTGCTGGCCCTGCCCTTTGGTATTATGGGTGCAGTGGCATTAAGCTTAGCGTTTGATAAAACCGTGTATAAGTTCTATCGCACCAAAAAGAGTGCACCGGTCATTTTTGTAATCGTTTCTACGGGTGTGATGTTTATGACTAACGCCATTGTGCGTTTTATCATTGGCCCAAGCGACCAGCGTTTTATGGACGGCACTAAGTTCATTTTTCGTCCCCGTGAATTTAGAGAATTCACCGGATTAAGTGAAGGTTTGGCGCTCAAGTCCACCCAAGTTCTTACCCTAACTGTGACCATTATGTGCGTCGCTGCTTTGTTCTACTTCTTGCAAAAAACTCGCACAGGTAAAGCCATGCGTGCGTTTTCTGACAACAAAGACTTAGCGCTCTTGTCTGGCATCAATCCAGACCGTGTGGTACTAATCACTTGGATTCTTGTTGCTGCCTTAGCAACCACCGCTGGCACTTTGTATGGCTTAGATAAAAGCTTCAAACCCTTTACCTACTTCATGCTATTGTTGCCCATGTTTGCTGCTGCCATTGTAGGTGGTATTGGCAGCCCTATCGGTGCAGTAGTGGGTGGTTTCGTCATCGCTTTTTCAGAAGTTATTGTCACTTACGCCTATAAAAAGTTCTTCATTTACCTAATGCCAGAGTCTTTAGAGCCTACGGGATTAATGCAGTTCTTATCCACGGATTATAAGTTTGCCGTGTCGTTTATCATCCTGGTGGTGGTATTGCTAATTCGACCAACGGGTATCTTTAAAGGGCAATCAATCTAATGAAAGCACTACTTAGTCAACAAAATCGCGCACCCTTAGCTTTTGCAGTGATGGGATTATTACTGATTGGTGTGGGCATGGGGCAATCTTGGCCTTTTGCTTTAGCCATTTTAAATTTGTGCCTTATTTCTGCCGTTATGTCCTTGGGTGTCAATATTCAATGGGGTTATGCAGGCCTACTTAATTTAGGTGTAATGGGCTTTACCGCACTGGGTGGCTTAGCGGCCGTTCTAGTATCTGAAGCACCCGTACTAGAAGCATGGTCTGTGGGTGGCCAAGGCATGGCCGTCAGTTTCATACTAGTGGTCATTACCATCATTTTGTCCATCCTAGTTTATCGCAATATGGCAGCTAGCTGGCAACGCCGCCTTACTTTAGCTGGCTTGTACATTGGCGCCTATTTTGTTATCAATCACTTTTATGGCCCTGCCGTTTATGCCATTGAAAGTGTTGACCCCGCTACGTCTGGATTCCTTGGCGGCATGGGTATGCCGGTTATATTTTCGTGGGTTTTAGGTGGCATCATGGCCGCTGGTGTAGCTTGGGTGGTGGGTAAAATTACCCTAGGCTTGCGCTCAGATTACCTTGCGATCGCCACCCTAGGCATCTCTGAAATCATCATCGCTGTGTTGAAGAACGAAGATTGGCTTGCCCGTGGCGTTAAAAACGTGGCTGGGTTAGATCGTCCCGTACCTTTTGAACTTGAGCTTCAAGCCGCACCTTGGTTTGTGGACATGGTGCAGTCTTTATTCAGTGGCCGCTTAGCTGACCTAGTAGACTCACAACGTGCAGACACATTGCATCAACTCGTTATTCAAAGTTCAAGCATCTTTGTTAAGCTCTGCTACACAGGCTTATTTAGCGTTGTATTAGTGGTCGTATTATTGTTGAGCATGAAGGCTTTGAACTCCCCTTGGGGTCGCATGATGCGGGCTATTCGTGACAACGAAGAAGCCGCTAACGCCATGGGAAAAAACGTAGTTCGTCAGCACCTACAGGTGTTTGTATTAGGTAGTGCTGTAGTCGGTATTGCAGGGGCCATGCTGGTGACGTTAGATGGTCAGTTTACACCCTCTTCTTACCAGCCATTACGCTTTACCTTCTTGGTATGGTTAATGGTGATTATTGGCGGTAGTGGCAATAACTTAGGCGCAGTATTTGGCGGCTTCTTTATTTGGTTCATGTGGATAGAAGCAGAACCTTTATCCATCGCCTTTATGGACCTTGCAACTGCGGGTATGGATCAAGCCAGCGACTTGCGTGAACACTTAGTGAAAAGTGCACCACACTTGCGTTTGTTTATTATGGGCTTAACCTTATTGCTTACCATGCGCTTTATGCCTAAAGGCATTATCCCTGAGGAGACACGCTTACACTCCGTGTAGGCTATCGGGCTACAGGTGGGAGGTGGGAGGTGGGAGGTGGGAGGTGGGAGGTGGGAGGTGGGCAGTTAACTATAAACTGCCGACCACTGACGGCTACTCATTAGCGATTAACTTGCTTTAACACCTGCTCAAAATCTGCCTCTAACGGTGCATCAATCACCAATGCACTGCCATCTCTTCTGGCAAGTACCATTTGGGTACAGGCCAACCATAAGCGCCCTGCGCCGAAATAGCCCTCACAGGCACGATTCAACACTCCCTTGCCATGACGAGAGTCGCCTACGATAGGATGCCCTATGTGCTTTAAATGGCGCCTGATCTGATGTTTTCGCCCTGTCACCGGCTCACACTGCATCAATGACAATCGAGTGGTGGGATAACGGTCTACCACCAGCGGTATTTCGAACTGACTCAAGCGCTTAACGTGGGTTAGCGCCTCTTTGGCCTCCCCACCTGCTCTAATTCCAGCATAGTCATCGGCTTCGTCAGATAACCCATGATCAATAAACAGCTGCTCTGGACCATAACCCCTGACTAAAGCTAAGTAAGTCTTAGTAATTTGGTGCTCACGGAACTGCTGGCTGTAGAAACTGGCCGCCTCACTAGAGAGCGCAAACACCAAGACACCCGAAGTGGGCTTATCAAGGCGGTGTAATGGATACACATGCTGACCTATTTGATTGCGCAGTTCTTGTATTGCAAAACGGGTTTCATGCTTATCAATAGGGCTACGGTGCACCAGCAAACCACTGGGTTTATTGATAGCCACAAGATCGTCATCTTGATGAATAATTGAGAGTGGTTGAGGGAAATCAGTAGGCATAAATAAAAGATTCAGGCGTTAAAAAGCCCGACTAAATTGCTTTAATCGAGCTTTGCAGTGCACAGACTATAGGTTCAAATTAGAACTTGTAGCCAATTTTAATTGCTGTGACTAGGGTCGTGTTTCCACTCATTGTCGCAGGTACTGGCTCTAGTTCAATGTCACCATTGTTAACCTTTTGAACACCCAGTGTAACTGTTGACTTCTCACCTGTGTAAGTTACACCAACACCCATCTTGGTGAATGCATCAGTAGGTCCCAGTGGACCTCCAGCTGTGCCTTCGGCCGCTTCTGTACCGTAGGTTACAGCAGCAGACCACTGATCAGTAAACTTTCGGCCCAAACCAATAGAGTAGGTAGTAGTATTATTGCTATAGTCTTTTAAAGGCTTATTAGCTAAAGTTGTACTAGAGTACGTCTTAGGCTCTAGTAAAAACTGCTTCCATTTCACGTGGCGTATAGTACCAAATAACAGGGTATTTTCGGCAACGCCCGTCTGAAAATCAATGTTATAAGCTTCTGGTGTATTGAATGACAAGGTTGAAGGGACAGAGAAATCAACTCCACCTCCCGTGAAAGTTTCTGTAATTGCTAAATCATGACTAACTTTTGCATGGTATGTAAAAGCGACCCGCAGAGCAATTTCTGGCTTTTCAATAGCAGCACCCACAACATAACCAATACTTGAATCTGTATTAGTTGATATTGTATAGCTTCCAACTAGAGGGTTAGATGCTGATGCTGATGCTGATTGAGACTTAAGTCCACCATATACCGTAATATTATCAGCAGCGTCATAGCTCACCAAGGCAGTGGTAGCACTAGTTTTAATCTGAGCTTTGACGCCATTGTAGGAGGTCTGTGGAACACCAAGTGCACTATAACCACTATCACTAGTCCAGTTCACATTAGCCCCATAGGGCTCATCTTGAATAATAGCCAACGCCATATCATCTGAAATATCTGTACGGAAAGCTAAGTTTACAAAACTATAGTCAGGGGCCACATCGGTAATTGTTCCACCAGCCACTGCTGAACCATAAGTGCCTGTAACTGACGGTCTCACAGAAACAGAAGTAATTTCCAGCAAGTTGCCTTCTTTAAGTATGATCGAAGTATCCTGACCTGAACGGTCTAAACCTCCTGCTTGAGCCATCCCAGCTCCGAAAATAGTACCTAAAACTGCAAAACTTATGAGTGTGCGCTTCATACCAACCCCTATTGTTATTTTTAATAATTAAAACACTTGTTTTATTTATCAATTAAATACCTTTGTAAAGAACGTGTCAAGAAAAGAACTGTTAAGTTCTTGTAACAAATCATAGGCACAAAAAAGCCCGACCTAGATCGCTCTAATCGGGCTTTTTGTTTAAGGCTTTAAGCTAATGCTTAGTGAACCTTAACAGTAGTGAATGCACCACCTTTTACTTCTTGCTCTTTGTAAGATCCAGCAGGGTCACCGTTAGCATCAAATTCTACGTTGGTTGCGCCTTCGTAGTTAATTTGGCCACCGTCTGCCAAGATCTGTAGA
>Ga0307994_1001913_pt1 | contig 12006 bp, 14 predicted proteins | sample EllFjometagen261_FD_203171 | JGI IMG/M metagenome (GOLD analysis project Ga0307994, IMG submission 203171) | Marine microbial communities from Ellis Fjord, Antarctic Ocean - #261 | ecosystem: Environmental > Aquatic > Marine > Unclassified | place: Southern Ocean | collected 2014-11-02
CACCATCGATGACTAGCCCACCCGCACCATCCATACGTGTTTTGATGGTACAATCATACGTGTTTTGATGGTACAGTTAAGTATCATCAACATGAAGATCAATTTTACCACTTTTGCACGCACGTTATTAATCATACTTGTTTTGATGGTACAGTTAAGTATCATCAACTCACTCATAAAAACTTCCACTCATAAAAACTTCCACTTTTGTTCGCTTCAAAATTAGTTTTTTTGCAGACTTCCAAAAAAGTAAAAAAAATTTAGTACAAGGCAGTTAGTGGCTAAGCACACAGTGTGCACAGTAGTAGGCACTCGACAACAACCAACAACAACGACGACCACAGAAAATAGCCACCACCAATGGCGTGGCACGAGCGCAGGAAGGAGCTCACCACCACACTTCTCGGAGAGACCATTCTCGAGTCCGCACGTCGTCTCCTTTCATCCCGTCGGCGTGTATTGGAGTGCGTGTACTCGTCACGAACAACAAACGACGTCCAGGGACAGGTTGTCGATGTGCACGAGAGAACCTGCTACGCATCTAACACCGTGACAGAAGTTGTGAGCAACACGCAGAGCGAAGCACGGTGGTTGTTTACTGCAGCATATCGATGGCAGTCTGCTGATCGCGAGTCGTCTAACGCTCGAGAGAGCAGTTTGGGGCCGGGTTTATCAAGAAGAACAAGCGGACTTGAAGGAAGCGGAAAGTATCGATGGTCACCAGTGTCAGGACTGCGCAAGAATACCATGCTACTCGTCATGGAGGCACTGGTACTGGTGCAGATGGAGGAGATTCAGGCAGAGGCTAAGCTGCTGTCGCGCACGCTAGAGGAGGATGCCACACGAGTTCTTCAAGAGAAAGCGGCTCATAATTTACGTGTCAGCGGATGGAGATATTTAACATCGAGGACTAAAATAAGAGTCACGAGACAGGTCGTGGAACCAGTGCTAGATCAAATGAAAAGACATGGTATGTTGGATGCATCGGAACAAGCGAGAACGATGGAGCAGGTGTGGTTATCCATGCTGGAGGAGTGGCACGATGTTGATGACGGAGAGTTTTACGCTGGACTCCATCGTCTTTTCGTCGGATCGACGAGAGAAGATTTGCTTGGAATTAGTGACGTGGAGTTTACAGATGCAGTGATGCTCGTCATGGAGTACTACAGGAGGCGACATGGATTGTCATCGCTATCGTCATCGTCATCGTCATCATCATCATCATCATCATCATCATCATCATCGTCATCATCATCGGGCGGCATCTATCAAATTGGAATTCCCGCTGTCGGTGGAGGTGGCACGACGACGACGACGACGACAGTGTGCTTGCCACTGCTGATGAAGACATTAGATGGTAATGAGTCTAGGCTGACCAATAGCACGGGCCGCGTCACCAGTTCTCCTCTGCGGCACTATCCGTGCTGGGAGTCCAAGGCGCAGTACGTCTTTGACTATTACGATGCAGATCGCGACGGTTTGTTAAACTTCCGAGAAAACAATAATCTTCTGGTATCTAATGGTGGTCATGCATGCGAGGATCAACAGACGTTCGTCAGCATGCTGCAGCAGCTGAAGGCGCGATGTCCCGAGTACGGCGTCGATCTGAATTGTCTTCGCCGGTTGTACGCTGGCATTGAGGAGATTTCCGCGCATCCGAATGTCCACAAACACTTTCTCCACATTTCTGAGTTGTGCGTCAAGGAACGAAGAGACAAGAGATCGAAATTAAGTGGAAACGTCATTCGTCGTTTTATTCCGAACAAATTCAAAAGGCAGATGCCTTTGAGGAAAAGAGTGCCAGTGCATCGGAAAGAAATGCTGGATTTGATGCGACGACACAGTGTTAGCCAAAGTGATAATGATGGTGGTAGTAGGCAGCAAGAAGTTGGTGTCGGTGGTTTTGGTGGATGAAGAGATTTTGTTGTACACAGTATATAGTAACGTTACTATAGTAGTTTAGTAAATATAAATATAAATTAATATTTATATATAAATAAATATGAATGAATGAAATTGTTGATCAAAATAATATTTCACCTTGATCTCTTCTGATAGAAAGAAACTCCGTAATAAACATCAACATGCCATACCATAAGACTCGCGCTGGGCTTCTTGCACCCAGTCTGTTCTGCTTGCACATCCAAAACGCAATCTTCCGATCAAAGTCTAGCTCAGCATAGGGCTGTTGAGCTACGGCCGCTTTCAATGCAAATCGGACTTTCAAATCAAACGGATTCCCCTTCAAGTTGAGAGTTTGAATCTGTCGATTTTGTTGAATTAATTTAACCAGTGCCCAACCACATTCCTCTTCATCATCAAAACGACCTAACTTTCGGCGCACCAGTGTATTGGACGACAAGTCTAAATGTTTGATCGTTCTGTTCTCGACGCCAATCACATTAATCAGCGACAGAGCACCACCAAAGCGCACCCCATTGTCCGTCAGATCACAACCGGACAAGTTTAACTTGGTCAGAGTGAGATTTGCTCGCAGCATGCCAGCGAGCATCCCTGCACCAATGTCACCTACGCTGCAGAGGCTAATGTCCAAAGCCACAAGTCTCATCCACGCCTTGGACTTGACAGCAGAAACGATGGTCTGCATGGACTGCAGAGTAAAGTGATTTTGACGAAGGATCAAAACTCGAAGAGAACGCGGTGATTCCATGTCGTTTTGTGGTGGTTCAAAAAAGGCGTGGATTCCAGCTTGATCAATGTGATTGTGAGACACATCCAGTGACGTCAGAGTTGCAGTTGCACCCAGCGTCATGTCTCGCACTGCTGCCAGGCCCTTGTTTGAGGCACCAGTGCTGGCGAGATTCAGCTCTGCCAGCGTTGAGGGACATCGATGAGTTCCGGAGTACACCTGGACAAAGATGAGAAACAAAAGGCCGACGACAAAAGAATGGACGAAAAAAAAAAATGAAAAGAATGGACGAAAAAAATAGGTGAGTACGGGAGCACCCAAAAAAAATAAAAATAAAATGAGTCATCGTACTTGATTCGACTTGAGGTTGCGCAGGAGACGTCGACTCCCGTCAAGTCCCAAGTAATTTTTGCACAACCTCAGTGTGTGGAGACGTGGATGAGTTCGAGCGGCAAGTCCAAGCGATTCTACGCCAGTGAGATCCTCATCAAAGTCAGGCACTGCATCGACGTTGCCCTTGCTCTTTGCCAACAACACTTTTCTTCGCTGCCTGCTTGTTGGTGCGCCTCTCACTGCGTGGTTGCTACTGAGAATGAGCGTCTCCAAATGTACCGCTGCGTAGTGCCATCTTGCTACAACCGCCACTGCCGTTGTCTCTTCTTCCGTTTTACCGAGCGTCTGTTTCTGCTGCGAGGAAGTTGTCGACGTTGTGCTCGTCAGCCCGCACGCCAGACTCCTGAGCGATCTCGCATCAAGAGAGCACCTCGTCAGATCTAAGACAATCAGATTGGGAAGCTGTCGAAACAATACATCTGAGAGCAATTTTGCACCGTGTGTCGTACCAAAGTGTGATCCATGGAGGGTGAGCTTGACGGTTGATGGCGGAAGATTATCAGGTGGCACTCGTGCAAGATGTCCACCACTCCTCTCGGACCAAGATCTCACTTGCCTTTTATCGAGAATCGTGGTTGTCGTTGGCCTTGTCTTTCTCGCTCCACCACTCAGCGCAAGCAGCGCAATTTGTCTTCTTCCACCACCACTCCGACTTCTACTTCCACCCCTGTCAGAACTACGGTTACTACTGCCAAACTTTTGCTTCTCACCACCACTACCACTACTGCCACTGCTGCCACCACTACCACCACTACCACCACTACCACCACTGCGACTGGCAATATCCAGCAGCGCATCAACACCGGGATGGGACATGTTCCATCGTAATCTTGGACCCAAATCACCGCTCGAGTCACCTGGACCCCAATCCTCGTCAATCGCCTCGTACAGCCTTTGACGCAGCTCAATTCCCATGCCCTCTGATGTTTCGACCTCATCCGCACCGACCACATGCAGCGCGCGAAGTGCTGACACGGGTGCTTTTCCTCGCCCACAACCATCGATCGCGTTGCTCACAATGACGTCCGCCGTGTCTCTTGCCTCGGCACGAGTAATGGTACGTTCGGCAAGACATCGAAGCATGCGATTGACGGGACGCATGTCCATGCGAAAGGAGGAGATGGTCTCAACATCACGAAGAAGACGCTCACGAATACGATCCTGTTGCGTGGATGCACGGTACAGCGTCTGGTACTGGTGCCTGACGAAAAGGAGGAGTTCAAAAAGGAAGAAAAAAAGTGGGGAAAAAAAGGAAAAAAGTGTGAATAAAAGAATCGCAAACAGGGAGGAAACAGGAAGAAAGAGAAGAAGAAGAGCACGTACTTGGCTTGAACACCAGGACCAGTGCCTGCAAAATGCCAGTTGTGCATGTGTGTCCAAACGTAATCTTTCCACGTGTGTGGTTTTTTGGGAAGATGTTTTCTTCCCGGCACGCTCGACACCTTTGTTGGTTTCATTCCTTTCGGTGCCATGGAGGACATTTTTTTCCTACGATGACTCTTCATCCACGATGTCGGAACACGACGACCTGCTGGTATTGAAGTACGAGGACGTGGTGGTGCAGATCTCTGATCGAGCTCCGCTCTTCTCCTTTGTGCTACTGCTTCTTTGAAGTCGCTCACGACAGATGCTTCGACGATATCTTTGGGACCAAAGTAGTAATCTCGAAATCTTTTCACTAACGAAAGCTGCGCCTCGTCGTCGTCTGCATCCAAGGTCACCCTTGTCATGAAGGGTCGTCTGGAACCATTCACGCTTCTTCTTTCTTTTCCAATGGAGTACTTGAACGGAAAGTCTCTTCTCTCTCCTGGCGTATTCAGTCTGCTCAGTACGTCGGGTGTCAGCAACTCCAGCGTGTTACTTTTTCGGACCATGATTCCTCCTCTTGCTCTCTCCTCCTCCTCTTCCACGTCGTACCTCACGCGACCGTATGCGTCACTCTGGACACTCTTTCCTAAATTTAAAGGATACAAAGTCCGCTTCCGAACATGCTCGACGACATGCTCACCTGGAAAACCATCTTCAAAGCGAACGACTGTTGATGTCTGTCGCATTCCTCCGATCAAGTTGCGCCTGTCTCGCTTTGTCGTTCTTCTGGGTACTGTCTTCACGACGCGAGCGTCGTACCATGCTTGGTCCGCTTCGTAAAAAGCTTGGACAGGCTCGCCAGGTTGCCACGCGCCGACAGCTGCACCTCGAACTAGAGGCTCGAGAGGAGAGGAACCAGGTGGAGCACCGTCGAGCGACGGCTTTGTGCGACCGTACGGACTGTTGGGTGCGACAGCAACCGGACCAATGTTGATCGACGACGGTGGACGATCGTAGCGGACACGAGGGAGCGTGTCTGAGGTGGGTGGACGACGAACGAGCTGACGATGGACGCTGGCGTCAACGGCGGGTGACGAGGCGACCTCCTCCTTGGTCCATTGACGCTCAACAGGTGGTGGTCGTGGCCCCATGCGATCCTCAAGCTGAGAGGCAGATAAGGCGGTGTCAACGGAAAATGGGGCTGTGGCGGCGGCTGTGGCGGCGGCTGTGGTGGGGGTGGTGGTCGTGGTGGTGGTGGTGGCAGACGGTGTGGCTGATAGCGATGTTGGCCTTGTTGCACGTCGCAGGCGTGGTGGTCCTGTCGATGGCCTGTTGCCATTATTTTCCATCGGGAGTCAATTAAGCAGTGGTCTGGGAAGTGTCATTGGAACAGAGGTTATCATCATCATCACCACATGGTTGACGGTTTTGGATTCGAGGAGAGCAGTATGAGCTATGAGTCGTTACGGTGTGAGGGTCTCGTTGCGGGCTTGCCTCCGATTGCTAGCCGATTGCTATCCCTTCGGCTGGCAAAGGTTGTGTTAAGTCTTCTTTTAGCTGAGAGGATACGGACCGATTTTTTTACATACTGAAAATCACGGCTGGAATTTTGTTGTTGTTGATTATGATGGACACGAGGTTTTTTTTTCATTCACCAACTCCCTAATAATCCTCTTTTACGCTCCCCCTGCCCCTGCCCCCCCCCGATTCACATCCTCACATCATCCCCACTCCCCACTCCGCACTGTATCTTTACATTTTTGTTCGCTGTCTCCCCTCTCTTGTTTTTCAGCGCACAAGTATCATAGCACCGATCTTTTTTTCATATTGAAATAAGAACGTAGAAAAAAAAAAAAACAAACAAACCCGACTTTCGTCTGACCTCTTCCTTCTTTTTTTTGTAGAAAGAAAAGAAAGTATCCGTCACATTTCATTGTTGACACGCACAGGTTGAGCGCACTGTTTCCAAGCAGAGCGATCCCTTTTCGTGTTCGATAGACCGATCCTCATTGATTTTTTTTTACAACCAAAAAAAAAACCAACTTCCGCATCAAAGAAAAAGAAAAAAAACAAACCGCCACTTTTAGCGTATCTTTTGTTGTTTTACTTTTTCCAACGAAACAAACACTTCATTTCTTCGCCCCTGCTACCCAGTCACAAAGAGCACGACTCCGTCACAGCTGCTTCTGTCATCTCACACGCATCCAAGTCTCCACATTCTCTTTCGTTCGAGAAAAAAAAAAAGAAAAAAAAGAAGAATTAAAAAAAAAAAAAATAAAAAATTAAAAACGACAAATATGGACGTGACTTTTTCACCCCTTCCTCTTGCCGTTGGTGGACGTGGTGATTCGTTCACCTTCATGGTCGAGGACTTTGATCTCGATGGTGGAGCTCATCACGCGTCACCCAATCGTGACACGACCGTGCCCAGCTCACCCATGGGTGTTGGATCTGCTCAGAGTGGTTCTCTTCTCGGAAGCGGCGGTTCGCTGAAAATTCCACCATCGACCGGAAGAAGGAACAGCTTTGACTGGGCAGCGAATGGAAGTGGAAGACATCGAAGTTTATCGTTTGAATTCTTTAACATGGACGCCTCGTCATCGTCGTCCGCTTCTTTCCTGCACCCAGGTGGACCTGGTGGGCAGTATCCCGGCAGTGCGCACAGCAACTTCTCTTCTGTCATGAGTCCAGAGGACGCTCTCTTGATGGCTGCGACACCGAAGGGAATGAGTTCATTAAAAAGAAAACATTTGCCGTTCTCTTCACATTATGTTGCTTCGTCGTCGTCATCTTCAAGTGGTAATGTCATTCACATGGGACACCATGCTTCCATGAACGGCATGGGCATGATTGATGGTGTTGGCAACTCATACTACCCAATGTCTGGAGTAATGTCTGGTCATGGTCTAGTTGATCATCTCCATTCCTCCTATCCTCCCTACTTGTCCTCTTCGCAGCCGAAATTAAAAAAACAAAAGAAGGAAAAGAAGGAAAAGAAGGAAAAGAAGGAGAAAAAGGAAAGAAAACCAAGAGCACCAAAGTTAAATCCAGACGGAACAAAAATTGAGAAGAAGAAGAAGCCTAAGAAAGTTCGTGGACCACGTAAGACTCGTGCAAAAAAGAATGAGGAGCCTGTTGAATTATTTGATCCCTCCATTCCAAGAATTGGAATTTATACATTGGAGCAAAGAGCTGAAAAAATTAAAAAATGGATGTCAAAAGCAAGAAGAAGAATTTGGGACAAAAAGATCAAGTACGGATGTCGTAAAAGATTGGCAGATGCACGTCCACGATTCAAGGGAAGATTTGTTAAGAGTCTGCCCGAGGAGAAACTTTCGATTCAAAAGTTGGATGGTACTGCAGATCCAGAATTTCTTGCAGCACAGGAAGCCACACGCCTTTGGAAATTGAGACAAGCCGCGACCGTTGCCGCCGCTGCTGCTGCTGCTGCCACTGCCGCTGCCACCGGCATGCCCGTTGTGGCAGCCACGACACTGGCCGTGACAGCACCAGCCTCTGCTCCTCCCGCACCTCCCGCACCTCCCGCACCTCTCGCACCTCCCGCACCAGCAGCATCATCGTTTGTGGTAGCACCAGCCTCTGCTCCATCGTCATCCAGCATGTCGAACCCACAGACGGGTACACCACCAAGCAGTGCTCAACCTGAGCTTGCTTTCAACGTTCAGCGTGTGACATCCTCTGACAGCGAGGGGACACCGAAATCACCAGTGACTGTGACTGTGACGAAGCAAGTCCCATCCAGCTCATCGTTGTGCTCGCAGGAAAAGATAACGTTTGCAGATCAGATGAAACCAATTAGTGGCATCGCTCCTCCCGTTGCGGAGAAGGTGTTGCTGCCGTCGCAGCCAACGAGTGATCTCCATACAAATGTGATTTGAGAGAAGAAACATTCGTCGTCGTTGTCCTTCCCCCCCTCGTGCTCCCCCCCCCTTCCTCCACACCCCAGTTTTTTTTTTCTCTGCCCATCCCAAAACACCAATGAAGAACTAAGAAACCGTCAAAAAATCAAAACAAAAACACGAAATAAAAACATACCCGCTGAAAACGAAAAAACATAAAAGAAAATAAAAAAGAATACACGAACGAAAAGATTCATGTCCCAACCATTTTCATAAAAATCAAAACAAAGCTGATCGATCAATTCATTTTGTGCTCGCCGAGTTTTGATTTTGAGAGAAAAAAGGAGACATGGAAAAAAAGCAGACAAAGAAACAAAAAAAAATAATGAAAAAATGAAAGGAAGAATGAAAGACACGCTTCTGCTGACGTTTGACCGAGCCACTCTGTTCTTCTTTTTTCTAGAAAAAAGAAACAATGTGGCCAACGGGCGAACGTCTCGGCAGATGACGTGTGTCTCTTCCTTGATATTTTTTATTTTTGTTGTCTGCTCTTTTTGTGTTCAACCGAAACCTTCCCACCCCCGTCCTTCCTCCCAGTCCAATTAGTCCAGAGATCCTATATCTTTCTATAATAGTATCATGTAAAAATAAAAATTTAATACACGAATACATACACATCTGATGATACAATCATCTCTTGTTGTTTTAATTAAAAGAAGATAGATCTTTGACTTGTTGTAATTGTTGTAATTTAGTACATTAGTAAATTTCATACATTTATTTATTTATTTAAATTTTGTAGCTGCATCGGGAAAGTGAAAGCTGACGATTTTCTGCCATGAGTTGATTTCAGTACAAGTACACACACACACACACAGCTCAGTTGTATATTGGACAAAATGCACCCATACCCTGGCAAAACACTCCTGGATCGTTGAATCGCATGTTCTTGTTCAAACTGCTGATGCTTGCATTCTCTTCCTCTGTCAAATTAAATGAAAATAATTCAATATTTTCAATTAATCTTTCTTTTTTGGATGTTTTTGGTATGACACTTCTCCCTTGTTGAAGACCCCATTTTAATAAAACTTGACCGGGTGATACACCATGTTTCTTGCTAATATCTACAACTACCTTTTCTAGCAAAGCGGACTGGTTCGACGTGGCCATGTTCAGCTCAACGTAACTTCCTGCACCCAGTGGACTGAATCCAGTTACATAAATATTCTTCTCCTCACAATAACGACACAAGAAACTTTGTGTGTTGTAAGGATGAAGCTCAACTTGAAGAACTTGTGGTGCATATTTTGCGTAACACAACATGTCGGAGAGAACAAGCATTCCAATGTTACACATGCCAAGATTACGAACAAGACCAAGATCTACTAGCTCCTCCATGCTCTTCCACGTGAGATGGAGTGGTACCTGTTGTTGTTGTTGTTGTTGTTATTGGTCGTCGTTTTGTGTGTTGGAAAGTGAAAATAAAAGATGAAGGAGTCAGGGAGGGAAAGTCAGGGACGACGAAAATTTAGGATGAAAAAAAAAAGAGAAACAAAGCTGTGCTAAAAACTTTTAAATCACTGTAGAATGTAGAAAATAAACCACAACTCACGCTGGCAAACTCCATTCTTGGATTTGGTCCACTTGGATCGTGCACCCACTCCGGTGGGTACCTCTCCTCAATCGGAACGTACTTGAGAGCAATTGGAAAATGAATTAAATATAAATCTAAGTAATCCAAACCAAGATCATCCAACGTCTTTTGGCATGCGATACGAACATGCTCTGGTGAATGATAAGTGTTCCACAACTTGGATGTAATCCACAGATCCTGACGACACACCACACCCGATGCAATGGCTTGTCGCAGACCCTCACCTACCTCGATCTCGTTCCCGTAGTCGCAAGCACAGTCAAAGTGACGCCATCCAGCAGAAATTGCATCGACGACGCACTGAGCGGTAACATCGTTTGGTACTTTCCACATGCCAAGACCAAGAGTTGGCATCTGATCCTGCGTACGACTGAGCGCACGCGTCGGAATGGCAGCTGCACGTGCTACGCCCGGGTCACTAGATCCAGTGTCAGTGCACGGTTGGAATGGTTTGGACATGGTTGATGATGCTGCTGGTTCTCTTTTTTTGGATGGTGCTGAAAATGGGAGTGTGTTTTGAGAGTTTTGAGAATCGAGAATCGATGACACACCATTTTTCACAAAAAAAAAAAAAAAAAACAATTGGTGAGAAAGAAAAGAACAATGGAGATTTGTAGGAGAGAAGCAAGCAAGAAAGAACACGGTCATTGTATTCCCATACCTGATGGTGCGAGAGGAATGTCCTCCCCAACGACAGACTCCTGCGCACGAATTCCACTCCCAATTGAGTACCCATCATTAGATGGTCCACCAATCGCGCATAATATTCTTCTTGGACGCTCAAATGTATTTCTTGAATGCATAGTCACAAAATTATCAATAATAATAATGTCACCCTTCTTCCACTGGAAACAAATACGATGATCACGTTGAAATTCGGCAACTTTCAACAGCGCCTCACCGTTGACGGGTGACCCATCACCAAGAATCACCGCTGCGTGATACGAAATGTGATAATGTGAAAGAAGGAGATGTGAGAGAAGGAGAGTCGAGTGAGGTGAGAGTGTGAGAAGCGAATGAGAAGAAACATGAAAACACAACACCGTCACAAATAACACAAGAAATCAGCAAAACAGAATTGATTGCAGCACTATGAAACAACCAAATCACATCACTAGGCCACACATTGCTCCAGCAGTAGCAGTAACAGTAGCAGTAGTAGCAGCAGCAGCAGCAGTAGCAGAGCACCACCATCATCACTACCATCATCTATCACATATACAAATTCCTCTTACCTTTCGTTGGATCATTTCTTTTATCAATCCATCCAGTGTACGCAGCGACCATTGAATTAAAAAACATTTTGCGCCCACTACGTTGGTCCGTACGAATGGCAGGCACCACGGCAGAGATGGTACGGAGATTTCCATCATCCAACCACTCCCATGTCGTTCCAATCTTCTCCATTGCTTTCTCTGCTTCCTCTCTTGTCTCACATTGAAATGTTGCTCTCCATGAACGTCCGATAGCAGATTCATTATCATTCTCGTAAGGCATGACACGAATATATTTGACACCTTTAGCCTCAACCTCGGCCGCAAACGTTGGAAATGCTTGATAAAAGTACTCAGCTACCTCGTCAGAGCGAATAATCGGCGTTTCACCACCTTTCGCTGGCTCAACGTCACAGTAAAACATGATGTATGCTGGTGGATCCGGGACTTGAGCAATTTCATGATGAAATGGAATCGGTTCGGATGGTGGACTCTCATTCGTCGTGAAGACAACATCGCGGACGACGTTGGTGCGTGGTGCAGCACCACCAACATACGGGTATGACTCCAAGTTGAGTGCGTCAGCAACTTCGGCAAAACCCTCGGCAGAGTCTCCCACGAATCCGCGAAGGAGAATGGCACCATGCTCTTTGGCCGAGTTAATCAAAAATTCGCGATGATTGCGAACGTGCGTAGCAAGCGTGGTAAAAGAAGTGTTGTCAGCACCCTGCTGAGCAGGTGTGACACATAGTGGAAACATCGTGCCGTTGACGGGACGCTGGTTGGGAATAGACGTGATGACGAATGGTGAGGACATGATTGTGTAATACACGTGCTGTGCTTGTACGAGCTCGTAGACTTTAACTTGAGAGAACTTGGTGAGATGATGTGATGACGCGCATTCAATATTTTTGCAATGAAATTTTT
>Ga0307994_1001914_pt1 | contig 12002 bp, 14 predicted proteins | sample EllFjometagen261_FD_203171 | JGI IMG/M metagenome (GOLD analysis project Ga0307994, IMG submission 203171) | Marine microbial communities from Ellis Fjord, Antarctic Ocean - #261 | ecosystem: Environmental > Aquatic > Marine > Unclassified | place: Southern Ocean | collected 2014-11-02
GACCGCGATTATGTGGAGTTTTCCAATCTGCAGCGCCAGCAGCTGTTCACGGAAGCGGATGCGACAGCCATGACACCAAAAGTAGTGGCGGCCGAAACGCGGCTGAAAGCGATCCGAACTGATCTGAAACTCCATACATATCTGGAAAATTTAGGCGCTGATTTAATGGAGAAACTCATCCGAAAGAGCACCCTGGTCATGGATGCCACGGACAATCTCGAAACGCGGCTATTGATCAATGACGCCAGCATCAAATACGGTGTGCCTTGGATCTACGGGGCATGCGTCGGCAGTTCGGGCGCTGTATTTCCGTTTGTGCCGGGTGCGGGTTCGTGTTTCCGCTGCCTCGTGCCGGTGCTGCCGGCGGTCAATGAAACGTGTGACACGGTGGGCATCATTTCACCCGCTGTTCAGATGACGGCCGCGCTGCAATGCGCTGAAGCGATGAAATGGCTAAGCGGCAACGGGCAGGCGATGCGCAAAAAAGTGCATTATTTCAATGTATGGGACAACTCCCAATACGACATCGGCATCGCGCGAATCCAAAATCCGCAATGCGAAACGTGCGGTGAAAACCCTGCGTTCCCTTCGCTCACGCGCAGTTCGGAAGGCATGTACGCGGTGTTATGCGGCAGGGAAGCGGTCCAGATTTTACCTGATCCAACGCGCACCATCACGCTCGATGACGCAGAATTCGCCGCCACCAGGCTGGGAGCGGAAGTGAAGCGCACCCCTTATTTTGTGCAACTGCGTTCGGCCGATTTCCGGATGGTGTTTTTCGGCGACGGCCGCATGATCATCCATGGCATCCGCAATACTGCGGAAGGCCGCAAGATTTATCATCAACTTTTCGGCTAATAAAGGAGGTTTCATCATGTCACAAGTTTTTCATTCCGAAGGACCGATTTCAATCGCGATTTTGACGGTCAGCGACACCCGCGATCAGGGAACCGACGAAAGCGGAGGGCTGATCCGCAAATTGGCGCACGAAAAAGGCCTCGAAATCGAGGCCTATGAAATCGTGAAAGATGATGCCGCTGAAATCCGTCAAGCTGTTGAGCGGCTGCTGAAAATGGAGTCGGTCGACGCCGTCATTACGACAGGCGGCACGGGCATTGCCAAACGGGACGTGACGCTCGAAGCGGTCGCGCCTTTGTTCGAAAAAGAACTTGCGGGTTTTGGCGAACTGTTCCGATTCCTCAGCTACACCGAAGACGTCGGCTCGAAAGCGCTGTTAAGCCGCGCTGCCGCGGGCACGGTCGGGACCAAGGCGCTGTTCGTGCTGCCAGGCTCCCGCGGTGCGGTGCGGCTGGCGATGAACAAGCTCATTTTGCCGGAACTCCGCCATATCGTTTTTGAATTGACGAAACATCTTCAGGCGCGGGAATAATCACCGGATTTGCCGCCGCTTTTGTGCAGTAGCATTGTCGGTCCGATGACCATTTCTTTGCCGGCCGCTTTGCACATGTCGTAAATGGTCAGCGCGGTGGCCGAAGCAGCCGTCAACGCTTCCATCTCGACGCCGGTCGGTCCGGTCGTTTTGACGGTGGTGGTCAGCAGCACTTCGTAATGGTTCTGTGCTTCATCGACGTTCCATTCGAAGGCGATGTCGACGCCGCTGAGCGCGAGCGGATGGCACATCGGAATGATTTGGGCCGTGTTTTTCGCTGCCATGATGCCGGCGACTTGCGCCACTGCAAACACATCCCCTTTTTTATTCGCCCCGTCTTTGATTTGGCTGTAAATGTCTTTGTTTACGGTCACGGAAGATTGCGCGCGGGCAATGCGGACGGTCTCGGCTTTGCCGGAAACATCGACCATTTTTGCGCGGCCCTGCGTATTGAAATGCGTTAGTTCGCTCACGAAAATCATCCTTTTCACATATAATGATGAAAGTATAACATGAATTTTAAGGAGTTGGAGCCAGTGGTGGAAAAGCGAACGCCTATGCAAGTAAAAGACGCGGTTCGGGCAGTGTTGGAGCATGCCGGTTCACTCGCAGCCGAACATGTGGCATTGGGAGACAGTTACGGCCGGATTTTGGCGGAGTCTGTGATTGCAACGACAGCCGTCCCGCCATTCGACCGGTCGCCTTACGACGGCTACGCCATCCGTTCAATCGATAGCATGGGCGCATCGGGCACTTCGCGCATCACGTTCCGGGTCATCGACCACATCGGCGCAGGCGAAGTTTCGCACAAAATGCTGAATGCATTTGAAGCGATCCGCATCATGACTGGCGCCCAATTGCCCGAGGGTGCGGACGCGGTCGTGATGTTCGAGCAGACGGTCGAAGACGGTGACACGTTCACGCTGCGCAAACCGTTTGAAAAACTGGAAAATGTCTCGCTGCAAGGCGAGGACGTCGCAAAAGACGAAGTCGTCATCGACAGCGGCAACCTCATCAACCCTGGAACAATCGCCCTTTTGGCAACGTTCGGCTACTCCCAGCCGAGAGTGGCGAAACTGCCGACCGTCGGCATCCTGTCGACCGGCACCGAGCTGCTCGGCGTCGAAGACGCACTCGAACCCGGCAAAATCCGCAACAGCAACGGACCGATGATCATGGCGCAGCTTAAACGCATGGGCATCGCCTGCAAAATGTATGGCATGTCAATCGACAACCTCGACGAAAGCTACGAGGCCGTGAAAAGAGCGGCACAGGAAACCGATTGCCTCATCACAACCGGCGGCGTTTCGGTCGGAGACTTCGATTTTCTGCCAGCGATCTATGAACGCCTGGGGGCAAAAGTGCTGTTCAATAAAGTCGCCATGCGCCCGGGCAGTGTCACGACGGTTGCCGTGGCAGACGGACGTTTCCTGTTCGGCCTGTCGGGCAATCCGTCCGCCTGCTTTACCGGATTCGAATTATTTGTGCGCCCGGCTTTATTGACAATGATGGGTGCACGGAAACCCTTTGTGCCGCATACGACAGCGGTACTTGCCGAAGATTTTGAAAAAGCCAATCCGTTCACGCGCTTCATCCGCGCCGTCTACGACGGTGAGACGGTGCGCCCGGCTGGCTTCAATAAATCGAATGCTGTATCATCTATCGCACGAGGAAATGCGTTGATTGTCCTGCCGGGCGGAAGCCGCGGCTTTCAAAAAGGGGCTCGCGTCGATGTGCTGCTTCTCGGTGTTGAAGAAGGTGCGGCCAAGTGGATGGAATGAAGATTCTGCAAATCGTCGGCTTCAAGGACAGCGGCAAAACGACGCTGATGATGGAGCTGATCCGCCAGGCCGCGGCAAACGGCAAACGCGTCGCCACCGTCAAGCATCACGGCCATGCGGGCTCGCTCGATATGCCGGCGGCAACGACGGACAGTATGCGCTTCTTTGATGAAGGTGCGGACGCTTCGATCGTTTACGGCGGCGGGGTCATTCAACAGCATTTACGAAAACAGACAGCGTCAGCCGAAGAACTGGTCGCGATGGCGGCACAAGCCGAAACTGACTTTATTTTAATCGAAGGATTCAAAGAAGCATCCTATGAAAAAATCGTCTTGATCCGCTCGCTCAGCGATTGGGAAACATTGAAATCGCTGGACCGCATCGCCCTCGTCATCGCGCACGAAGGTCTGCAGGTCGACGACAGCGCCGTGATCGGCCGGCATGAAAGGGGCCGCATCGCCCAATGGTTTGCGGATTGGATGGAAAGGAACTCGCCATGAAAGCATTTGAAATTGTGACAGAAGCCATCAACCCGCAGCATTACGCGGATATGGTCCTGCGGCCGGAAGCGGGCGCCGTGACCGTATTTACGGGACACGTGCGCGAATGGACAAAAGGCGTCCGGACCCTGTATTTGGCATACGAGGCCTACGTCCCGATGGCAGAAAAGATACTGGCGCAGATCGGCGCAGAAATCGAAGAACGGTGGCCAGGCGCCCAAACGGCTATTGCCCACCGCATCGGCGAACTCGCCATCAGCGACATCGCGGTCGTGATTGCCGTCTCGTCGCCTCACCGGAAAGCGGCTTACGAGGCGAATGAATACGCCATCGAACGCATTAAGGAAATCGTTCCGATCTGGAAAAAAGAAATCTGGGAAGACGGCGAAGAATGGATCGGCGACCAGAAGAAAAAGCCGGAAGGAGACGGATTATGATAACGGTGCATTATTTTGCGGGATTAAAAGAAGTGACCGGCGTTGCGCAGGAACAGGCGGATCTGTCGGGACATACCGTGCAACAGCTCGCGCAATGGGCTGCGGATAAATACCCGGGCATCGACGCCGGGGCTGCGCGCATTGCGGTCAATGAAGAATACGCCTTGCCGGAAGACTTGCTCCAAGCGGGCGACGTTGCCGCTTTCATCCCGCCGGTCAGCGGCGGATGACGGAGACGGTCGGAATCCTGCTTGCCGGCGGTTTGTCGAGGCGCTTCGGTTCGCCGAAAGCGTTCGCCGAACTGGACGGCAAAGCGTTTTATGAATATGCCCATGATGCCTTGGCGGCGGTATGTGACGAGGTGGTTGTCATTACAAGACCAGAATTAAAGAGCCGTTTTCCGGTGTCTTTGGATGTTATCACTGACACCGAAAAATTTGCGGGTCTCGGCCCACTTGCTGGTATTTACACGGCTATGGCTGAAAGGCCAGCGCACCAGTATCTGGTGTTGCCGTGCGACATGCCGTTCATCGGAGCGACGGAAACGGGCAAGCTGATGCAAGCGGCTTCACCAGGCGCGGACATCACCGCCGTTCGGGCAAACGACCACGACATTCCGTTATTCAGTTTGTGGAAGGGCCACATTCTGGAAGGACTGGAAAAAGAATTGGACGCAGAACAATTGCGCGTCATGGTCTTTATGGCGAAGGTCGAGACCGAATGGCTGGACAGTTCGGCCGTCGGCGATATGGATGCTTTTCGCAACATCAACAAACCGGATCTTTTGAAAGGAGCCGATGAACATGGCAGTGACACCAATACAGGACCGATTTGAACGGCCAATCCGTGATTTGCGCATTTCGGTGACGGACCGCTGCAATTTCCGCTGCTCTTATTGCATGCCGAAAGAAGTGTTTGGCGATGATTATGCGTTTTTGCCGAAAGAGGAATTGTTGACCTTTGAAGAAATTCATCGCCTCACAACCGTTTTCGCGGCAATGGGCGTTAAAAAGATCCGCCTGACCGGCGGCGAACCATTGATGCGCCGCGGCTTGCCGGAGTTGGTCAAAATGATTCTGTCTGTGGATGGCATTGAAGACGTCGGCTTGACGACGAACGGCCTGTTTTTGGGTGCCCACGCCGAGAACCTTTACGCGGCGGGACTGCGCCGTCTGAACATCAGTCTCGATGCATTGGATCCGGAACTGTTCGGCCAACTGAACGGCCGGGGCGTCAAACCCGATGCAATCCTCAAGCAGATCGACCGCGCACAGCAAATCGGCTTTGACATCAAGGTCAATATGGTCGTCCAAAAAGGGGTCAATGAAAGCGAGATCCTGCCGATGGCGGCCTATTTCAAGGAGCGCGGCATCACATTGCGCTTCATCGAATTCATGGACGTGGGCAACGACAACGGCTGGAGTTTCAAAAAAGTCGTAACGAAAAAAGAGATTCTGGAAATGCTGAAGGCGGAGTACGAGCTTGAACCGGTCGATGAAGATTATTACGGCGAAGTGGCAAAGCGTTACCGCTTCAAAGGCAGTGAATCGCAAGTCGGTTTTATCACGTCTGTGTCGGAATCATTCTGTTCGACGTGCACACGCGCCAGATTGTCGTCAGACGGCAAGTTTTATACGTGCCTGTTTGCCGATTCCGGATTCGATATCCGCGAATTGCTGCGTGCAGAGTTGGACGACGCGGAATTATTGCGCAAAATCAGTGCGGTATGGCAGCGGCGCGACGACCGCTATTCAGACGAGCGCACCGAACTGACAGCCAAAAATCGCAACAAGATCGGCATGTCCTACATCGGCGGCTGAAGGGAATCTTTCTTTTTAAAACTAAGGTGGTCAAGATCCGTTATCGAACGGTCTCTTGTCCGCCTATTTTTATTGGTAAATTCTAATGAGATCCTTTGAGGCAGTTATGGTGAATACTGAGAGGAATGGATGCTAGTGTGGACCAAGCCAACCAAAAAACAAACCGCCATTCCAAATGAAACGGCCGCTTGTTTTGGTTTTATTCGTATTCGAATTTTGCAGAATCCGGTCCCATCCAGACCTCGTCGACAAACGAGGTGATTTCTTTTGCGACGTTTTTGGGGTCTTCCCAGTAGAGCAGATGGCCGAGCTGCGGGAAAACGGTGAAGCGTGAGTCAGGGATGGCGCCGGCCAGTTTTTCCTGATCATTGGGTGAGGCAATGGGGTCTTTGCCGCCGCAGACAATGAGCGCGGAAGCTTTCACCTGGTGCAGCTGATCTGGGAATTTCTCTTTCAGCAAGGCTTCGCCGCCTTCCCGCCAGACGCGCGCCGGCACTTTTAACGATTCACTGAACATCTGCTCCAGGAAATCTGGAGGCACGGGTTTGGTGAAAAGGCCTTCGGTGAAACTTTTGATAAACGCCAGTGGGACGGGATCTGTTAAGCGGGATATGGTGGATTCCTGCATTTTCACGATGTCCGGTTTGTCACCGAGCGCGGATGGGGCACCTAACAGGATGAGCCCAAGAACGCGCTTGGGGTGGTGGACCGCGAATTTCCTTGCGGTAAAACCGCCGCTCGATGCCCCCAGGATAAAGGCTTTCTGGATGTCCGCTGCATTCATGAACAGCAGCAAATCCGCTTCGAAATCTTGGGTTCTGTAGGTCATTTCAGGCACATCAATGCCGTCGTGGCCACGCTGGGTAAAAGCGATGGCGCAGATGTGGCCGGGAATATGCTGAAGCAGCCCTTCAAATGTCCGGCAGGAATCGCCTAAGCCGTGCAGCAAAATGAGCGGGATGCCAAGTGGGTCACCAGCTTCTATATAAGAAGCCAGACGGTTGTTCGGCAAAAGCATCTTTTTGAGTTTCGTTACCAACAGATTCCACTCCTTTCACTCCACAATGATGCGGCCGTTATTTGAATCAAGATTGATCAGCACCTCGCCGTTGCCGAAATTGACCAGTTGGGAACTTTGTCCGTAAACATTAATGCTTCCGATATCGACGCGTGACTCGATGCGGGCGTTCGTCGGTTCGTTTTCGGTGTGAATTTCAATATGCCCGTTATTCGTTTTAAAGTCGACAGGGAAATCGAGCGTGTCGACAGTCAAATCAATGCGGCCATTATTCGCGTTCGCCTCCAATTCACCCGACACATTCCTGAAAATGATGCGGCCGTTCGAAGCGCGGGCTGTCATGTCGGCCTCCATGTCTGCCAACTCAATGCGGCCATTGGCTGTTTCGACATTGACACTATCGGTTTCGACCGCTTCCAATTCGATACGGCCATTATTCGCTTCAAGCGATAGTTCGGCGGCCTCGATGTCGTTCGCCTGAATGGCACCGTTATTGCTGTCCGCAGTGAGCGACGCAAGACCGTTTGCCGGAACAAAGACTTGCAACGTGGAGGAGCGGTTAAAGCCGAAATTGAAAAATCCCGACCGGTCTTCCACTTCAACGACCAAGCGGCCGCCTGAAATATCCGTCTTCAAGGTGAAATCATCGTTATTTCCTGTCAGCACGACGCGGGAAGTGCCATCATTGCTCGGCCGAAAATCCACGCGCGAATTTTCAACCATGATATCCATGTCCTCAATTTCTTCGTCGAACGTTTTTTCCTCCAACACATCCTGTTGCGCCGGATCTGAATTGTAGATGGCATACAATACGGCAACAACACCAATTACGATTAGGACTGTTAGGATGATCAAAACCCTCACAAATGTTTTCATCACTGGATTCTCCTTTCTTCACTAAAACATTCACAGTATTGCGCGCAAGATGACAGGGTATTTCCAAAGTTTGTTGAATACATACAACAAGAGCAAAACAAGAAAGGCCGGAAGGAAGGATGATCATGAAATCCATGCAGAATAGACGGGCAATCGCGGTGGAACGCATTGTCTGGTGGTCCGTGCAGGCTTCTTTGGTGGCGGGCATCTATTACATGAACACCCAGGACAATGGGACGAAAGTGTTCATGGGCTTTCTGACCATTGGGGTCATGGTGGCCATCGCGCTTGTGCAAAGGCGCTTCAACTATCCGCTGCCATCCATTTTCGCAAGCATCGTCTATGTCTTCGTCTTTTTCGCGGTAGTTATCGGCACGTTCGGCGGAGGCTACCAATTGAATAATTTTGATGATTTTCTCCACATTTTTTCGGGCATCTGGATTGGCTACGCCAGCTGGATCATCCTCCGGGGATTGCTTCGCAATGGCGGCGCGGCCCATCTCCCGAACGGCTTTATCTCACTTTACATGATCTGTTTTTCCCTGGCGGCTGCGGCTGTATGGGAATTGATGGAATTCGCTGGCGATAAATTATTCAGTTTCACCGCACAGGGCCGCGATCCGGATGATACGATGATCGACATGATCATGGGGTTGATCGGCGGCGTGATCACCGCCGTAGTGATCTTGAAATTACGGAATAAAGAAAAGAGTGAAGAAGTCCGTGGAAAGGAATAGAAGCGGATGTGCGTCATTGACTACCGTTGCTATGCTACTGATTTTACCATAAATGTTCACATATATCAGAAAAATCAGTTTATTTAGAAAAATACCTGTTATTTTTATTGAAGAAAGAGAGTGATTCGGGGAAGAGGCTTGCGCATTTTCAGCAACTGGAAGATAGCCCGCATATTTCAGAAGCATTCAAAAAAACAGCTGCTCTTTGGGATGAAACCCATCAGAGCGGCTGCTTTAAATTGACGATTGTGAATATGATCATCAGTTGGTCTTTCGAATGGATAGGGTCCAACTCAATTCATGCTGTAAGTGTCAGACGTTTCACAGATGGCTTTCAGGTTGTTCAAGGTTTGCTCCACGGAATTATCCATCAGTTTTTTGATGATGAGCGTATTTGCCACTTTCCCAAGCAGCTTCCCAGGCAATTCATAGTTTATGTCGATGGTAATTTCCATACCTTCTCCTTCTGGAACATATGTCCAGACCTGTTGGGATTTTATCGCTCCATTGACGGTGCCTTTCCAGGTATAGCGGTCCCCGTCTTTACCTGTTTCCAATACTTCAATCGAAATTGGCATATGCATTCCCAGCATGGTGTATTTCGTGTCCAAGGTAGTTCCAGTTTCGCCTTTACCGACTAAATTCTCGGGCTCTCCAAGGCCGACATACCATAGGAACCATCGTGTCGGGTCGATTGCGTAATGATACACATCGTCAACCGGCCGATCAATGTAAACACTCTTCTTGATGTTCCACATACCGTGCTCCTCCTCAGTGGGTGAACGAATAGATGTTGCTCCGGGTACGGGATGGTGATTTTCGGTTACCACTTTCAGCTCATGTTTCAATTGCAATGCAAAAACCTTGGCTGTTTTGGACATGCATGGGAATCCTTCTGCCTTTCTCTCCAACTGATGAAAACCAGCAATACAATCATCAATGGTACACATAGTTGCAAAAGCCCACATCTCAACAAACAAAAGAGAACAGGAGACCTTCGTGCTTTGGTTCTGTATGCTTTCGCTGTTTTCAGCGGCTGGAAATCCAGTGATATCAATATCTTCAATATCGTTCATATCTGAAATGAAACTTACCGTTCTATAATATGGCACCACCATTATATAGGAAATTTAATTGAATAGCAAGTTATTTTTATAAAATTCAGTTAATTAAAGGGTTTCTTTCTGCGCAGACTGCCACCCCTAGTGCCGAGGACAATTCAGTGTCTAAAATAAAGGGATTTTCTGCTGGATGGAGAAAGGGTAGTGAACAGTCAAAAAGAAAAATCGTGTTCCTTTGTCGAAGGCACGGCCACTTTCTGCTTTTTGATGCGGGTGCTGTTCTTAGTTTGCAGCTAGCGAATGGAGCTTGATTTCAGCCATTAGTTTCTGGCCAATAGAAGGGAGGTGTTTCAATGGAAAAGTGGGCCCGGTTTCTTGAGGTAAACGCGCCACGTATTTTGGAGCTTACTATTGACCATGCCGTACTTGTTTCATTGGCAATTGTCGTTGCGCTCTTGATCGGCATTCCGCTCGGCATATACTTGACCACGAACCAATACCTTGCAGATACAGTACTTCAAATTGCTTCCATTACATTAACGATTCCGAGCATTGCCCTTTTTGGTGTGATGATTCCGATCTTTTCCCTGATCAACCAGGGAATCGGATTTGTACCGGCTTTTGTTGCGCTGGTGTTGTATTCGCAGCTGCCGATCATCCGCAATACGTATACAGGCATAAAGAATATCAATCCGGAAATGCGTGATGCCGCAATCGGCATGGGCATGAAAACGCATCAGCGTTTGCTGCGTGTCGAGATTCCGAATGCATTGCCGGTCATCATGGCAGGTGTCCGGACCTCGGTGGTCATGAATATCGGAATAGCGGTCATCGCCGCGTACATTGGCGCTGGTGGTCTTGGCGTTCTGATTACACAAGGGATCAGCAGAGGCGACAATTACTTGATCATCAGCGGTTCCATAGCTGTCGCGATTTTGGCGATCATTGCGGATTCAATCTTACTATTCATTCAAAAGCGTTTTACGGCAAAAGCGTTGGTCGATTAACTGCAGAGAGGTGAGTCTATGATTTCATTTAAAAATGTAACAAAAAGGTTTGGAGAAAATATAATTGCGATCGACGATGTTGATTTCACGGTTGAAGAAGGGAAAATCGTCGTGTTGCTCGGCCCCTCAGGCTGCGGGAAAACAACGCTGTTACGGATGGTCAACCAGCTGGAGACCATTTCGGAAGGCGAAATCATCATCAATGGTGAAAACTCAAAAGATCTGGACCCCATTGAATTGAGAAGAAAGATCGGCTATGTCATTCAAAGCAACGGGCTTTTCCCGAACATGACGATTGAGCAAAACGTCATGATTGTTCCGGATCTTCTGGGGTGGAGCAAAAAAGACAAGCGGGAGCGCTTCGAGTACTTGATGAATCTGAGCGGGCTGGATGCCAAAGAATATGGAAAGCGCTTTCCGCATGAATTGTCGGGCGGCCAGCAGCAGCGCATCGGCGTGGTGCGCGCACTTGCGGCCGATCCTCCGGTTATGCTGATGGATGAACCGTTCGGAGCACTTGACCCGATCATCCGGGAAAAGATACAGGATGAGTTTTTGCAGATCCAGCGGGAAGTGAAAAAAACGATTCTTTTTGTCAGCCATGATATCGATGAAGCGATCAAAATGGCGGATAAAATCGTGCTGTTGCGCGACGGAAAAATCATGCAATTTGATACGCCTTCGAAAATGCTGGCGCAACCGAAAAGTGAATTCGTTTCCCAGTTTTTCGGCAAAGACCGCGCCATTAAAGGTTTAAGCTTGCACACGGTCGAAAATTTACGGAAAATCATCGGGTTGGGTCCGGTGGATGAACACATCGAAGATACCAAAACGATCAATGTCCATCAAGATTTGCGCAATACATTGTCGATGCTGTTGAATCAGGAAGCTGATCAAGTCATTGTAAAAGATGACGATGGCGAAAATATTGGGACGATTACCATCGATTTAATCCAAAAATATTTGCAGTATGAAATAAAAGGGAAGATGTCCGCCTCCCAGAAAGGGTGATTCGGTGAAGCGTAAAAAGTTGATAGGCGATATTGTAAGATACTCGCTTTATGTATTGGTCGCGGCATTTTTTATCTGGGCGATCTCCAATAATTATTTTGACTATATCTTCACGCAATCGGGAACATTTTTGGTGTTGTTGCGGCAACATATTGTACTGGTGCTTGTTTCTTCACTGCTCGCTATTTTGGTGGCGGTTCCGGCCGGCATCCTCATCACCAGGCCGAAATTCAAAAAAGCGGAATGGCTGGTTTCCAATATGGCCAATTTGGGACAAACGATTCCCAGTTTGGCAGTCCTTGCATTAATGATCAGTATTTTAGGGATCGGTTTTAAAACGGCGGTTTTTGCGTTGTTCATCTAT
>Ga0307994_1001915_pt1 | contig 11993 bp, 7 predicted proteins | sample EllFjometagen261_FD_203171 | JGI IMG/M metagenome (GOLD analysis project Ga0307994, IMG submission 203171) | Marine microbial communities from Ellis Fjord, Antarctic Ocean - #261 | ecosystem: Environmental > Aquatic > Marine > Unclassified | place: Southern Ocean | collected 2014-11-02
TGACCCAGTTCTAATTGCAAAGTCAATTAGCTCATCTTTTGTGGCCGGCCAAGGTGCATCATCTAAATATGATGCTAATTCTAAAGTCCAATACATATTGTTAAAAAATTATATAATATTATACATACAAGGCAATAAAAAATATGCCTTTACATTGGTGCGAAAATAATTTTTAATTGCAAATAAGCAAATTTTCAATTAAAATAGCCGTTAGCGTCTGACTACTTGCAGGTTAACTGATGAAGCACGATGCCAGTAGCTACGGAGACATTCAATGAATCAATTTTGCCCGGCATATTTATCCGTACAGTTTCGTCCATTAATGCTAATCTCTCTTTGGAAATACCCTTATCTTCATTTCCCATCCATAGCACCCAAGCATCCAATTCGCTAAAGGTCTCTGCCGAAAGTGCCTTTTCTGCTTTCTCAGTAGTAGCTATTTGTTTTAAGCCCCAGCTTTTGAGATAGTTTATCGTATCCGATAGGCTACTTACGCGAGCTACAGGTAGTGTAAGTAATGCACCTGCCGAAGACTTAATAGCACCCTCTCCTATTTCTGCATTTGCTTTTACACCTACTATCATGAGGTCTACTCCAAATGCTAAGCACGATCTGGAGATAGCTCCTATATTTCTAATGTCCTGTATACCATCGCATACCACAATTTTAGGAGGTGTGCCCTCCTCATACATTCGCGTTATGGTTTCTTCTAGAGGGACAAAGTCGATTGGACTTTTTATAGCTATTACACCTTGGTGACTAGCTCTACTTATTCTATTGAGCTTTTCTATAGGCACCATCTGAAAAGGCGTATCACTATGCCTAGCCAAGTTTCTAAGAGCCCCTATCTTTTGCTTATCAGCTTGGCTATTTACATATACCTTCCCAACGGTCACACCGCTCTCTAATAGCTCTTCTACGGCATGAAAGCCTATTACTACTCCGTCCTTACTCATACCTTAATAAGCCGTATTAACCTGATTATACAAGTCGGTATATTTCTTACCAAGCTCAGAACGATTATGCTGATTTGCCAATGGTCCTATATCTCTAAGGATTGTAAGATTTTCACGCTTCTCACTTCCTACACCTTTCCAGTCATCACCACTGCTTTTACTGTAGTAACGTACTAGTTCAAATGCAGCATCACCTATTTCTTGTAGCATCTTGTCAGCCTTTTCAGTTTGACCAGCTTTGTAGTATATATCTGCAGATGCCGCTTTTAATCTTAGGTTTATTGGTAATATGCTCTCAGGTATCACTTCGTAGCATCTGTCTAGTAGATTCACAGCTGAGTCTAGCATATTGTTGCCAGCGTAGTGAGTTGCCATTTGCACAAACATATTACGAAGGTTTTGAGGAACTAGCTGAGCTTTCTCATCTAAGAACATCTCGCCTTTTTCCATATTTCCCCATTCGTATACATTCATAAACTTATCGTACAACATATCCATATCGTCCATACCACGCATACGAGTATTGGCTTCTACGGGTAGTAGTTGATAGGTCAATCCATTATTTCTAAGGTACCTGTCTAAGTTTAAGAATACCGAAGAACCTGCAGTAGTAGTCCAGTATATCGGTCTTTTCCACCCTTCTTTAGCATTGGTAGCTATTATATCTAACGCTATTAAATCTCCTTTGCTTAGGCCCGTACGAGCTATATTCCAATACATTTTGTCGACTATCTTGTCGTGGTCTTTAGCAGGTACGAATCCTGTTTTAATAACCGCCTCCTTGTCTACATCTATGCTGAAATTTTTTACTGGGAACACGTTTATCATCTCGTTAGCATTAGTCATCTGCATCTTTCTTTTGTCATCAGACGTGATGTATTGTAACACTTGGTCTAATGGGTAAAACTGCTGCTGATTAAATGTTTTTGGGTCATAGAACCTTACGTAATCACGTTTACCCTCTACCATTTTATCTGCTGGTATGGTAAATGGTAGTGCTTCAGAATCAAACACTTTGTTTCTAAGTACACTATTGTACCACTCCGTAGGTAATAGATTATAATTTATCACTCTCACGTCTGTTCTTATCCCTTCTACGTTTTGAGCATACCAAAGTGGGTAGGTATCGTTATCCCCATTGGTGAAGAGTATGGCGTTTTTCTCACAACTGTTCAAGTAATTTTTAGCAAACGATATTCCTAAGTATCTATCTGATCTATCGTGGTCATCCCAGTTTTGGAAGCCCATAAGGACAGGTGCAGCAAGTAAACTTACTACAGTAGCTCCTATAGCCAATCCTGTATTCTTCATTTTAAACTTCTTACCTATGAGGTCGTAAATAAATAGCACACCTAAACCTATCCAAATACAAAAAGTCTGGAAGGAGCCGGCAAATGTATAATCACGTTCTCTTGGTTCTAAAGGCGGTTGATTAAGATAAATAACTACTAGGAGTCCAGTAAAAATAAACATAATGAGCACCGTATAGAAATCCATCTTACTGCGTTTGCTCATTACTATCATACCTAGTATACCAAAAATTAATGGCAAGAAATAGTATGTATTACGTGCTTTGTGATTTGATAATTGATTTGGAAGATCTTGAGATATCCCTAATCTAGCTTCGTCTATCGGTTTTATTCCCGATATCCAATTCCCGTTCAATCCATTACCTGTAACGTTTTGCACGTCATCCTGTCTACCTGCAAAGTTCCACATGAAATATCTCACGTACATCCATTTTATCTGGTAGTTCCACAGAAACTTCATGTTATTCACCATTGTAGGCTTTCTCATTTTAGCTTCTTCCAGTTTCTGACGAAGGTCTTGATCTTGAGGGTTGTTTCTTACTTGCTGCTCCAGCATCTGAATACCCTTATACATATCATCCATACCACTCCATATAGGGTAGTATTGAGACTTATCACTCATATCTCCCATACGAGGAAACATGGTAGAATATTTGTCATCATAGATGGGGATTTGCTTCGTTCCTGTCTTTTCGTATCCTTCTTCTCCTCTTCTGTATGTAGCTCCACCTTCCTCTACTTTAGTAAGTCTTGCATTCCAGTACGGACCCTTCACCAATGGTCTAGAGCCATATTGCTCACGGTTAATGTAGCTAAGTAAGCTTTCAGCATCCTTAGGTGCATTCATATTCACCGCGGGCTCTGCTATAGATCGTATTACCACCATAGCGTATGATGAGAACCCAAGCATAATAAATGCATAGCACAGTATCACGAGATTTAAGATGGGCTTATTTAGCTTGGCAGTGTATTTTAAACCAAAGTATATTCCTATACCAATAAGAAGCAGAAAGAATAGCACTCCCGAGTTGTACGGTAAACCAAATGAGTTTACAAATATTTTATCAAAAAAAGCAGCTACAGCTGGCGTTTTAGGAATAATTATCCATTGTAAAAGGGCAATAGAGCCAAGTCCAACTACTGCTGCTTTCAACACATTAGAAGTTGTAGATCCGTATTTATTTACGAAGTAGTAGAAAATTACCGCTGGTACTACAAGTATGTTCAGCAAGTGAAGTCCTATACCTAGGCCTATTACATAGGCTATAAAAACTATCCATCTGTCGGAAGTAGGTTCGTCTTTTACTCGCTCCCATCTAAGGATGGCCCAAAATGCTAAAGCGGTAAAACAAGAAGACCCTGCATATACCTCAGCTTCCACAGCACTAAACCAAAATGTATCCATAAACGTAACCGACAGTGCAGCCACTAATCCAGAACCTATTATAGCTATAGCATTGCTAAGCCCTATTTGGGTAGCATTGATATCTTCTTTTAGTATTTTTTTAGCAAAATGTGCCGTGATCCAATAGGTAAACATAACAGCAGCAGCACTAGATACAGCACTTAACATGTTTACAGCTATAGCTACCTCATTGGTACCAGGAGTAGCGAATATTGAGAAAATTCTACCCAACATCAAGAATAATGGGGCCCCTGGAGGATGCACAACTTGAAGTCTATATGATGCAGATATAAACTCACCACAGTCCCATAAACTTACAGAAGGCTCTAGTGTAAGTGTATAAACTACTAAAGCTATTACGAAACTTGCCCAGCCTAAGATGGTATTTACTCTTTTAAAATTATTCATTTTACAGATAGAAATATTATGTTTTGCTTAAACGGCGAAAATACAGATTTTAGGCATTTTCACTCATTAAAAAATTAAAATGGTAAGAATATGAACTCAAATGAGCCCAAATCGTATACAATCAATTTTAAAAAATTGATTTAAAGTCCATATTAGTCGACCAATATGAAGATGCTTAGCTACGGCAGAAAGTTGCCTACTGTACTAAGAAGTTCTTTGTCACAGCCAGATCCCCGTTTACAATCTTCAGATGATAGGCTCCTTTTGGTAAGTTAGAGATGTCTATTTGCTTCGCAAAAGGTACGCTCATCACTTCTGCTCCTAGTTTATTAAATACTGAAAGAGAAGCATTCGAGTTTCCATATCCTGAAATATTGATAAAGTTTGAAGCTGGATTTGGATATAATTTTATAGCTATTTGAGTAAGATCTGCTACAGATGCCGTTGCGTTCTCCGAAACAAAAAGTGTATCTATGACTACATGGTCTCCACCGGTTTTGCCATTGCCATTAGCTGCCAAGGACGCCGCATAGAAACGAATATCTCCAGTGCCTGTATTAGGAGCAGTCCATTCCATAGACCACGTTTGCTCATCTGCACTGGCACTACTAGCAAATTTATGTGTGGCTCTCAAGCCGTTATCTTTTGTGTTTACATCTGTGCCATCGGCAAATGTGCCAACACCAGTTCCAGCTTCGTTTTCTGCCATCATTTCAAAACCCCATACTGATGTGCCAACTTTCTTAGGGTTAACAGTAAGCGTGTAAGTAGCCCCAGCTGCATAACCAGTCTCTGGTATATCAGATGATATCATATCCTGAGGTATTACTTGGGTATTAACATTATTATGGCATCCAGTGCCGGTGCCGCATGTACTACCATCTGTACTAGATCCAGTTCTGCCACCAGGACTTCCTCCTCTATTAGACATAAAGAGCACTGCTCCAATAGTCAGTACAAAAAGCGTAAATTTCGAGTATTTTTTATTCATTTTTTGATAATTATTGTTCAAATTTATGGATTAGATTTAAATGTCTAGGCCAATAGACTTTGAGATATTAACAAATGAGTTAAATTTGCAGTAAATATACAAGAATGCAAAAGGGGTCAACACCCCTTTTTTCTTACAACAAATTTTGAGCGTAAAGCAGTTAATATCGAAAATAATAGAAGAAGAGTTGGTAGGCACCGACTGGTTTTTGGTAGGGGTAGATACTAATACTGCCGAAACCAATCTGAAGTACTTTATAGATGGTACTGAGGGAGTTAGCGTACAAATTTGCACTAAATTGAGTCGTAAGATTTCTGGAATATTAGACGAGGAGTATTTAGAAGAAACCCCAATTCGTTATGAGATTTCTTCTCCTGGAATAGACCAGCCATTGATAGACAAAAGACAATATGTACAGCATATTGGAAGAGATTTGGCCATTATAAAAAATGACAATAGCGAGATAGAAGGTGAGTTACAGAGTGTAGATGATACCACTTTTGACCTAAGTGTCCCGCTATCTAAAAATAAAAAAGAGACTCAAACCCTAGCGTTTGATGATATTAATAAATGTACAGTAAAAGTATCCTTTAAAAAGAAAAAGAAATGAGCTTACAACTAGTAGAAAGTTTTTCTGAATTCAAAGAATTTAAGAACATAGATAGAGCCACGATGATGCGTGTGCTAGAGGATGTGTTTAGAACCATGATTAGAAGAAAATATGGTTCTGATGATAACTTTGATGTAATTGTAAATACGGATAATGGAGACTTAGAGATATATCGAAATAGAGAGATCGTAGACAATGGCGAAGTAGAAGACGAGAACCAAGAAATCTCTATAGATGATGCTAAGAAACTAGAAGAGGATTACGAAATAGGTGAAGAGGCTATTGAAGATATAGATATGGCTACGTTTGGCAGAAGAACTATTCTTACCGCTAGACAAACACTGCTTTCTAAAGTACTAGAGCTAGAGAAAGACGAATTCTACAAAAAATACAAGGATAGAGTTAGTGAGATCGTAACGGGTGAAGTATATCAAATCTGGAAGAATGAAATAATGATTCTGGACGATGAAGGAAATGAGCTTATACTTCCTAAGCGTGAAATGATACAGCGAGATTTCTTCAAAAAAGGAGATACTGTACGTGCTGTAGTATTGCGTGTAGAGATGTATAATTCTAATCCTAAAGTAATCTTATCTAGAACTGCTCCTGAATTCTTAGAAAGATTATTTGAACTTGAGGTTCCTGAGATATTAGATGGCCTTATTACTATTAAAAAAATAGTAAGAGAGCCAGGAGAAAGAGCCAAAGTAGCAGTAGAAAGCTATGATGACAGAGTAGATCCTGTAGGTGCTTGCGTGGGGATGAAGGGAAGTAGAATACACGGCATAGTGAGAGAGTTGAAAAACGAAAACATTGACGTTATTAACTATACTTCTAACATACAACTGCTTATACAAAGAAGTTTAAGTCCTGCTAAAGTATCTAGTATTACACTAAACGATACCGATATGAAAGCGGACGTATTTTTGCCTGCAGACCAAGTATCATTGGCTATAGGTAAGGGTGGCCACAATATAAAACTGGCTGGCAAACTAGTAGGATACAACATAGATGTCTATCGTGAGAATAACGAAGACCAGGATATGGACGTGGACTTGAATGAGTTCTCGGATGAGATAGATAACTGGATACTTGATGAACTAAAGGGTATAGGACTAGACACTGCAAAAAGTGTTTTAGACATATCAAATGAGGATCTTATATCAAGAACAGAGTTAGAACAAGAAACAATAGAGGAAATTAAGAAAATATTAGCGGCGGAATTTGAATAATAATACTTTAAAAGTTAAAGTATTATTTTCGAACGCTGCCAAGGCAATACATGGCTGATAACAAAAAGACATATCGAATAAATAAGGTTGCAACAGAGTTTAACGTAAGTTGGAAAACCATAGTTGAACATTTGAACCAAAAAGGTTTTGAGGTAGAGGCAAAAATCACCGCAAAACTGGATGATGCCATGTACCAAGATTTGCGTAGTTTTTATAAAAAAGACAAGCAAGCCAAGGAAGAATCGCAACAACTGGAAATTAATATCCGTAAGGATGCTAAAACTCAGGAAATACAGGAAATTAAAAAACCTGAACCTCCAAAAAAAGAGTTCACAGTAGAAAATACAGTTTATGTAAAAGACAACTCTGCCGGCAAGCCTACTATTCCTACTCCTGTAGCAAAAGCTCCAGAGGTAGCAGTGCCAGTAGCAGCTCCAAAGGTAAAAACTCCAGAAGTAAAAGCTCCAGAGGTAAAAGCTCCGGAAGAGCCTAAGGTAGAAGAAAAACCTAAAAAGGTAGAGGAGGTTGTAAAGGCAAAGGTCTTAAAAGCACCAGAAGTTAAGCCTGTAGAGCCTGACAGCTCTTCAAGCCTAAAAGTTCTAGGTACTATAGATCTAAGTTCTAACAAAACTCCTAAGAGTAGAAAAGATAAACCGAAACCCGTTATCAAGGAGAAAGCTATAGCAAAGCCTGCAGTAGAGCAAAAACCTAAAGCAGAAGCTAAGCCAGAACCCGAAGACAAAGTTGTAGAAACCGAATACAAAAAACTTGAAGGAACTAAAGTTCTCGGTAAGGTAGAAATAAAGAAGCCTGTTAAGAAAACACGCCCTAAGAAAGACGACGAACCAAAGAAAAAACGTAAGAGAATACGTGGTGAGAAGGTAACAGCAGATAAGCTTAGAACCGAACGAAACACAGTCAGACCAACCGGCAAACCGGGTGAGAAACCAGTTGTATCTCAAAAAGACATACAAGACAAAATTAAGAAAACGCTTTCTAGGATGTCTTCTGGTAAGCAAACTCCAGCTCACGGTGGCAAGGTAAGAAAGAAGGCTAGGAAATTCCGTAGACAAGAGCACAAGAAAAAGTGGGAAGAAAAACAATTACAGGATATCGAAGAGAGTAAGATACTAGACGTTACAGAATTTGTAACTGCCAATGACCTTGCTAATATGATGGATGTCAATGTAAATGAGATTATTGGAGCTTGTTTTTCTCTAGGTCTTATGGTTTCTATAAATCAACGTCTAGATGCAGAAACTATTCAGATAGTAGCTGAAGAGTTTGAATATGAAGTCAACTTTGTAGATGCCGACGAGACAATAGAGATAGAAGAGGAAGAAGATAGAGAAGAAGATTTACTGCCACGCCACCCTATTGTTACGGTAATGGGTCACGTGGATCACGGTAAGACTTCCTTACTAGATCATATACGAAATGCTAACGTAATAGCTGGGGAAGCCGGTGGCATAACACAACACGTTGCATCATACGAGGTGCAACTTAAGGATGGTAGCAAAATGACATTCATAGATACTCCGGGTCACGAGGCGTTTACCGCTATGCGTGCTAGGGGTGCTCAGGTTACCGATATTGCCATTATAGTAATAGCTGCAGATGATGTAGTGATGCCTCAAACTAAGGAAGCAATAAGTCACGCTCAAGCTGCGAATGTGCCTATAGTATTTGCTATCAACAAGATAGACAAAGAAGGTGCAAATCCAGATAGAGTGAGAGAGTCACTTTCTGCTATGAATATACTCGTAGAAGAGTGGGGTGGTAAGTACCAGTGTCAAGAGATTTCTGCTAAGAACGGAATCAACATAGAAGAACTACTTGTAAAAGTAAGTCTGGAAGCTGAGTTACTAGAGTTAAAAGCCAATCCAAATAAAAATGCAAAAGGAGCCGTATTAGAGGCAAAAATTGAAAAAGGTAGAGGTGTAGTAGCTTCTATGCTTGTAAGTGAAGGTACCTTAAAAATAGGTGACGCATTAATAGCTGGACAGCACTACGCTAGAGTTAAAGCTATGTTCAACGAGCGTGGCAAAGCAATGAAAGAAGCAGGTCCTGGTTCGCCAGTATCTATCCTTGGTTTCTCTGCAGCACCAGCAGCTGGCGAGACATTCCAAGTGCTCACGGATGAGTCACAAGCTAAAGAAATAGCAAACAAGAGAGAACAACTACAAAGAGAGCAGTCTATACGTAGTACCTCTATGCTTACGCTTGATACTATTGGTAAACGATTAGCTATTGGAAACTTCCAAGAGTTGAAACTTATCATAAAAGCGGATGTGGATGGTAGTAGTGAAGCACTTTCAGATTCATTACTAAGACTATCTACTGAAGAGATAGAAGTTAAAATCATACAGAAATCTGTTGGTCCTATTACCGATAACGATGTACTTCTAGCCAAGGCATCTGACGCTATAGTAATTGGGTTCCAAGTAAGACCTATGCCAAGTGCTAAGAAACTAGCAGAGAGTGAAGGCGTAGAGATAAAACAATACAGCATTATATACCAAGCTATAGAGGAAATAAAAGCCGCTATGGAGGGTATGCTTACTCCAGATCTAAAAGAAGAAATAACAGGTACTGCAGAAGTACGCGAAGTCTTCAAAATCACTAAAGTGGGTACTGTAGCAGGTTGTATGCAGACTGAAGGTAAAATGTACCGTGACTGTAAGGTACGTGTGATACGCGAAGGCGTAGTAGTCTACACGGGAGCTATCGACACTCTTAAACGTTTCAAAGACGACGTGAAAGAAGTGGGTAAAGGATTCGAATGTGGAATACAAATTAAAAACTACAACGATTTGGAAGAACTTGACTTAATTGAAGGTTACCGTGAAGTAGAGGTAGCTAGAAAGCTTAAGTAATCTTTCTTTCCATTTTAAAATATATAATCCTCAGCACTTTAAAGTGCTGGGGATTTTTTTCGACTTCTTTTTCTCTAAATTTATCGAACCACCTACGATTTAAGTTCGATCTATTCATATTTCCATTTTCTTGCTAAATTGCACCTATGAATAGTGCAATTATAAAAGGTATGGGATACTACGTACCAGATAACGTAGTAACTAATGAAGACCTTTCTAAAATAATGGAAACCACTGATGAATGGATTACAGAACGGACAGGCATAAAAGAACGTCGATGGATAAACAATGACGAGAGTACTTCCTCTATGGCCTTAGAGGCTTCTAAAAATGCCATAGCGGATGCCGGAATAAACAAGTCTGATATAGATTTTATAGTATTTGCTACGCTTAGTCCTGATTATTACTTCCCCGGCCCAGGAGTGACCTTACAAAAAGATTTAGGCATAGATACCATAGGTGCCCTAGATGTAAGAAATCAATGTAGTGGTTTTGTGTATGCTCTCTCAGTAGCCGATCAATATATTAAGACTGGTATGTATGAAAATATACTTGTAGTAGGGTCTGAATACCATAGTGGTGGACTAGACAAAACTACAAAAGGTCGCGGTGTTTCAGTAATCTTCGGAGACGGTGCAGGAGCGGCTATAGTATCTAAAAGTCCAAGTGCCGATAGAGGCATACTCTCTACACACCTACACTCACAAGGAGAACACGCAGAAGAATTAACATTAATAGGCCCAAGCACACGAAGATGGGTGCCAGAAATTTTTGATGGGAAAGGGAAAGAGGATGAAGCTATATACCCTTATATGAATGGTACTTTTGTTTTTAAACATGCAGTTACACGTTTTCCCGAGGTAATTGGTGAAGCTTTAAACCAAAACAATCTAAAATCTACTGATATTAACTTGCTGATACCACATCAAGCAAACCTCCGTATATCTCAATATGTTCAAAAGAAAATGCAGTTGAGAGACGACCAAGTGTTTAATAACATACAGAAATATGGTAATACCACCGCTGCTTCTATTCCTATAGCATTAGCTGAAGCTAAGCAAGCTGGTAGAGTAAAAGAAGGTGACCTTGTATGTCTAGCTGCTTTTGGCAGTGGATTCACTTGGGCTAGTGCTCTTATAAGATGGTAAGCGATTTTACTTCAAATAGCTATAATCATTGTGACATCTTACCTGATGGTACAAGCTGACAAAGCTCTCTGTTGAAATAAAGGGTAGACGTTTCCGAACTACTTTTAATCTTAGCGATAGATTCAAAATGCGATATCCAGTGCTTTTAGAGAGAAAACTACTTACTGATAGATTTTTAGTGGATGCAAGCAAACACAGAAAACTAAAAAAGGAGTAACTTTTCTGTAACTATTCCTGGATGCGAAAAGGGTATAAAATGATCCTCTTCTGGTAGTCTATACACTCGAACTGACTTGGCATTTACAAGCATTTTCTCTGCATAATCTTCATTACCTGAGGGTACTAAGTTATCTTGACCACCTTGTATTATCTGCACATCGCATTTGATTTTGGGCCATAGTGGAGCCATATTTATCAGTTCCTGTTTAGCTGGCAGTATCTCATCATTACTTACTCTAAAGCTTCGAGGCAACAACCATCTAATAGCCTTTCTACTTAATGGTTTACGCCATTTTTCTTGTGGTTCTAAATCAGGAGATACCGACCCTGCTATAATAAGCAGCCCCGCGGGCAAACTGGGTTCGTCCATGGCCATTCGACACACGATAGGACCACCAAGAGAATGGCCAACTAGATACTTTCTAGCATACGGAAACTGACTTACAACTTCACGTAATATTTTAGACTGCTGCTCTATACTCTTTTCAGCATTACCAAAACCTGAGTAGCCATACCCTGGTCTATCAATAAGTAACACATTATACCTAGCAAGTAATGTAGTATCTTGAGCGAACTGTATATAGTTACTAGAAGACCCTGGCGAACCGTGTATAAAAACTGCTAATGGCAAGGCACTGTCACTATGCACCAAAGTGTAATGTATGCTGCGACCAGCCCCTCCCTTTACACCAAGTTCTACGTTGTAAGTTTCAGATACCTCAGCTAGTTCATTCTTTTGCTTTTTATCTGACATACGAAACTGGAAACAACTCTGTAGAGTGCCACAAAGCAGCACCATAGCTACACTTAAGACGTATTTATTAAATGCTAACAAGTT
>Ga0307994_1001923_pt1 | contig 11947 bp, 11 predicted proteins | sample EllFjometagen261_FD_203171 | JGI IMG/M metagenome (GOLD analysis project Ga0307994, IMG submission 203171) | Marine microbial communities from Ellis Fjord, Antarctic Ocean - #261 | ecosystem: Environmental > Aquatic > Marine > Unclassified | place: Southern Ocean | collected 2014-11-02
CTGAGCTATTCGAGAACAATTTCGACCAGGCTGAACGTCAACAGATTCAGGCCAAGCTGTATCCCGACGCCGGCGAAGCGTTTGCGCGGATCATCATCCCGGCCATCAATGTTGACCAGATCTCGGTCGAGGGTGTTTCTGTCGAGGACCTTCGCAAAGGCCCCGGCCATTACCGGACAACACCCAACCCTGGCCAAGCAGGCAATGCGGCCATCGCCGGCCACCGCACAACCTATGGCGCGCCCTTCCACAGGGTTGACGAACTGGAACCTGGCGATCCGATCTTCGTCACCACTGCGCAGGGCGTGTTCGAGTACCGAGTACTCGGGTTCGAGAACCCTGCTGGCGGTCCCGAGCGCGGCTATTTCATCGTGAGCCCCAGCGATACGTGGGTACTCGACCAGAAGGCGGGTCAGAACATCTTGACCCTGACTGCTTGTCACCCCAAGTACAGCGCCCGCCAACGCATCATCGTGCAGGCAGAACTTGTTGGAGAACCTGCGGCCACGATCCCTCGTGACCAGGCCGTTGCCCTCGGATCTGTGACTCTCGACTCCGGCGATGCCTCAGACGAGCGAGCCGCTGAGGCCGCCGGCATAGATGGTGACACCGAGATTCCCGAAGAGGAACAAGTCATCATTGGCAACGACGTTGCGGCCGACGACGACCCCACCGTCGATGCCGACGGCAACCCAATCGATGCCGACACTGGTGACACGGCCGTCGATGACACCGCTATCCAAAACGATGCCGCACCTCAAGGTGAGGCTGGAGCCAATGACGCCCTGCAGGATCCCGCACAACAGGACGATTCCATCGATCAGCGTGGCGACGAGGCCGAAGCGGTCGATCTGTCCGAAACTGGCGCCGAACTCACCTCGGTGCAGACTCCGTTCAGCACCGACGACTTCGGCGAGGGCCTAAACGGTGATCCAACCAAGGTCAAGCCCGCAGTGTTGTGGGCCATCTCTGGACTGCTCATCTGGACTGCTGCCTGGTTCATGGGCAGGCGTCTCGACCGCAAGTGGACCTTGTACGCCGTCGGCCTACTTCCGTTCGTCGCAGTGTTGTGGTCAACGTTCGTGAACGTGGACCAGGCACTGCCCAGCTACTAAAACTGCCAGGGCCTAGGCTGTCGTTATGCGTTGGCTACTCTTCGCGTGCGCCATTGCACTTCTCGGTACCGCGTGCTCTGGCAGCGCAGCAAGTAACGAAGCCGACGGCTCTGCGATCATTGTCGAAGCTGAACCGACACCGGACTCGTTCGACGCAAGTGACCCCGAACAGCTGTCTGGTATCTCAACCAGCCCTTCGAACATCGAGGCCGGCGAGTGTTTCAACGACTACGTGTACCGCGATCGAGCTGACTTTCTGCAGCAGATCACCACGGTAGTTGCCTGCGACAAGCCGCACGATCGCGAAGCCTATTTCCAAGCCAGGTATCCAGCCGACGAGGACGCCCCTGCTCCTCCCGAAGAGACATTACGGCGCTGGGCTGAAGCGGCCTGCCTCGATGAGTTCGAGACGTTCGTGGGCCTGGAGTACGTGCTGTCCAAGCTCGAGATCGGGGTCATCGTGCCGACATTCGCGACCTGGACCGACAACGCCGACCGCAACGTGACCTGCTTCGTATTTCCCGACGAGGACGACCGCCGCCTGCGTACGTCGGTCGCGAACTCCGGCCTCTAAACAAACGCAACGGGATACAACCAAGGCATGGCAAACCGCCCGGAAGCAGAGATCGACATCACCCAAGACCTGGTGCAGGCCTTACTCGATGACCAGTTTCCTGAACTCGCAAGCCTGACGTTGAGCGAATTGTCTCGCGGCTGGGACAACACGAACCTGTTGGTAGGTGATGCCGCCATTGCGCGAGTCCCGCACCGGCAGGTAGCAGCTCGGCTGATCGATCACGAACAGGCCTGGCTTCCCGTTTTAGCGACGCAGATTGACTTGCCGATATCGGCCCCAACCCATGCAGGAACAGCAACAGATTTCTTCCCTTGGCCTTGGTCAGTCACCCCATTCTTCCCTGGCACCGAAGCTGCAACGGCACCGCTGGTTGACCCCGCCCAGACGGCGGCCACGCTCGCCCGCTTCTTCCGCCAGGTTCACACGCCCGCACCGCCGAATGCACCAACGAACGAGTATCGGGGATGCCCGTTGGTCCATCGGGCTCAGTCATTCGCCACCAACCTGAGCCACCTCGACGCAAGCTTGGACCGCCAACAAATAGCGACCATCTTCGAAGAAGCGTGCGCCGTTGACCCAACGAACGAACGGGTGTGGCTGCACGGTGATCTTCACACCCGCAACATGATCGCAAGTGATGGCGATCTTGTCGCCGTCATCGACTGGGGCGACATCTGTGCCGGCGACCGAGCCACTGACCTGGCGGGCGCGTTTATGCTCGTGCCAGACGAGTTGGCCGTCGTGCAACAACACGCCGGCGCCGACGACGATGCTTGGCAACGGGCCCGAGGTTGGGCGGCGAACTTTGCCGTCATCTACTTGGCTCACTGCGATGACGATCCGGTGATGGGCGGTATCGGCCTGCGGCTACTCGACACACTGTTGACGACCTGACGCTCCCGATCTGCCCCCAAAACCGTCCTGCGGTAACGTCACACCGTTCACCTACCAGCCGCACCACGCAAAACGGAGACACACCTATGCCATCAGAAATGATCGAATTCGCAGTCAACGGCACCACCGCACGTGGCTACCTTGCAACCCCCGAGAGTGGAAGTGGCCCTGGCATCATCGTGCTGCAGGAATGGTGGGGCCTGGTCCCCCAGATCAAGACGGTGTGCGATCGCCTAGCTAGCGCTGGCTACTCCGCTCTTGCGCCCGATCTGTACCACGGCGAGATGGCAGAACACACCGAGATGGACAAGGCAGGCGAACTTATGACCAACTTGCCACCAGAACGAGCGGCCGAAGACATGCTCGGCGCCGTCGACGCCCTGCTGGCACACGATGCTTGCACTAGCAACACCGTTGGGGTCACTGGGTTCTGCATGGGAGGGCTGCTCGCCCTTCGATTATGTGCCTTGGGCGGCGACAAGATCAGCGTGGCTGCACCATTTTATGGCGCTCCACTTGGCGACGATTCCATCGACTGGTCAAACTTGACGGCCAAAGTCGAAGGGCACTTTGCCGCAAACGACGACTTCTTCCCACCCGAGGCCTGCGAAGCGTTGGCCGCCCAGCTCCGCGACATGGGCAAGGACGTGAACTTCCACGTCTACCCCGGCACGAGCCACGGATTCACCAATGAAGAAAACCCGATGGGGGCGTGGGACGAAGCCGCAACATCAACCGCCTTTGGCCGTGCCCTCGAACTGCTCGGGACTGTTGCGTAGTGGCATCTATCCCTGCTGTTGAACGCTTTGTCGCCGCTGCGGCTGATCTAGGCCTGACGCCGGACGTCAAAACATTCCCGAAAGACACACGGACGGCCCAACAGGCCGCCGACGCGCTTGGCTGCGAACTTGGCCAGATCGTCAAGTCACTGATCTTTAAGGCGGGTGACGATCTGGTGCTTGTCTTGACTTCGGGGGTGAACCGTGTCGATGAGTCCAAGGCCGCACCACTGTTTGGTGTGGACAAGCTCGGCAAGGCGAACGCCGAAGATGCTCGGGCTGCAACCGGGTTCGCTATTGGCGGGATCCCTCCCTTTGGCCACCCCACGCCGCTATGCACTGTGATCGACACCGACCTTTTAGGTTGGGAAACCGTCTGGGCCGCCGCCGGCGCCCCAGACGCCGTCTTTCAAATCGAGCCAGGCGCGCTCGCTGAGATCACCAACGCAACCCGGGCTGTCGTCAGCTGAGCGGCCCTGGGATCGTTCGTGCATCAGGGACAGCCCACCAAATTGCGTGTTATACCGGAGGTTGTGGGCAGGTTTGGCCGGATGCGTGTTGTACCGGAGGTTGTACGCAGGTTCGTGGACCTGCATTCACCGGCTTCAGCGGCTCCCCGCTAGCGTCGTAGCGGGCTCGATCTCAAACCCGCCGATCCCCCACCCAACCACAAGGAGTACGCCAGATGGACGTCACCGACGCAGTGATGAAGCGAAAGTCCACCCGGGACTTCCTGGCCGACCCGATCGACGATGCCATCATCCGGGAACTGCTCGAAAAGGCGTCACGGGCTCCATCAGGCGGCAATGTGCAGCCGTGGAAGATCTGGGTGATCAATGGCGATTCGATGGCCTCGTTCCGCCAGCACATGGCCGATCAACCACGAACAACCGAGATGGAATACGACATCTATCCATCGAGCCTATGGGACCCGTACCGCTCGTACCGCTACCAAAACGGCGAGCAGATGTACGCAACGATCGGTGTTGGTCGAGACGATAAGCCGGGCCGACTGCAGCAGTTCGCCCGCAACATGGACTTCTTCGGTGCACCCGCATCCATCTTCTGCTTCGTCGATCGCGGGCTTGGTTCCCCCCAGTGGTCGGATCTAGGCATGTTCTTGCAGACCTTCATGCTGTTGGCAGAAGAGGCGGGCTACCAGACGTGCCCTCAAGAGGCATGGTCAGCGGCCCACGAACAGGTCCGAAGCTTCACGAATGCCCCTGACGAGCTCATGCTCTTCTGCGGTGTCGCAATCGGCAAGGCCAACAACGATCACCCGATTAATTCCCTCGTTACCGAGCGGGCGAGCGTCGACGAGTTTGCCACGTTCCTATGAGCCAGGTGCCTGTCGTCGATCTGTCGGCGCCCTCATCCAACGCCCTCGCTGCACTTGACACGGCATGTCACCAACATGGTTTCTTCTTGATCAGTGGCCACCGCGCCGATGCTCTCATCGAACAGACGTGGGGCCAGGCAGCACGGTTTTTCGATGCGGGTGCCGACGTCTGCGAGCCGCTCCGGCGGACAGAAGACAACCCCTTGGGCTACTTCGATCGTGAGCTGACCAAGCGCAAGCGTGACCACAAGCAGGTTTTCGACTTCACGGATCCAACCACACCCGAACGCGACAGGTACAACCGTTGGCCTGCGAACCTTCCTGGCTTCCGCGATGCCATGGTCAACTTCCACACCGAGTTCACGGTCTTGGCCCAGCGGACTATGGCGCTGCTGCATGGTGTGCTCGAGCTCGGGCCCGAGTCTCAGTCCAAGATGACGTTCAATTCAATCAATAGCCCGGTCCGGCTCAATCATTACCCGGTCGGTGACCCCGTGCCCGAGGACCAACGCGACGGCCTGACCGAACTCGGTGAAACAGCCCTTGGCTATCACACCGACCCGGGCACGATCACGCTGCTGTTGCAAGACAACACAGGTGGGTTGCAAACCCAGGATCGTGACGGCGACTGGATCGACGTGCCACCAGAACCTGGCACCATCGTCGTCAACCTGGCCGACGCAGTTCAAGTCCAAACCAACGATCGCTGGCGAGCAGCAGTGCACCGCGTCGTCCCAATGACAACCGAGCGCCGATTCAGCATCCCGTACTTCGCCAACCCATCACGTCATACCGTGATCGATCCGTTGCCGGAACTTGCAACAGATCCGCTGTACCGGTCGTTCGACTGGACCGAGTTCATGGCGGCTCGCACTGCCGACAATTTTGCCGATTTGGGAACCAAAGACGCTCAGATCACCGACTACCTACTCACCCATTCTTCATAACAATAGGCCTCATGGACATCCACGATCTTCCACTCGCTCTCACCTATGACGATGTATTGATCGTCCCTCAGCGATCGGGTATTCGATCGCGATCCCAGGTCAGCCTGGCTTCACGACTCACCAGCGACATCGAGATGGGCACGCCCGTGATCGCTGCGAACATGGACACCGTGTGCGGCTGGGAAATGGCTGCGACCATGTCTCAGCTCGGAGCGGTAGGCATCATCCATCGCTTCCTTCCGATCGCCGATCAGCAGCAGGAAGTTCGCAAGGCCTTCCAGGCCTCTGCCGGTGGCACCATCGGCGCTGCTGTTGGCACCGACCACGACATGATCGAACGGGCCTTGGCATGTGCCGCTGCTGGAGCAACCGTTGTAGTGCTCGATATTGCGCACGGCCACGCCGAACACGCTATCGAAGGCGTGCGACGGTTGAAGGCCGAAGCACCTCAGGTGCAGGTCATTGCTGGCAATGTCGCGACGGGTCAGGGAGCGCTCGATCTGGCCGAGGCTGGTGCCGATGCAATCAAGGTTGGGGTAGGCCCCGGAGGGGTGTGTACTACTCGGCTCGTTGCCGGTGTGGGTGTTCCTCAGCTCACGGCTGTGAGCGATGCGGTCAACGCAGGCTGTGGCGTACCCATCATTGCCGACGGCGGCATCCGCACGTCGGGTGACATCGCCAAGGCGCTGGCTGTCGGGGCCGACAGCGTGATGATCGGTTCCATGTTCGCTGGCACCAAGGAAGCGCCCGGCGAAGTCGAACAGACCGACAAGGGACTGTTCAAACGGATCCGCGGCATGGCGTCGCGAGAGGCCGCCGAGCAACGTGCTGCTCGCTCCGGCGAAGAACTCGACGAAGAGTACTTCGAACATCGCGCCGCCGAAGGCGTTGAAGGTTTAGTCCCCTACCGCGGGTCGGTACACATGCTCGTAAACGAGTTGATGGCAGGGCTCAAGAGCTCTATGTCGTACTCCGACGCCGCAACACTTGCCGAGTTCCGTACCAAAGCCAAGATGGTTCGTATCACCGGCGCCGGTCTACACGAGAATCACCCCCACGCCACCACCTAAGAATCTCTGACCCCACAGGGGCAATTATTCAACCTCAGGGGTCACAGATCTTCGATGTGTTCGGCGACGTAGGGCAGATTGCGGCCGTACTCGCCAGCATCCAAGCCATAACCGACAACAAACGCTGGCGGCAATTCGAAGCCGACATACTTGATGTGGCTGGCGTCGTGTTGACGGCCTTCGCGGACCAGCAGCGCACAGACTTCGACGCTCGTTGCACCTGCGGTTGCCAGGTGTTCTTCGAGATAACTCAGTGTCAAACCCGTGTCAACGATGTCCTCGACAAGGACCACATGTCGGTCCTGTACCGATTCGTTCAAGTCCATCAATATTCGGACCACGCCACTGGTCTCGGTTGAGCGTCCATACGAGGACAAGGCCATGAAGTCGACTTCCACATCCAAATCAACAGCCCGCACTAAGTCAGCCATAAAGACGAAGGCACCTTTGAGAACGCCCACGAAAAGCGGACACCGCCCCGCATAATCGGTTGCGATCTCGGCACCGAGTACCTGCACTCGTTCCGCAATTTCAGCTTCGGACAACAAGATGGGGCCATGCTTACGACGGCCAATTCGTTCTTCGGTCACCGCCGGAGGCTACCGAATGTCCCCGCGTCCACGTGAACTCTATCTCGGTCGCTTGCGCCGCTGGCCAAACGTTGGCCTCCTGGCCGGGTCCAACCAGCAGCGTCTAGGTGGAGAGCACGATGGTGTCGCACTCCGAGGTCGGCGCCGTCCGAGTGAAGTCGATCGGAGCGGCTAGGTGCGCATCAGGTTTGGGCGGCGCTCAGGCCAGCGAGCACGCGAGATGGCGTCAGCGGAAACTCGTTAAACCACACACCTGTGGCGTCATGGAGTGCCGCTACTACTGCTGGTGCGTAGGTGATGAATGGCATCTCGGCCACACCGCGAGCGCCGAACGGTCCGACCGGATCGGCCAGTTCGAGCACATCGGTGTCAACCTCGGTCGGCACGTCGCCGATACCAGGAATCAGATAGGACGAGAAACGGGGGTTCCGGATGACACCGTCGACGACCTGCAGGTTCTCGCTGAGCGCATATCCGTGGGCCTGCACAACCGCGCCTTCGACCTGACCGCGAAGTAACTCGGGGCTGATCGCTCGGCCGACGTCGTGCGTCGATGTGACCTTGTCAACGCGAATGTGACCTGTCTCGATATCGACGGTGAGTTCGACGGCTTGAGCCATGTAGCCATAGCTGAAGTTCGGCTGGCCCTGGCCCGTCTCTGCATCGAGCGCCTGCGTCTCGGGAGGCACATAACGGGCAAACCCAACAGCAGGTCGTTCGCCTTCGGCCCAGGCTTTGGCCGCGACCTCGGCAGCCGCCATGATCGAGTTTCCGGCCATGAAGGTCAGTCGGCTCGCGGACGCCGAACCCGAATCACCGGTGTTCGTCGTGTCACTGAAGTGCCCCTCGATGTCGTCGAGAGCGACACCGGTTGCTTCGGCAGCCATCTGAAGGAATGCTTGATGGGCGCCCTGACCGACTTCGGCACCGGCGTGGTAAAGATCAGCGCCGGACGGTTCGGTGTCACCGGATTCGCCGTGCAAATGGATCTCGGCCTCGCAACGCTCGGGAAACCCGAACGAGAAACCAACATTTTTCGACCCGGCAGCGAAACCGCGGCCGCGTCGCACCGCCGCTGGATTGGGTGGCAACGAGGCAAACGGCGAGAAGGGTTCACCCGGGCCGAGCGGCGTATCGAACGACGATCGCTGAGCGCATGACTCGATGACCTGAGGCAGCGATACACCGGCAGGAAAGACCGACCCGGTTACCCCGATGCTGCCCTCGCCGATCTGGTTGCGGCGCCGCAGTTCAACCGGATCGATGTCCAGCACTTCTGCGAGCCGGTTCATCTGCATCTCGGCAACGAACGCACCCTGGGGGCCGCCAAAACCGCGGAACGCTCCGCCCGGCGGGCTGGTTGTGTAGACCGTGTGGCTATCGATTGTGGCATTGGGTATCTCGTACGGCCCAACGACGCTGAGGTGCGCATTACCGAGCACCTTGTTCGACGTGTAGTTGTAGGCACCTGCATCGAGCAGCACCGTGGCCTGTATCGCAGTGATCTTGCCTTGCGACGTGGCACCAAGTTTGGCGTAAATACGCCCGCGGTGCCGCTTGTGATGGCCAACAATCGACTCTTCACGGCTCCACTGCGTCTGCACAGGACGGTGGATACCCATGGCAGCAAGCTTGCGCACTGCGAGCGCCATGACGATCTGCACCGACATGTCTTCGCGGCCACCGAACGCACCACCAATGGCCGGATAGATAATGCGCACCTGTGCCGGGTCGAGCATCAATGCGTGGGCGACCTGCTCTTGATCTTCGTGCGTCCACTGACCAGCCACTTCGACAGTGACCCGGCCAGATTCGTCAATCCAGGCCGTCGCCGCCTCAGGTTGCAGATAGGCATGCTCTTGGTACGGGACTTCGTAGGTGTGTTCGACGATGACATCCGCGTCGGCGAAACCTTGTTCGACATCACCATGGCGGATCTTCAGATGTGTGTAGCTGTTCGTTCCGTCTTGTGGATGAACCAGTACCCGGTCGTCGAGAGCTGCGTCGATATCGGGTACTAACTCAAGCTGTTCCCATTCGGCCACGATTGCAGCGGCACCGGCGTTGGCTGCTTCGAGAGTCTCGGCAACTACCACCGCGAGATGGTCGGCTTCCCATCGGCTGACGTTGGTCGCGACCGCGACGTCATCGGTGTTGATTGGGTTGATCAGAACTGGCTGATCGAATTTGGTCAGCCCGTACTCATTACAAGGAACGTCAGCAGCAGTCACCACGGTGACCACACCCGGGACCGCTTCTGCGGCGCCGACGTCGAGGCGAGTCAGCCGAGCATGAGGCTGGCCGGTGAAAACGACCTTGGCGACGAATGCATCATCAGCTTGGCGGTCGCCTGGATACATGGCGGAGCCCTGCGTCTTCGCCATGGCGTCGAAGCGGACGGGTGAGGATCCAACACTCATGACAGTTCGCTTTCGATGGCCGCCGTTACAGCATCGATGATGTTGTAGTAACCGGTGCAACGGCAGAGGTTGCCGGATAGTGCAAGCTCAATTTCGTCTCGGGTCGGGACTGAACCAAGCTCGTCGGCCAGCGTCTGAGCAGCCATAACAAATCCGGGGATGCAATACCCACATTGCACGGCAAACCGGTCGACAAACATCTGCTGCATCGTGTTGGGAGCACCAGCAGGAGCGAGCCCCTCGATTGTGATGACAGTCGCTCCATCGGCTTGCACCGCTGGCACCAGGCAGCTCATCACGGCGTCGCCATTCATCTGAACGGTGCAGGCGCCACATTCACCTTCGGCACAGCCTTCTTTGGTGCCGGTTCCGGCGGTCTCACGTAGCCAGTCGAGCAACGTGCCTGCACCTGTCGGCACAGCCGTTTGTGGTGTGCCATTAACAGTCGCCGACACCGGCGAGTCTGCCGAAACATGGCGGCGCTGGGGCCGCTCGTTCGTAGTATCTCGACCAGAATCAGCCCGTGCGGTCAGCAACGGGACCCGGTCTGGCCAGCGTGAGGCCTCGGCGCCTTCAGCCAGAGCGGAAAGACCGCGTGAGATAACCGCATGTACACACGCCCGGCGGTACTCGGCCGTGGCGCGGCCATCGTCGATAGGGCTGATGCTGTCGACGGCTGCCTCGGCGGCAGCTGCTATCGATGTTTGTTCAAGCTTCGTGCCGACCAACGCCTGCGCCGCTGCGGCGTTCAGAGCAACGGTTGGTCCCACACTGCCGAGAGCGATTCGGGCGTTGGTAATGATCCCATTCGCATCGAACATCAGAACCAGACCGGCGTGCACCACGGAGATAGCTTGTGCTTTACGCAAGCCTGCTTTGACCCAGATGCCACGGCGGGTGTCTTTGGACGCAGGGATCGTTATGCGGCTGACCAGTTCGGTCGGGGCAAGCACCGTCGAACGGAACCCGGTGTAGAACTCATCGAGCTTGACGGTGCGCCAGATCAACTCGCCATCAACAGCCATCACCATGCGAAGCTCGGCGTCGAGAGCAATAAGCGCGGAAATTGTGTCGTTGGCCGGGCTTGCGGTTACGAGATTGCCAACAAGCGTTGCCCGGTTACGCAGCTGTGGAGAGCCAATCTCAAGGCATGCCTGGCGGAGTGCATGCAGGCCATCGTCAACAAGCTCAGACGAGGCCACCACGTCGGCATGGGTAACCCCGGCACCGATAATAAGAGCCTGGGGAGTGTTTCGGAATTCATCGAGGCCATCGATGCCGGTCAGATCCAACAGCTCGATGCGACCGTTCTGGCGGTCGCGCGCCATCTCGAGCAAAAGGTCGGTGCCACCAGCGACCGGACGGAGCTCGGGATTCGCCGCTAGTGCATGGGCGGCTTCTTCGATGGTCGACGGGCGCAGGATGCCGCCAGGCCTACTGCCTGGTTGCTGCACCCAATGCAGCTCACCCGCCACGGCCGTCATGAACGATCGATTCCGGTAAAGAGCACCACTGTATGTTCGTACGCCGGTGCGGGTTCAGCCAAAAGCCCTGCGAACCCAGCTGTACCTGTTGAGCACACGTTCACGTCGGTGTGAGCATGAGCCATTTGATAGGCCCGGTCGATCATTGGCTCGGGTGCCACGATCGGGTGTCCGCCTGAGGCCCGGGTGCGTTGCAGCAGCCGAACCCAGTCATAGGTCACGTCGTCGAGAATACCGGTCGCAAAACTGTGGGGGTCCTCCCACGGGGTCATCATCTGCTGATCGGGATCCATGGCGGCGTCGAGATCGAAGTCTGGGGCCCATAGGTCCCATGCCCTGCGCAACGGAGCGCAGCCTTCGGCCTGGACGGGATGCAGGCGAGCTTCGGGCAGTGCGGTCGACACCGCGGTCGCCAGGGCTCCCCCTCCAACCTGGATGTACAACGCGTCGACTGTGTCGGTCTGCTCTTCGATCTCCCAGCCAAGCGTGCGGGCGCCGTCAAAGGTCGTCGGGGTGTCGATGCCTTGCACGCTGAAGGGTTGCGAACCAGCGGCTATCGCTTCACGAAATCGCAGGTAACAAGGATCTCCCGCCTCGCCATCGCGGCGTTCGCACCTGTTGATGCTGGCGCCGAGGTCGTTCAGTTGCGTCACGACCGACTCGTCGGCCCAGGTCGGCACAAATACATCGAGCTTCCGGTCGAGCGCCCGGGCCAGGACCGCCGCGCTAAGA
>Ga0307994_1001928_pt1 | contig 11930 bp, 10 predicted proteins | sample EllFjometagen261_FD_203171 | JGI IMG/M metagenome (GOLD analysis project Ga0307994, IMG submission 203171) | Marine microbial communities from Ellis Fjord, Antarctic Ocean - #261 | ecosystem: Environmental > Aquatic > Marine > Unclassified | place: Southern Ocean | collected 2014-11-02
CGCTGTAGAACTACTCGGACTTCTCGATGGCACGCTTGCTCTGCCCAACGTGCAACTTCGCCCGTCGACCCCTGCTGGCATGCACCCGACCCGCAGCGCCGATGTTGTCATCGCTGGCAAGGTCCGCGGCCATGTCGGCGAAGTCGACCCCGACGTATGTATGGCATTTAATATCGACGGCCGAGTCGCATGGCTCGAACTCGATCTTGAAGCCGTACTCATGGGCCCCTACGGCAATCGCAAGTACTCACCTGTCAGCAAGTACCCGTCAAGCGACATCGACCTCGCATTCGAAGTGCCTGACTCAATCACCGCGGCCAACATCGCTGGCGCAATGCGCAAGGGCGGCGGCAAGCAGTTGACCAGCGTGGAACTGTTCGATACCTACCGGGGAACCGGTGTGGCCGACGGTGCCCGCAGTATGGCTTTTCGCTTGCGCTTCCAAGCAACCGATCGCACAATGACCGACGACGAAATCGGCGAACTCCGAGCCGGTTGCATCAACGCCGCCCAAAAACAAAAAGGTGTCACCTTACGCTGATGCTCGTTGTCTGCGAGCGAGGCATCCAGAGCGCTGCCACGATGCTTCCGGACCGACGAGTGGCCAGGCTCATCGCCGACAGAGTGTGACGCCCCCATTATGGATTGGGCAAAGGGGCGTCACGATCCGATCAGTGTGATGGGCTAGTTAGCGGGTTGCACTTCCACATCGCCGAGATGGACGAGGCCATCCCAGGCTATGGCATCGCCATCCCCGACAATGATCTCGCCACGTCGGGTTTTGTATACCCCGTCTCCGACGAGGTATACCTCGCCTCGGCCCTGTGCGTTCAGCAGTACCTGGCCGTCGACGGTCACGCTGAAGTCGGTGCCGCTCACTTTGATAGATCCGCGGAAGTCAGTCAGACTGACGTTTGTCGAGCGCTCTTGATCGTTCGTGTCAGATGCTCCACGTAGTCGTACTCGCATGTCACCAGCATTGTCCACGATGGTCACGTTGCCGTCGACACGCAGTCGGATGTGTCCATCCATGTCGATGTCGACTTCACCGGTTCCCTTGGCGTACAGCCGGCCTTGGCCCTCGACGGTGGCCTCACCTCCTTCGTGAGCAAGAGCGGTCGCTGGCAGGGCAAAGAGCCCCGCCATCATCACTGCCAACAGGCCAATCGTTAGCTTCTTGACCGTGGTTAGAGATGTCACTGTGTTCTTGTTTGTCATTGCTGTGGTCCTTTCGGGTTGAAGAACCACATCTTCATCAACCCGATTGAGATCAGGTTGAGAGTCCAACAAGAAAAGGTTAAGTCCGAGATTCGAGGACCTGGTCTTTGTCGCCCTCGTTATCGAAGTACTGCTGCGACACCAGATCGGGTTCATCGATAAGGCGAGTACAGCGGGTATCCATATTGTCGACGAGTGCCTGCAGCTTCAACTACTGCGTGTCCCGGGTGCCGTCCCCCTTGCAGCCGTCCCCCCTGCACCCGCAGCCTGCAAACGGCAGTACTGACGCCGAAACCAACGCCGTTGATCTCGTGCTCAACCCCAGCCACCGGCAAGCCCGTCGCTTCTGTAACCCACTCCGCCGTGACCTGTTCGATTCTTGGTGAAAGTCCCGCTAGTTCTGCCCCAGTTCGAGGCGAGACGAGAGCGCGCCCATCTCTACGACTGAAGCAGCGACCGAGCTGTACATCCCAATACCTGCGCCTGCCAGCATCGCTGCGCCCAGACATGTGGCTTCGGCGACCAATGGCACCTGAATCACGCGGCCCCCAATCGCTCGTTTGCGTTTCATGAGCCGAGGGATTCGAGTGCCGCCACCCGTGGCCACATGCCTCACCTGGCGTGGCTGATCGAGGCCCGCTGCCCACACCATCTTCTCGAACAAGGCCTGGCCGTCAACGGCAAGCGATTCGATCATGTCTTGTTCAGGACCCGGACACTCAGCGGCTGCCAGGTAGCGCTCGAAGCCAAGGCCGACTTCAGCCCGATGAGCGTCGATTCGGCCTGCGCCGTCGCCTGTGCCGGTCATCACATACGTCAGGTCGGGCACGACATGAATGCCCTGATTGAGCTCGTCTGGCCACAACCGCCCCGACATGTCTGGAGCCGTGCGAGCAAGGAAGAACGCTTCGGCCGTGCCGATCGAATCCAGGATGACACCCGGTTCTGACACACCCATTGCCAACGCGGCGCAGACATGGTCCTGTCCCCCACGGACGATGGGCAGGTTACGAGGCAAGCCTGTATCTGTGGCAGCTTCGTCATGCAGCTGCCCAACAAGGGTCCCTGCAGGCACGAGTTCTCCAAGCAAACCCCTACGGATGCCGATTGCGCTAATCAGTTCATCTGACCAGCATCTGTTGCTCAGATCCAAGACCAGCGTTCGCGACGCCAGCGAGAAGTCTGTCGAGACCGCGCCGCACAGACGAAACTCTGCATAGTCACCAATGTTCAGCCAGTGACGACCCCGGGCATAGGCCTCGGGTTCGTTGTCACGTATCCACATGAGCTTGGGCATGCCGAACATTGGATGAGGCACGACGCCACAGATCGCTGCGGTTGCGTCGAAGCCGACATGGTGACGCCACCAATCGATCTGCGGCTCTGTTCGATAATCGAACCACGGGATGATCGGATAGACGGGCTGCAGGTTGGCGTCCAGCAGCACACCCGCTTCGGACATGGAGGCACAGCCAAGAGCAACGGGCTCGATCTGTTGCTCACTGAGCCGATGGGCCACCGTGCGCAACGCCGAGCAACACGCCGCCCACAGCTCAGCTGGGTCGTAGTCAGCATGCCCGTTCGTGTGGTGACGAGTCGGTGTTGGTTCAATGGCCTTGGCTAGTTCCTCGCCACCAGGCGAGAATGCCACGGCCTTGATCCCGGTCGTGCCGACATCCAGCCCGAGTAGCGCTGGCGACGTGTGGGTCAAGCCCGAATCCAGAACTCGTCGCCAACAGTGATGTCCACTGGCTCGGTGTGATTGGCTAGTCCAACAATAAAACCGCGCATGCCATCGTCCAGGAACGCCCGGTGCGGAGCGACCTTGTCTTCGGGCGTGCGTTGATCGCCCAGCAGGTACCTGGTGAACGGCACACATGGCTTCGCGACTTCGGCGCCAGCCAGCTCGATGATTCGGTCACCGCTGCGGATTTGGACGCCAGAGCTCACCTCGGCAAGCGATACCTGCTGGTCGTACTCGATGATGATGTCCTCGGCTGCGCAACCCAACGTTGCGACCCCGAAGTGCTCGGCCATGGCCCCATAGTGGCTGGTGAAACCGAACGACAGCAGCCGATGCGGGAGATACGTGCGGTGCTTCTCGGTCGTGCCGATCACCCGGGTTGGATGAAGCCGGTGATGTGCCTGCAGGATCGCTTGCCCTCCAACCAGGCCAACCACTCCGTCGGGACTCAGCCACAACGACTCGACCTTGGTCAGCAGCTCATCTCGGTAGACACCATCGTGAATCATTCGATCCGTATGGATCTGGCACAGCACGATCGACCCAAGCTTCTTCCACTCACCCATGCTGATCAGGTTAGGTCACCAGGGTTAACCAGGCCTTGGCGGATGCAAACCTGTGCTACACGGGTCTCGTGTTACGCTGGTTGAATGGCAAACCTCACGATCGCCATCGATGATGACCTTCTACGCAGGGCTCGAATTCGAGCACTCGAAGCCGGCACATCAGTCAATGCCCTGTTACGCGACTATCTCGAGTCCTATGCAGGCAGCGATGCCATGGCGAAACGGCGAGCAATCGGCGCTGCTGCTGATGCGCTGAACTATTGCTCAGTTGGCAGACGTAATTGGACCCGTGACGAGCTTCACGATCGCCGATAATGGGTAACCGCGTATTCATCGATACCAACATTTTGATCTACCGCTTCGACGGAAGAGATCCCCAGAAGCAGGCAACCGCTGCGGCTCTGCTTGACGACGATGAGCTGGACATCGTGATCAGCTCCCAAGTCCTGAGCGAGTTTTTCGCTGTCGTAACGCGGAAGCTGAAGCCGCCGATGCCGATCGACGGTGCAATCGCAACAGTCGAAGCTCTGAGCGAACTCGAGGTCCTTCCGGTCACGCGCAACCTCGTTCTCGATGCGACTCGGACCGCCCGCGATCTCCAGCTCAGCTACTGGGACGCGCTCATTCTCGAGTCCGCATCACGAGCCGGAGCGGCAGAACTCATCACCGAGGACCTTTCCGCTGGCTCCACGCTGCGCGGCGTCACTATTCGAAACCCATTTCGTTAACCAACACACATTAGTAGGGTGATGAAAGAGCCCGCATCGGCACCCTGGTCACCTCAACGCTGGGCACAGCACCTTTAGAGCTTTTCGACTTCGAGATCCAGTTGGGCGAGTCCGCGAAGGATAAAGCTGGGCTCGTATTCGAACGTGTTGCTATCGCTGAACGACGGCATCTTGATGCGCTGGGTGAGCTCTTCGAACGCAACCTTTCCTTCGAGCCGTGAAAGCGGCGCACCGATGCAGAAGTGATGGCCCTTGCCGAGGGCAATGTGCTCTTTCAGATTGTCGCGGCCAGGATCGAATGTCTCGGCATCGTCGAAGGTCCGCTCGTCACGGTTGGCGGCACCGAACATGACCCACACGCGGGTCCCCTTGGTCAACTCGTGGCCGTGGAACTCCAAATCTTGGGTCACGACTCGGAACAGACCCTGATTCGGCGACGAAAGCCGAAGGCCCTCTTCGACCAGGCCGTTCCAGCTTCCTTCGGGGTCGGCATGCATCTGGTCCCAGAACGTGGGGTTCTCGATCAGCATGCGCATGGTCTCGTTCAAGAACTTGGTGGTGGTCTCGTTCCCGGCCACCATCAGCTGTTGGACGATGCTGAACACTTCGGCAAACTCAAGCTTGCGCACCTCGCCCTCAGGAGTGTCAGGATCATCGAAGTCAGCGTGAGCGATATCGGACAGGATGTCGTCCTGGGGCTCAACGAGGCGGTTCTCGTATTCTGAGAACCAGTACTGCTGGCACTCGACCTGTTCACGAGCGGCCTCGAGACGACGAGCGTCAGTGATGCTCGCGCCAAGCGCAGCAACGGCTGCGTCAGACCAGGCCTTGATGTGATCCTCGGTTTCCGGTGCCATATTCAACGCAAAACGGATGACTTTTACAGGGAACGACACCGCAAAATCAGCATGAAAATCGATGCTGCCTTTCTGGGGAAACGCTTCGATCAGTTCAACGGCCACCTCGCGAATCTTGTCCTCGAGAGCGGCGATGCGCCGGGCCGAGAATGCTCGGGAAACGAGCTTGCGATACTTGGTGTGATGTGGCGCATCGATCGTCAGCATGGTGTCTCGGCGCGGCCACCCCTGGGCCATGATTTCGTCGACCTTCTGCATGACTTCGCTATCGCCTGCGGTCCCAGCGCTGGCCATGCGCGACGAGAACCGCGTCGTGTCGCGCAAGATCTCATTCACGATGTCCAGCCGAGATGCGAAGTACATGCGAGTCTGCTCGTGGAAGAAGAGCGGGCCTTGGTTCCGGAGAGCCGCATAGTGATCGAAGGGGCACTGCTGCACCTCGCGATCCATGGGGTTGTACGTGCTCAGGTCGACATTGCCCGCATCGGTCATACGGGCATCTTCTCGCACCTCACCCTGCTGCACCTAGGGACTAACCACAATTGTTCGACCGTTCCATTTCAGCCGCCGACTCGAGTTCGAGCCGCTGCTGGTGATTCAGCAGCTTGACCGCGGGCTACGGCTTCTTTGCGGATCAGCTTGACGGGCACACCAATAGCGTCGCCCGGAGGGAGAACATGGGCCGGATAGAGCGCTATTTTCTGCTTGTCGGCGATGCGGCCACCGTTCAGGTCTAGGCCTCGGGCGTTCGTGCCCTTTGTCGGTTCGATGGTTCGATCGTCCTGCCATTCGAGGTCCCACCACCATTTCTTGACAGCGTTGATGGCACCGTTGCCGACCCGGTCGTCGAGCTTTGCGATAAATGACCGGGTGAACGGGAACCGGATGGCTGCCCATAGGACGACCCGTTCGGCCAGAACACCCTCGATGTTGAAGGGGCAGGTCTTCATGCAGCGGCCACAGGCGGCACCCTTCTGATTGCCCAGGCGGTACTTGGTGCACTTCTCAACGTCGGGCTTCCACATTTCGGCGCCGTTGAACATGATCTTGTCCCCGAATGAGATGGCCCCGCACGGGCATTCACGAGCGCACTTGGTGCACTTCGAGCAGAAGTCCTGCAAGCCGAAGTCAACGTGTTTGTCGGCAACGATCGGCATGTCGGTCGTCACCACGACCGACTTGAATCTCGGTCCCACAAATGGGTTCAGCACAAGTTCGCCAATGCGGCTGAGCTCACCAAGCCCGGCATGCAACACAAGTGGGATGTGTAAGACATCACTGTCTCGGTTGGTCTGGCTTCGAGCGCTCCAGCCAAGCGATCGAATGTGCTCGGCCATGACACCAGCGATCTGAGCGCCTCGCATGTAGGCCCGCATCGACTGGGCTCCGCTGACCCAGTCATCGCCGCTGGCTCCCTCCATTGTCTCGTAACCCTGGTCCAGCAGAATGACGATGGCGTTCTGGTGGTATGGCTCGATCTCTGTACCGTCGCCCTTGTGTGAATACCATGCGTAGGTGGGCACGTTGCACACACCGACCATGTCGCCGCCAAGGTGATATGCCAGCGCCTTCAGATCATCGGTGTTGATGCCAGGATTAGTGGTGCTTGGGTGAACAGAGTCGGCAACACCTCCGTCTTGGAACGGAACCATCTCAACGATCTGTTGGCGATAGCTCTGCGCCTGCGGCGTTTTGTATGCAAACACCTTCACGTCTGCTTGGAACTTAGGCCCCATGTCACCGTGCATGGCTCGAGGAAAACCACCGGCACGCACCGGCACACGCGGCACCTCGTCTTCGATAATCAACGTGGTTGATTCGTCGACCCGTTTGATCTTCTCCATCGGATAACGGCCCATGTGCAATGGGCGGTGATCACCGTTCAGCCGCTGGAGCCCACCTCGGACGCCGCCGTGTCCCAGGAACCAGGCGGGCCCCTCGGTGGTCTTGGCCTTTTCGACCAGTGATCGTCGCGCCAATGGGGCGTCAGGCGCTAACTCCATGTCGGTGCTCACTACCGATAGCGCAAACCCTGTCGTCAGAAATGGAGCCCGTAAGTTGCCGCCGTCGATCTCGATAAGCCCTGCCTGCAGCGCGACCCGATCGATGTCGAGTTCTGTCGACGTTGGCGTGTGCGCCTTGGCAGCAAAGCCCAAGTTGCGGACGTAGTCGGCGGTGATTACAGCGAGTTCAGTGGCACGTAGATCCGCTGCAGCTTGGCGAGTGCCGTCGATCCATGCATCACCAGGTTGTGAACCCTTGAGCTTGCGAGTGAATGCAACCAGGATCACCACGGCATAACGATGTGGGTTCGCGGCGTTGGTGTCCCACACATCGGTGGGGATCAGGCTGGTCCCCACCATGTCGGCATCAAGGAAATAGCAGCCTGCCTTCAGGTTATTCGCTCGATCAACCAGGTCGTCAGGGACCGGCGCCATCGGTGCAACTGGGCCTTCGAGCTGAGCGTTCAGCAGGTCGACGTAGCGACCGAACGCGTGGCCGACATTCAGTGGGCCGGCGGTGTGCTGCTCGACAGGTCTGGCAGCTATCGACCCTTCAAGCCCTGCAGGTTTCGCCTCGGGATCGGACAGGCGCGGCAACTTCTCCAGGGGGAACGGCCCTAGGTGCACCGGCCGTTTCTTGTGCGAGAAGAGCTTCATCTTCTGAACCTAGCCCCGAGGGGCGGACCGCGCCTCGCTTGACTGCCACCATTGCAACGCAGGCACCCGTAGCACCGTGCGCAGTTCACCAAACCGCTGCGCCGCTTCGGTGCCGGGCCAGTCCAATGGCAACAGTGCAGCCGGCAGGTCGGGATCGATCAGTGGAAACCTGCGCCACCGGTGCACAAGCCCTGCCAGTCCAGCAACGGCCGTCAGGCCGACGCTTCCTTGTCGGTCCAGGCGTTCGACGTCGGTGAGAAAGTCGACATAGGCCTGGCGCAGCGCCGACAGGTCCCATGCTTGGGCGACCAAGTCAGTCGGCGACCCAAGATCGCCAACCTCTGCCCGGAATGACGTCGCTTGGACGCCCAGATCCTGTAATAGATCTGCAGCAATTACCTCGTGGTCCAACCATGGTGAAATCCATGTGCCGTTGCCAAGCGTGCCAAAGCCCGCCCAACGAAGGCCGCTCGCCATGCGGTACCGCAAATGTCGGTCCCGTTCGGGCACGCTGGCCAGAAGCACCACCCACCGGCGGTCCCATGGCTCAGCATTCGTGCCGAACGTATAAATACGCTCGGCACCAGATTCGAGCAGATCGCGAGAGCGCTGAGACAATGACCACCGAGTCTGACGCCCGACCCTGACACGTTCCAGCCAGCCACGGTCGTTCATCCGAGCCAGGGCCTGTCGCGCCGCCTTGTCGCGTATACCGAGCGTCTCCGCTGCTGCGACAATGGTCTTGGTCCACGCGCTGCCGCCAGTTGGCAACACGAACTCACCCAGCAGCGTCAGCAGAAGCGCTCGGCTCGAATCTGCTGCCGCGGAGCCGTCACGATTCGTGCCAAGCAATTGTTCGTGGTCGGAAATGATGTTCTACACCTGACTAGCGAGTCACCCTGTACTTGTAGTATAACTACGTGACGAGGCCCCGAGGGAACCAGTGATCATCGACTTCGCAACCGAACCCGGCGAGTATCGCCACTGGACACTCGCTGTCGACGGCGCGATCGCAACGCTTACCATGACGGTCAACCCCTCGGCTGGATTGCGCGACGACTACGAGCTAAAGACCAACTCGTATGACCTGGGTGTCGACATCGAATTGCACGACGTAGTACAGCGACTGCGTTTCGAGTATCCGAGCGTAAAGGCCGTTGTGCTGACTGGCGGACTGGACAAGATCTTCTGCGCTGGCGCCAACATCCAGATGCTCGCCGGGGCCACCCACGAGCACAAGGTCAACTTCTGCAAGTTCACCAACGAGACTCGCAACAGCATCGAAGATGCCACCGCTAACTCGCAGCAAATCTGGCTTGCAGCGGTCAACGGAACTGCTGCCGGAGGGGGCTACGAGCTGGCTCTGGCCTGCGACGAGATCCTGCTGATCGATGACCGATCTTCAGCCGTGTCGCTACCCGAGATTCCGTTGCTCGCCGTCTTACCTGGCACCGGAGGTCTGACGCGGGTTGTCGAGAAACGACACGTTCGCCGAGACCTGGCCGATGTATTCGCGACCCGATCCGAGGGCGTCCGCGGGCAAACAGCGCTCGACTGGAACCTGGTCGATTACATCGCGCCTGCCAGCACATTCAGCGACCTGATCACGTCACGGGCTACGGCTCGGATCGGTGCCTCTGACCGCCCCGACTCGGGGACAGACACACCTGGTGTCAAGTTGACGCCTCTTGAGCGCACCGTCAGCGACGAGCAACTCAGTTACGGCAACGTCACCGTTGAGCTTGACCGCGGTCTAGGCACTGCAACAATCTCGATAGCGGCCCCAGATCATGCCCAACCCGATGACGGTGCATCACTGGCAGCAGCAGGCGACCAGAGTTGGCTTCTGCGCACGGCCCGAGAACTCGACGATGCCATCCTCCATTTGCGATTCAACGAAACATCGATCGGTACGTGGGTATTCGCCACGACCGGCAACGCCGACGCTGTTACTCAGGCCGAGGCAGTGATGAGCACTCACCCGAACCACTGGTTGGTCCGCGAAGTCCACCTGTTCTGGACACGCGTTCTGAAGCGCCTCGATGTATCTGCACGAACACTGATCACCGTCGTCGAGCCTGGCAGCTGCTTCTGTGGCTTTCTGGCCGAGTTGTTACTCGCCGCAGACCGTAGCTTCATGCTCGAAGGAACATGGGAAGACGATGACGACCCACCTCCTGCTGCCACTGTTCGGCTGACTGCAGCGAACAGCATGTTCCCCATGAGCAATGGGCTCACCCGGCTAGAGACACGGTTCTGGCAGCGACCCGATGCGTTGCAGGCGGCGCTCGACACTGTTGGGATCGCCCTCGACGCCGCAGCTGCAGTCGCGGCCGAACTTGTCACATTCACGCCTGATGATCTGGATTGGCACGACGAACTGCGGCTCACCTATGAAGAACGCAACAGCTTCTCGCCCGACGCGCTCACGGGCATGGAGGCGAACTATCGCTTTGTCGGGCCCGAGACCATGGAAACCAAGATCTTCTCCCGGCTATCGGCCTGGCAGAACTGGATCTTCCAACGCCCGAACGCAGTGGGCCCCGATGGAGCGTTACAACGCTTTGGCACCGGGTCCCGTCCCTCATTCGATAACCGGAGAGTATGAACCATGGCTGTTGTCGATATCGACGCCAAGATCCCGAACAATGTCGGTCTGGCCGATGACCGCCGCCTGCAGCGGGCGCTCGAAGGTTGGCAGCCCAAGTTCATCCGTTGGTGGGAAGACATGGGCCCGTCAGCGTTTCAACGGAACCCTGTGTTCCTCCGAACCGCAATCAGTGTTGGGCAACAGGGATGGGCAAATTTTGACCATGTCGAGATGCCCGACTACCGGTGGGGCATCTTCCTGGCCGACCAAGAACCGAATCGTAAGATCGCGTTCGGCGACCACAAGGGCGAAGACGCCTGGCAAGAAGTCCCCGGCGAGTACCGATCGGACCTGCGTCGACTGATCGTTGTCCAGGGCGACACCGAGCCGGCTTCAGTCGAGCAACAACGACACCTGAGCCTGACGGCGCCGTCGTTGTACGACATGCGCAACCTATTCCAGGTGAACGTCGAAGAGGGCCGGCACTTGTGGGCCATGGTTTACCTGCTGCATCGCTACTTTGGCCGCGACGGTCGCGACGACGCCGACGAAATGCTCATGCGCCACTCGGGCGACGAAGACAACCCCCGCATCCTCGGTGCGTTCAACGAAGAGACGCCTGACTGGCTCTCGTTCTTTATGTTCACTTATTTCACTGACCGCGACGGCAAATACCAACTAGCTTCGTTGCGCGAATCGGCCTTTGACCCGCTATCGCGTACCTGTGACTTCATGCTGAAGGAAGAGGCGTACCACATGTTCGTGGGCGCAACCGGCGTTGGCCGAGTCGTGCAGCGCACCCTCGATCTCATGCGTGAACACGACACCGATGACGTGCAGCCATTGGGTGGCCTCAACCTGGGGCTACTGCAGAAGTACATCAACTTCCACTACTCGGTTTCGCTCGACCTCTTCGGGTCCGAGACCTCGACAAATGCAGCCAACTACTTCGGGGCCGGCATCAAGGGTCGCTTCCAAGAAGAACGGCGCGACGACGATCACCAGCTCAAGACGGTGTATCGCAATGTCCCACACTTCGACGAGAACGGCGTTGGCTTGCGAGAAGTCACCCAGCTTGCTGCGCTCAACGAGACGTTGCGCGACGATTACGCCGAAGACTGCCAGAAGGGCCTGGATCGTTGGAACCGCACCATTGCTGACGCTGGCGTCAACGTCACACTTACACTCCCCTATGGAGGCTTTCACCGCCAGGTCGGCACCTTCCGCCACGCCTACATTTCGCCCACCGGCCAATCCATCAGCGAGACCGAATGGAGTGAAAACGTCGGCCGTTGGCTACCGACCGACGCCGACCGCGCCTACGTCAAATCGCTCATGGTCGGCGTCACCGAACTCGGCAAGATGGCAGGCTGGGTCGCTCCCCCGACTCGCGGTATTCACCAAAAGCCCGTCGAATATGACTACGTCCAGTTGTAAGGCACCCCGCACGAACAGCTGACTAGAAACGTGTACGTGTCCCGAGGAGCCGCAACTTGGGACGTGTACCAAGTACGCGTCTCAAGCCACCGCACGTTCGCGTTTGTGGGGGTTTGCGAGGAACCGGACA
>Ga0307994_1001933_pt1 | contig 11917 bp, 8 predicted proteins | sample EllFjometagen261_FD_203171 | JGI IMG/M metagenome (GOLD analysis project Ga0307994, IMG submission 203171) | Marine microbial communities from Ellis Fjord, Antarctic Ocean - #261 | ecosystem: Environmental > Aquatic > Marine > Unclassified | place: Southern Ocean | collected 2014-11-02
CAGGGGATCAATAATCTGGATAACGACGGTTATGGTGTATGGGATTGGAATTTTCATACGCAACATGACCGCTGTTCAGAGAATTGGATATCGATGCTTGGCGATGCTAAAAATGAGATTGGAGAGAGCTTTTCCGAATTTCAAGCACGCGTGCATCCTGATGATATTGCCGACTTATTAAAGAATTTAAATGCGCATTTAGCCGGTGTTAAACCGGTTTTTGTTCATGAATATAGAATTCAAGCTAAAGACCAATCCTACCGCTGGATGCTTTCTCAAGGCTCGGTGCTCGCGCGCGATGCCAATGGCCAATCCGTAAGAATGGTAGGCACGAATAAGGACATTACCGAATCCAAGCTTGCATTAGCCACCCTCAACGAGCAAAAGAACTTTATTGATAAGGTCGTTAATTCAGCGCCTATTTTTGTGTATATTTTTGATTTAGAAACCCAGCAAAACGTCTATTGTAATAACGCCATTTTTAATCTATTAGGCTATACCCCAGAAGAGATTAAGGCTTGCGGTAATTTACTCACCGAATTTTTAATGTTTCATGTTGATGACCTTGAAAAAATACAGGCGCATTTTGCTAGGTTAACCGAGCTGCCTGACGGTGAAACCAGAGAGATTGATTGTCGCGTTAAGCATAAAAATGGCGAGTACCGCATTTTTAGAAGTCACGACACGCCTTTTGTGCGCAACGCACAAAATAAAGTCACCCAAATTTTGGGGACGGCGGTTGATATCACAGAGCTTAATGACTCCAAACATCAGCTGGAATTTTTAGCGCATCATGATCCGTTAACCGGACTTATAAATCGTAATTTGTTGCACACCCATTTAGAGCATGCCATGCGTGTTTGTGAGCGTGAAGGCACCATGGCCGCTGTCTGCTTTATAGACCTGGATGACTTTAAGTTTGTTAATGATCGTTACGGACACGCCATTGGCGATAAGGTTTTAATTGAGGTTGCTGACCGATTACAGAAATGGGTACGTAAAGAGGATTCTTTGTCGCGTGTGGGGGGCGATGAGTTTGTCGTGGTTATTGAGAGCCTTGCGGATGAACAAGCTGCTCAACGCATTTTTAAATCGATTTTACAGGCGTTCCAAGCACCAATTGTTATTAAGGAAGGGGTTTTTAATTTGTCTATGAGCATGGGGGTGAGCTTTTATCCTCAGCACGGAACAAGCATTGATCGCTTAAGCCGCAATGCCGATACCGCAATGTATTGTGCAAAAGAGACGGGTAAAAATACCTTTAAAATTTACAGTACGTCTATGTCAAAAGCGTTGATGGGTCGCTTAGAGATGGAAGCCGATCTGAAGTTAGCCATTGCCAATAGGCAATTTGAACTTTACTACCAACCTAAGATAAACCTTAAAAATAGCAAAGTGGTGGGGTTTGAGGCGCTGATTCGTTGGAACCATCCCACCAAAGGATTGATTTCGCCAGATGCCTTTATTCCGCTTGCAGAAGAGCTGGGGTTAATTGTGCCAATCGGTGAGTGGGTCATTCAGCAGGCCTGTTCAGATTTAGTTTTATTGCAAGATAACGCCAACTTTTATGGCTCGATTGCGGTCAATGTGTCAGGTGTTCAGCTGGAACAGAGTCAGTTTTTCAGTAGAGTAGAAACTATTTTCAACCAGCTTGATACAGGTATCACGCCTAAGGATATTGAGCTTGAGATAACCGAATCGGCGATTATGAATAATCCAGTTCGCTGGATTAGTCTGTTGGCAGAACTTAGGTTTATGGGCTTTAAAATATCCATTGATGATTTTGGAACCGGTTATTCATCCCTGAGTTATCTAAAGAAACTCCCCGTAAATCAGCTGAAAATTGATAAATCGTTTGTGGATGATTTAACCTACGATGAAGACGATAAGGCGATTGTTTCCGCGGTTATTTCATTAGCGACGGCCATGAAAATGGGCTGTGTGGCGGAAGGCATAGAAACCTCAGCTCAGTTAAAGATGTTAACGGACATGGGGTGCGAACTGGGGCAAGGTTATCTGTTTAGCAAGCCTTTACCCGTTAATGAGATTATCGCGTGGTTAGTGGATCTTAATTCGGTACAAGATCTAACGCCTTTGTAACCCTTTTCTACCCCCTTTTTCACGTCGTTCTGATTTGAAAAAATCAATATCTACCTACTTAATCCTTTGCCTTAACCTATTGACCTTAACGCCTTGACCTTATCGTAATTAAGAGTGAGCAGGCCTGTCTACTTGATAGCGCTCAGCGGGTTAATCTTCGGAAGATAGTCGATAGAGAGGATAGAGAAGCTTTATTTAAGAATTAAGTTGTTTTAGACGTGGTGGAGTTAAACGGCTTGCCATTCTGGATAGCCTTCGGGCATTCTGCTTGCGACTAAGCCGGCTTGTTGAAGTTGTTCGACCGCTTCATACGACCATAGGCAATAAGGTCCGCGGCAATAAACGACGATGTGTTTTTGTTGATGAAAAGACGCTTGATTAACGTCAAGCTTATCGATAGGGATGTTAATAGCCCCTGAAATATGCCCAGCCTGAAACTCATCTTCGGGTCGCACATCAAGCAGCGTTACGGTGTTATCTTGAACGGCTTTTTTGAGTTCTTTAGGGTTAAAAGGCATTAAAGGCGCACGTGGGTGAAGTTTTTCAGAGAGCAGTTGCGAGACTTCACTCATCTGATTTTCGGCGATGGTTCTGAAGGATTTAATGAGCGGGATGATTTCAGGATCACTGAGTGCGTAAATGCGGGAAACACCTTGAGGTTGACTTTTAACCAGGCCTGCTTGTTTTAAACTTTGCAGGTGTTTGGATGCATTAGCAACAGAAAGACCCAGCTTTTGACTTAACTCGTCAACGGAGCTGGCTTTTTGCGCCAACACATCTAAAATCAGTAAGCGGTTGGCGTGCCCCAACGATTTACCTATTTGAGCAAGTTGTTCAAACAGGCAAAGCTTGATATTGGTTTCACACGCTATTTTATTCATGGATTATTCCTGAATAAACTCTACCGCGGTTTCCACTAATTCTTCGGTAAACAAGTCTAAAAAGAAGTGGTCGGAATCTTCAACAATGTAATGACTGACTAACGGATTATCTAGTTGTGTCATTTTGTCGGTCAAATCTGCCACTACGGTATCAGCAGAACCAATAATGACTAAGGTTGGTTTAACCGCTTTTTTTAGTAAAAAAGGCGTGTCCATGCGGGCTTCGTTTCGATAGTAGCTTACAAATGCCTCAGCGGTCACTTTGGTGTCTCTGCAGTAGATAAAGTTGATGTTTGAAAGGACGGTGTCGCCTTTGCCTTTTTTAACCAACTTTTCAGCAGAACTTAAAATCGGGTTAAGAGGCAGGTTGTAACTTTTTTGATAGCCTTTTTCTTCGGCTTCTTGAGACCATGTGGCCGGCGCAATCAGCACTACTTTTTTGATCATGTCACTGTCATTTTCAACACTGAACCAAGCCGTTTGGTTTCCACCACGAGAGTGCGCCATTAACGTTACATCGCTTGCGCCTTGTTCTTTAAGCCAGTTAAGCCAAAAACCGATTTCATCCATCGCATCTTCATGTTTGTGGGTGTGCAAGGCATTACAGTCGTATTCACCATGACGATCATCAATACCTAAGCTTAAGTTAGGAGCAACCGAGCTAATGCCGTTTTCGGCCAGTAGTTCTTGAATCGCGTCGTACGGTTCGCGGCCATTGTGGGTAAGGGTGCCGTGGGTAAAGAGCACCACCTCATCTTTTAATGTTTTGCCTTCTGCTAATACCACGTTGGCATTTACCGTTAGGCCTTTGTAGGTCTGTTTAACCTCTTCGGCACTCGCTGTGTAGCTGAATAACGTCAATACGACAATTGAAAAAACTAAGGTTGTGAATTTACGTAACATGCTTTTCTCCAAAAAAATTAAGCGTTTACCGTGGTCAGTATAAAGCTTAAAAACTATCATTCAACTAGTCGGTTGAGTTTTGTTACGTTTTATAGCATCAAGATAAACAAACAACAATTTTGCCCACGGTTAATCAATCAGGTTTTAAGGGGGGAACGGTGGTTTTAGAACGCTTAGATGGTTGCCATCAAAGGCCCCAATTCTGAATTCGTGATACACTAAAAATATATATTTAAAACCCTTAGGTGCACAGCCGCACAAAGACGAGAACTGTTCATTATGTCTACACAAGCCGAGTTTCATTCCTTAAAAAAGCATTTACAAAACGTCATTGTTGGGCAAGAAGCGTTGCTGGATAAAATGTTAATTGCATTGTTAACCGGGGGGCATGTATTGTTAGAAGGGCCACCGGGTTTGGCTAAAACAACGGCAGTAAAAGCGCTTTCTAACGGCGTACACGCGAGTTTTCAACGTATTCAATTTACCCCTGATTTAATGCCTGGCGATGTCATGGGCTCAGAGGTTCTGGACGTTAATAGTGGTCAGTTAAGTTTTGTAAAAGGACCGATCTTTAATGAGATTGTGTTGGCCGATGAAATAAACCGAGCGCCTCCTAAAGTTCAATCGGCTTTATTAGAAGCCATGGCCGAAAAACAGGTCACCGCAGGTGGTCAAACTCGCGCCCTACCAGAGATGTTTTTAGTCATGGCCACTCAAAACCCCTTAGAGCAAAGTGGTACTTATCCGTTGCCAGAAGCGCAGTTAGATCGGTTTATGTTGCATGTTGTGTTGGCGTATCCAACGGAAGAGGAAGAGCTAGAGATTTTACGCCGTGACCGTGCCCACCATTTTGGCAAAGACCAAGAAAATGTCTCTGACTTTTTAACCCCAGAAAACGTCATGCACGCTCGTCATGCCGTTTCGGAACAGTTTGTGTCCGAGCCCGTAGAAAAATACATGGTCGCACTGGTGGCCGCTACCCGTAAATTGGGCGAGTTGGATGCCTCCTTAAAAGGGGTGTTAGAGGTTGGGGCATCGCCTCGTGCATCCATTGCCTTGCTCCACGCTTGTAGCGCATACGCTTGGTTACAAAATCGAGATTTTGTAACCCCTGATGATGTGATTACTCTGTTACCCGATGTCTTGCGTCATCGACTGATTATCAGTTTCAGTGGTCGCGCTAAGCAATACAGTGCCGATTCGATTATTCAAAAAATTATTGATTTGGTGCCTGTTCCTTTAACCGATTTAAGTCATTAAGTTTGTTTGAGGTTTGAGCGTGTCTAAGTCTGGCTTGTTAGCCATGGTAGAAAAGTTATGGGATCAATTGGGTCGCAGAATGTGGTCTGCCAACTTTACCATTCAACCCAATCTAATAAATCAAATAGACAAACCGATTCTTTCCGCTAAGCAAATTGCCGATTTGGCTGAAGAGCTCTCGCATTTATCCGTTAATTTACACGCCCACAGTCTAAGCAGTGAAGCCTTAAGGCAGGGCGAACAAACCAGTCGTTTTATGGGGGCGGGGTTGGAGTATGAAGAGAGTCGTCACTATCAAATGGGTGATGAGATTCGCCGTATTAACTGGCGTTTAATGGCAAAAACGGGACAAGCGTTTACCAAGCTTTATCAAGAAGAACGACAAGAACACTGGTTTATCGTGTTAGATCATCGCCAAACGATGCGTTTTGGCACCCGAACACGACTTAAGGCAGAACAAGCCATTCGTGTTGCTGGCTATTATTTATGGATGGCTCAGCGATCTAACACACCCGTAGAAGGGGTTAGAATGGCTGAAGAACTGACGTTTACCCCCACCTTTGAAGGGCGCGCAACCTATGAGCAGCTGATGACCCGTTTTTCTCAGCCTTGCCCGCCTATTAAACGCCCTGAAATTGAACCGCATATCAATGATGTATTGCTAGATTTAATACCGCGCACACAGCCCGGATCGCGGATTATATTGATTAGTGATTTTCATGACATGAATGCAAAAAGTGTTGAAATACTAACCGCATTACAACAGTTAGCCGACATTCAGGCCATTTGGATTCAAGATCCCGCTGAAGTCGCGTTACCCAATCAAGCTGGAATACAGTTACGGTCGATGGTTAACGCAGAGCAGTACGAATTAAAAGGCGTTAAGAATTCTGAGGCGTATCAGGCTTGGTCAGAAGCGTATTTTCAGGAGCAACACACTCAGCTTCAAACGGCAGGTGTGCAAGTTAAACGATTGCAGAGTGATGCGCCATTGAGCCAATTACAAGCAACTGAAACGTTTGATGTTAACCAAGGTGGCAAACATGGCCGATAACCTTACCATAGCGCCCGTTACCGAAAGCTCAGTGCGTGTAACAAATGCCCTACTTACACCTAGCGAATTGATTGATATTGAGTTATTAATAGAACCCGGTTTTGATTGGTGGTTTTGGTTAGAGAGCGCAGGTTGGATGTTAGCAGGCCTGCTAACATTGGTTGTAATATTATATTTTGCACGCTTTTTGTATCGTCCCTATCTGTTTCAATGGCAGTTAAAGGTGCTCGTTAAAAACGCAGATAAAGCCGAATCAGTCATATTAAGAACGGATTTATTAGCGCTATACCATTGGTTTGTGCAGTATGAAGTGTGGCTTAAAAAGTCTAGCAAATCGTCTGTTCAACGTTCGGAAAACGCGTTAATCGAATGGCCGGAATTAGCCCATTTTACAGAACGGCTTAACCAAGCGTGTTTTTCAAATCAAGCTGTTTCACGTGAAACCTATCTGGGTTTATTGAGCCAAGCCAAGGGCTTGGTCAAGCGTTCATCTGTTCTGCCAATTAACCTCAAGGCCTTAAAAAGTCAGGGGGTTCGATGGAAACGATAATCATCGATTTACTTAGTGATTTACAGTTTGAAATGGATCTGTTTGCTCAGCCCATTTGGCTGTGGTTGATATTTGTGTGGCCGTTAATGTGGTTTTTACACTTAGCAATCGGCGGCCGAGACGACCTTTCTCAGCAACAGAGTCAACGGCAGTTTGTGTTTAAACACCCGTTGATTCATCTGCAAACAAAAACCAAACCATTGACTTCAAGTGCTAAAAAATCGTTTTCACTGTTTCAGTTGTTAGTGCAATTGTTACGTGGTTTCATTATTATCAGTTTAGCCATTGCCTTGGCTCAGCCGATAAAGTTGCAACTTTCAGAGCCAAAGCCGCAACAAAAAACCGTGCGGGATGTGGTGTTTGTGATTGAAAGTTCGGCCTCTTTTTTACTGCCAGACTATCAGGTTGACGGTCAGCAGACTCAGAGAATTGAGGTGGTTAAATCGGTGTTAGATCAGTTTATTTCGGGGTTAACCGGCAACCGTTTTGGCTTAGTGATCTACGCTGAAAATGCCTATACCTTAATGCCATTAACGGGCGATCAAACGGCAGCGCGTTTAAATTTGAAACGCTTAAAACCGTATTTAGCCGGAAGAACGGATCAGGCGATGGGCGAGGCGCTAGGGTTGGCGTTAAAGCAAAACGAGCAAGCAATGAACCCATTGGATAGCGCTTTAAACAATCAAGCCAGTGACACCTTAAAGCGGGTGGTGGTGTTAATTAGTGATGGTTTATCGTTGCCAAGTCGCTTAAAAATAAGTGAGGCGATTAACTATGCCCAAACCATGAATGTGCCTATTTATACCGTTGGGGTGGGAGCCAATAGTGATTCTGCCGACAAACGACAATATTCTGGTTTGTTGTATCAACCTTTAGAATCGGAATCGCTTAAACAGATTGCCCGTGAAACCTTGGGTCAGTATTACCAAATTGGCAGTGGCGACGATTTACAAAACGTACTCACCCAAATAGACCAATCAGAAGGGGTGCCGTTTGTGGCACCGCCCAATCCTCCTCAAGAGAGACCGCTCTATTTTGTGCCACTTACCGTCAGTGTTTTATTGTTTGCGTTGTATGGTTTGTTAAGTCTGCTCATGCCCTCTGCTCACAATCGCAAGGAGGCCAGTAATGACTGAACTCACTGGCTTTTTTGATGCGTTAGTAACGGGCGGTTTACAGTGGCGTGCACCCTTTTGGCTTTGGGGAGTATTCGCCCCGTTTGCTTTAATGATGTTGACACGATTGCGGGTGCGCAAAAACAAACAAGGCTATGCCGACGCACACTTATGGCCTTGGGTTCAGGTGCAACATGAATCGGCCAAGTTTAAAGTCAACAGGCCTGTTAAGGTTCAAGAAGGGGGTGTTTCAAGATTTTTTAGCGTCACGTTACGTTTGCTAATGCACTTTAACCGATTGATTACGCCATTACGTTTGTTGGCCGTTGCGTGGATAAGCTTAATGATTGCTGTGGCCGGCCCAAGAAGTTTGCAACCCACTGAAGTTGAGTTGACTCGGGGTGGTGTGGACGTATTGGTGGTTATGGATTTATCTCACTCTATGACCGCAACCGATGTGTTTCCAAACCGTTTTTTACAAGCTAAAACTTTAGTGGAGAGTTTAAAAAACAGCTTGCAAGTAGATGACCGCTTGGCATTGATGGGCTTTGCCGGGCAGCCACATACCGTTTCGCCTTTGAGCTTTGATAGAGGCTTGTTTCAACATAACCTAGATTTGATTGAACCCGATATGATGCCCACACAAGGAAGTTGGTTAGAGTTGGCGTTAATTGCGGGCACTAACCACTTGGTAAAAACAGGCGGTAAAGCCAAGGTAATGTTGGTCTTTACCAACGGTAATCCGATTTTTTTGCAAGCCCCACCTTTACCCAAAAATGCAGCTGAATTGCCTTTTGCCAACGACCTGCGTTTTAGTCAAACCGGCGTAAAAACCCTTATTGTTGGGATGGGCAAACTTGGCCCAAGTACTTTGCCAGACGAAACCCACAAAAGTGGAAATTTGCACGCCGGTGGCATTTTGGTTCAAAGTCGCTTGGAAGAACTTAGTCTCAAAAAGTGGGCTCAAAACCTTCAAGGTACCTATTTAAGAGGGGCAGATAATGGCGAATTTATGCAACGATTATTGCAAGCCGTGACCTTGCCTGCAGGTGAAAGAATGCAAACCCAAGATAATCAAAATTGGCAGGACTTTGCGCAGCCGTTTATGGTGCTAGGTGTTGCGGGTCTATTTTTAGCGTTTTTTCCTGTGGCGTTCTCTGCCAAGCGGTTTACTTCAGCAGATATAACAGGCTCAAAAGGCAAAGTATCATCACCAAGTGTATTGGGAGGCCTGTTAATTTTTATGGCGATGGCGGTTTCAATATTGGTATTACTGCCTTTCAATGCCGCGAATGCGAACACCGTATCAGGCTCCAAGTCGGGTTCGAATGTTGCCCTAGAGCAGCAAGCTTATGACGCTTATCAAAACCAAGACTATGAGACCGCCACAGCCCTGTTTGATCAACTTAATGATTATGCTGGTTGGATGGGCGCGGGCTCTGCGGCCTACAAAAAACAAGACTTAGAATCGGCCGTTCTCTATTTTCGTCAAGCCGCGTTAAGTGCTCAGAAAGACAATTTGCGAGCCAAAGCGTTATTTAATTTGGGCAACAGTTACTATCTAGCCAACTTACTTCCTCAAGCCATTGAATCTTATCAGCAAGCGTTGTTGTATCAAACGCCTTACCTTCACGCTCAGCACAATTTAACGTTGGCAACGGATCGATTGAAGCTTGAACTGGCCAATCAAAAACAGGGCAAAGATGATGAGGGCGAAGAGGGTGAGGCAGAAAAAGGCCGGGGCGATGACGGTGCTTTTTATGGTGGCAAAAAAACCAATGCCAGTTCTGAAGACCCTGGATTTGGTGCAGATGGCAATGCGCAGGGTGGAAACCGCAGCGGTGAAGGTGTTATTTTGCCCTTAGAGGGCGACCCCATTGATTATGAATTGCAGGGCGGCGTGAATGCACAATTAAATTCAGATGCGCGTGCCAATGCGGCCACCGCTAACGCGATTTTAAATCGAGCAAAACAGCTTAAGCGGGCGCAAGCTTTTCAACAGCAACTTAATCAAATTGAAGATCAGCAAAAAGTGTTATTAAAACGACTGTTTGAACGAGAAGAAGGTTTTCAGGCTCCGCAAGATAAACCGCACCCTGTCCCAGGCGTTCAGCCATGGTAAGGGTGAGTAGAGTGTTTAAGTCTGGGTTAGTTTTTTGGTTTATGGCGCTGTTGATTCCTCTAATGTTGACGAGTCAGCTTGTTTGGTCTGCAAGTGACTTGGTTAAGATTTATCCAAAATCGATTATGCTCGGTGAGCGTTTAACCTTAACCATTAATGGCAATGCGGCACTGCGTGACTTTGATAAACTTGATTTAACCGAGCTTAAAAAACGCTTTGCGATTAATGAGGTGGATGTAAGTTCTGATCAAATACGTTTACGGCTTTATCCCATTTCAGCAGGCCTGCTTGAAATTCCAGAGATTAAAACAGGCGCGATTCATATTCCGTTAACGCCGATTGAGGTTCGCCCTAATCCCGACGTTAAACTGCTTTGGCAAGCCCCTAAAGCGAACAGTTATCAGTCTGAAAATTTACTTTGGAACGTCACGGTAAAATTAAAAAATGATGCTAATCAGGCACGCTTTCAAGTCAGAGAAAACCCAAATTGGCAGGTTAATCTCAATCCACAACCCGTTTTAGAAACGCTTGATGCACAGACAGGCAAAACCGCCGTTTTGGTTGCAAACTATCAATTTGAAGGCGGTGACGATTTTGGGGTTACCCAAACCGCAACTAACCACGTCATTGAATCACCGGCGGTGGTGGTTAAAAACACCACCAATCGACGTTGGTTATTTTTTGATCAACCGCATACCATTAATGTTCTGCCCTTACCCAGCTTCTTACCCGTCAATGTTGCTGTGGGGAGTCTTCAGTTACAAACCGAGAGTGAGGGGGTGTTTAAGGTGTCTGGTGATCTTAATTATTGGGTTTGGCAACTGGAAGGACTTGGCGTGGATGAATTAGTGCTGCAAAATATGGCGCATCAACTGATTGGCCAGATGGCACATAATGAAACCTTAGAATGGCTGAGTGAGAGTCGAGAGGCCGAGACCACCATCACCGAGCAAGGTTTAAATAGTGCTTTAACCGTTCGTTTACCGTATCGGATAATACAAGCAGGCCTGTTCACTTTACCAGAGCTGAATTTACGGTATTTTGATGTTGAAACGGGTAAGTTAATCTCACAAACGTTTACGGCACACACGCAGTTTGCTATGCCAATTTGGTTGTTATGGATGCTTCAGTGGTTAGGGTTAATAATTGTTTTAACGCTGCTTTATGGGGCGCTTTGGCAAATTAAGCAGGCCTGGTTAAACTGGCAACTCCGCCAAGCTATTCAAAAAGCCAGTAACCCGCAGCAGTTAATTGAAGCGATGTTTAAATGGCAAACCAAACAAAGCAAAGTCAGCAGGCCTGCTTCTTTAAAGCAGTTTCAAGATTGGTATGAAAACCGGTTTGGGGCATCTGAACTTTTACAGGATTTAATCTCTTCGCTAAATGAACGTTTGTACGCTCCATCTATTTCAGAGACTAACTGGCCAGTGATGAAACAACAGGCGAGTGACTGGTCAAAAACCCGTCGCTTTTCACTTAATACTTTTGTTAGAAGCGTTATTAGTCAGCGTTCAATAACCGTTTTAAAATAAACGTACTTTAATAGAACGAGTTTAAAGCCTTAATGGTTATGTTCGTTTATTTTGATTATGAAAGTGCGTTGTAACCACCAAACAACCGGCGTTACAGCGAGTGCGGTGGTGAGAATATCCAGCAGTGTATGGTACTGAAGTGTCATCATCAAAGCCGCATAGAGCAGAATTGATAAGGCTGAAAAGAGCAATGTTTTAATGCTATTTAAACTAAGAAATACCACAAAAACCAATGCCAAAGCGGTGTGTGTACTGTAATCCAACTCAAACTGAGACCAGATTTCTAGTGTCTTATCTAACCACATCAATCCGTAAATAAAGCAGACAGAGAGCAGTAGACCTATAGAACTTTTAAAGGTTGATTGGTTTGGTTGTTTCACTAAGGTAAAGAGTGAAAAAA